>Ga0182018_10003701_pt1 | contig 13503 bp, 9 predicted proteins | sample 812P2MmetaG_FD_120490 | JGI IMG/M metagenome (GOLD analysis project Ga0182018, IMG submission 120490) | Permafrost microbial communities from Stordalen Mire, Sweden - 812P2M metaG | ecosystem: Environmental > Terrestrial > Soil > Wetlands > Permafrost | place: Sweden: Stordalen | collected...
CGATGGCGCTGCCTACAAGTACAACGTGCGGTCGCGCTTCGCCGCCTATCAGCAGCTCAAGGCCGACCCCTATGCGTTCGAAAGCGAGGTCCCGCCCAAATCCGCCTCCGTCGTTTGGAATATCGAAAAATACCAATGGCAGGACGCCGCCTGGATGGAAGCGCGCGGCCGCACTGACTGGCTCAAGGCGCCCGTATCCATCTACGAGCTGCACCTCGAATCCTGGATGCGCGGCCCGCAGGGGCAGTTCCTCGGTTATCGCGAGCTGGCCATCAACCTGGTCGAATACATGAAGCGGATGGCCTACACGCACATCGAACTGTTGCCCATCATGGAGTATCCGTTTTCCGGCTCCTGGGGCTACCAGGTGGTCGGCTACTTCGCGCCCACCTCCCGCTTCGGTACCCCTGAAGACTTCATGTATTTCGTCGACCGCTGCCATCAGGCAGGCATCGGCGTCATCGTCGATTGGGTGCCCGCGCACTTCCCCCGCGACGCGCACGGATTGGTGTACTTCGACGGCACCGCGCTTTACGAGCACTCCGACCCGCGCAAGGGCGAGCAGAAGGATTGGGGCACACTCATCTTTAACTACGGCCGCAATGAGGTACGCTCCTTCCTGATTTCCAACGCCATGTTCTGGCTGAAGAAGTATCACATCGACGGCCTGCGCGTGGATGCGGTGGCCTCCATGCTCTACCTGGACTATTCGCGCAAGGCTGGCGAATGGCTGCCTAACCAGTATGGCGGCAACGAAAACCTGGAAGCCATCGACTTCATCCGCCGCTTCAACGAACTGGCTCACAGCGTGCCCGGCGCCATCACCATCGCCGAGGAATCCACCGCGTTTCCGGGCGTCTCGAGGCCGGTCTATCTCAACGGCCTGGGGTTCACCATGAAGTGGAACATGGGCTGGATGCACGACATGCTCAACTACTTCAGCCAGGACCCGGTTTACCGGAAGTATCATCACAACAACATTACTTTCAGCATGCTCTACGCCTTCACCGAAAACTTCGTGCTACCCATTTCGCACGATGAGGTGGTCCACGGCAAGCGCTCGCTTATTAACAAAATGCCCGGCGACGAGTGGCAGCAGTTCGCCAACGTGCGCGCGTTCCTGGCCTATATGTACGCGCATCCCGGCAAGAAGCTGCTCTTCATGGGACAGGAGATCGGCCAGCACGAGGAGTGGAACCACAACGAAGGCCGCCGTTGGGATTTGCTGACGTTCGATTATCACCGCAAGCTGCAATTCCTGGTGGAGGAGTTGAATCGCTTCTACCGCGCCAACCCGGCTCTTTATCAAGTGGACTTTCACCATGCGGGCTTCGAGTGGGTGGACTTCCGCGATGTCGAACACTCCGTGATTGCTTTCTTGCGGCGCGCGGAAGATCCCAAGGACTTCCTGCTGTTCTGCTGTAACTTCACACCCGTGGTCCACGAGCGCTACCTCATCGGCGTGCCGGAGGAAGGCGTCTATGAAGAAGTACTAAATACGGACTCCCACTTATTCGGAGGCAGTAATCTAGGCAACGCCGGATGGGTGGCCTCAAGGCCCGTGCCGCGGCATCAGCGCCCGCAAAGCATCTGCATCACCCTACCGCCGCTAGCAGTAATAGCCTTTAGAAAGAGGTAACACTCATGTGGGGCGGGCGTCCACGCCTGCGCGGGGCCTCCAGGCCCCGCTCTTAGCTAACTTAGAATCATGCCAAATCGATACGACGCAATCATCATAGGAGGCGGCCACAACGGCCTGGTCACCGCCGCATACTTAGGACGCGCCGGACGCAAGGCCATCGTCCTGGAGCGCCGCGAATTGGTGGGCGGCTGCGCTGTTACCGAAGAAATCTGGCCTGGGTATAAGGTTTCCACCGCGTCGTATCTGACCAGTCTTCTCCAGGAGCGCATCATCCGTGAACTGGACCTGCCGCGTTTCGGATACCGGGTGGACGCCAAAGACCCTGCATTCTTCTCGCCCTTCCCCGACGGGCGCTGCTTCTTCATGTGGCAGGATAGCCGCAAAACCCTGGAAGAAATCGCCAAGTTCTCCAAGCACGACGCGGAGGTTTATCCCGCGTTCGAAGCGCAACTGGAACGCCTGTCACAAGTGGTCGAATCGCTGCTGCTGACCACCCCGCCGCAGTTCCCGCCGCGCGGCGTGGGCGACTTGATCGAGCATCTCAAGCTTGCCGGGCGTCTGCGCAAGCTCGCGCCCACCGACATGGTTGCCCTGGTCAAGATCTTCACGCAAAGCGCCGCCGAACTGCTCGACGAATGGTTCGAATCGCCGGAGTTGAAAGTCACTCTGGCCACCGATGGCGTGATCGGCGCCAATGGCGGCCCGCGCTCCCAGGGGACCGCTTATATCCTGATGCACCATGTGATGGGCAGCGTGGCCGGGCACCGCGGATTGTGGGGCTTCGTGCGCGGCGGCATGGGCGCGGTTTCCGAGGCCATCGCGGCTTCCGCGCGTAGCCACGGCGCGGTGATTCGCACTAACGCGACGGTCGAAAAAATCCTGGTGCGCGAAGGGCGCGCGCGCGGCGTCGTGTTGCAAGGCGGCGATGAGATCGAAGGCGCGCTGGTGGCCTCCAATCTCGATCCGCGCGTGACATTCCTGCGGCTGCTCGACGAGCGCGAACTGCCCCCGGATTTCGTCACGTCCATCCGCCACTTTCGCACCGAAGGCACGTCGTGCAAGATCAATTTTGCCCTGTCGGGTCTGCCGGAATTCAGCGCCATGCCCGGCGCGCCCGGGCCGCAGCATCGCGCCACCATGCACATTTGTCCGTCGATCGACTACATCGAGCGCGCATGGGATGACGCCAAGTATGGCCGCCCCTCCGACCGTCCCATGCTGGAGCTAACCATTCCGACCATGTACGATCCGTCGCTGGCGCCACCCGGCAAGCACATCATGGGAATCTTCCTGCAGTACGCTCCGTACACCTTGCGCGGCACCACTTGGGACGAAGCGCGCGAGCCGTTCTACAACCGCGTAGTGGAAGTGATCGAGGAGTATGTCCCTAATATCCGCTCGATCGTCATCGACAAGCAGGTGCTCACGCCGCTCGACTTGGAGCGCCGGTTTGGCATAACCGGCGGCAATATCTTCCACGGCGAGATGAGTCTGGATCAGATGTTCGTCATGCGCCCCGTGGCGGGCTACGCGCGCTACCGCACGCCGGTGAAAGGATTGTATCTATGCGGCTCAGGTGCGCACCCCGGCGGAGGAGTGATGGGCGCGCCGGGTTACAACGCCGCCCGCGAGATGTTGAAGGACTGATTTTGCTATTGGCGCAGACCTCCGCCCGCCAGCAGCTTCTCTAACGCGGAGATATCGTGGTGCAATGCCCTATCCCCGTCGAGCGGCGGCGACACGGCACGGATGCGTTCGCGGACCCGTTCGATCGGCACGCTGCTCTTCAAGGGTCTCAATAGGTCAAGCGCGCGCGAAGCGGACAAAGCTTCAATCGCCAGTACGGCGCGCGTGTTGCGCACGACTGTTTTATATTTTAGAGCGGAAGTCATCCCCATGCTGACAAAATCTTCTTTATTCCCACTAGTGGTGATGGACCCAGAGGAGGCCGGATGGGAGAACACCCGATTCTCCGCTACCAGCGCCGCCGCCGTGACCTGCGCCATCATGAGCCCCGATTCCAGGCCCGGGCGGCCTGCCAGAAACGGCGGCAATTCCTCGTTGAGCGCTGGGTTGACCAGCCGGTCGATGCGGCGCTCGGAGATGCCGGCCAGCGCGGTGAGCGCCACGGCCAGATAGTCCAACTGAAACGCCAGTGGCTCGCCGTGAAAATTCCCGCCCGAAACGATCTCGTCGTCGAGCACTAGCGGATTGTCCGTGGCCGCGTTCAGCTCGATGGCGAAGATTCGCCGCGCCTCCGCCAGCGAATCGCGTACCGCGCCGTGCACCTGCGGCGCGCAACGCAGCGAATAGGCATCCTGCACCCGCCGGCAGGTGATGTGCGATTGCCGGATTTCACTGCCCTCGAGCAATTGGCGCAGCCGGGCGGCGCTCTCGATCTGGCCAGGATGCGGACGCGCCGCATGCAGCCGCGGATCGAACGCGCGCGGAGTGCCACGCAAGGCGTCCAGCGTCATGGCGCAAATCACGTCGGCGGAATCCGCCAGGATCTCGGCCGCCGCCAACTCCAGGCACCCGATCGCCAGCATGGCTTGCGTGCCGTTGATCAGCGAGATGCCTTCCTTGGCGCGCAGCGTGAGGGGCTCCAGACCTGCGCGCCGCAGGGCTTCGCCGCCCGCATAGACCGCGCCTTCGTACTCCGCTTCGCCTTCGCCGATGAGCACCAGCGCCATGTGGGCCAAGGGTGCCAGGTCGCCGCTCGCGCCCACGCTGCCTTGCGATGGCACCCACGGCGTCACGCCTCGATTGAGCAGATCGCACAGCCGCTGGGCCACCACCGGCCGGATGCCCGAATAGCCCTTCGCCAACACGTTGGCGCGGATCAGCATCATGGCCCGTACTTCCGCCCGCGCCAGAGGATCGCCGACACCGGCCGAGTGCGAACGCACCACGTTGCGCTGCAATTGATCCAGATCCGACGCGGCGATCCGCACATCCGCAAGCAGCCCGACGCCCGTGTTCACGCCATAAACCGGCGCATCGCCCGCGGCCAGGCGCTCTACAACCGCGCGCGAGCGTTCCATCTTTTCGACCGCCGCCGCCGCCAGCGCCACTAGCTGCGGATCGCCCAAGGCAAGCGCGCAAACATCTTCTATGGTGAGTTGTTCTCCATCCAATTCCATCGCGTACCATTGTCCCCGATCCGGAGATGCTATGAGTAAGAGTTAGGCTCGCACCGGTGGGGCGGGCGGTTTCGCCTGCCAGGCCTCTGGCAGACGATATCGTATAGCCCGGAGGCGGCAAGCGGCCGCGGCACCTCAGCCGCGGTGCTCACATACACCCAAGAAGAGACCCTTATCGTTTCGCCGCGGGCAGTTGCGTGCGCGCCGCTAAGGGCGAATCCTGCGCGCAGTTTGTGCACAGTCCGTAGACCCGAAGCTCAGGCGAGTATGCGGGACTCGCCGCAGTGGGCGAAGCCGATGTGGGCAGGTAAACCTTACCGTTCACAATCGTTGGAATCGTGAACTTGGTCGCATACCAATAGTCCGTGCTCACCCACAGCGGCGTGCCGACATTGGTGGCGTTAAAAGCGTATAGGGTCCCCTGGACCTGTGGGGTGGATTCCGTTAGGGGCGAGGCGCCAGAAGCGTACAGGGTCCCCTGAGCCGGTGAGACTACGGTCGTCGGCACGATCGCCCATACGATTCCGTTGCCGTTTCCACTTGCGGAAACCGCCAGACCACCCCCCGGATAATCCTGCGCGGTTAGCGCGCCTTGGTTGGCGTCCGGCCGGAAATGGTTGGTTGTGGAATCGAAGTCCCACACCCGCAGCACATCGCCTTGAGCCCAAACATAGAGTATCGATGCTCCGTTGGGGCGGTTCCACAAAACCGGATTGTGGATCTCATAGCAGCCGCCTTTACCGGGCCCCGTTCCGCAACCTTGGGAGGTGGCGATGAAGGTCTGCAACGCACTCGCGTTCCCCGCAGTCATTCCGCCCAGGCTCGCCCGGTTCATGACATATACAAACCCGGTCTTGCCGGCTGCCAGTACCAGGTTCGGAACCGTCGCGTTGGAGCTGGTGAACAGAATCGTACCGCCGTCGCAGAGGTCTAGATCGGCGGCGTTCAGATTCAGGAAGGCGGCTGGCGTGAAGGAATCTGCAACCACTCCGGCGCCTGTCAACCGCAATACCGATTCGCCCCAATTGCCGGTGCCGGCACCCCCGTATCCGCCGTTGCCCGTCACTACGTAGACTCCCGTCGCATCCAATGCCGGCCCCCGGCCCGACATCCAGATTCCCGCGCCATGACCGCATTGATTCATGGGAGCATCCGCGCCGGAACACGTCGGCCCCGCCTGCGTCTCCGATTGTGTAGTGGTGAAGATCATCCTCTGCGTGAACGCGCCGGCCGCGTATTCGTAACCCATCACCCAGCCGTGGTAGGGGCTCGTTATTTCCTCTCCGCTCAGAGCGCCGAACGCCGCGTAGACCGTCGCAAGGCCAGGACCTTCCAATAGGGCTGGGCGCTGCAGCAGTTCGCCGGCCTTGAAAGGTATGCACGGCGGCGGCACCGCTCCGCCGTTCCATGAAACGCAAGGCGTGGACTGAGCATCGTCGCCGGTTCCCGCCACCGCGCCCTGCATCACGATATTCGTAAACTCGGCCCCGGTCAGGAGACTGAGCGCGTGCAGCCGGTATACCGATGCCCCGCTTTCGGTGGTATACGTCACCACGAAGATCGTTTTCGAGCTGACGTCGATCACCGGTGTGCTCAAAATCCCGACTGTTGGCTGCGAGGAGGTCCCCACCGCCACCGGAGTGCCGAGCGATGCCTGCCACAAGGCGGGCTGAGACGTGTCCGCGTCGAAAGCGTAGACCGAGTTGTTCAACGTTGCTACAAACGTCACGTTATGCACGGTGCCATTGATGGTCAGACCCGGAACGTAAAGCGGCTGCGCGAAAATGTTTGCGTCCACCTGTTGCGTGAACAGCAACCCAAACGACCCGGCCACTACGTTGGTCGGTGTCAGTATCGTTTCGTTAAGATTGGCGCCCGTTCGGGAATTGTTATATTGCCCCATCAGCACCGCGGGGGCGCTCTGTGCGCGCGCCGCGCACGGCAAAATCAACGTCAGAAAAATAGCGACGCTGCAGGTTTCAGTTACTCTCGGTCGAAACATTATCATTCTCCTATGTAGTTGCCCGGTCTTCGAGGCGCGGCGCGCGGCGCGCCGGTAGCGCCGCCAAATCGGAACAAGAACCGCTTATGACTCAAGTCCGCATGCATGGTACATAATGACACATAATGACACATCCCCGCTTCTTCTTTACCGGGAGGCCCGCTAATCCGGGACAGCTACCCTCGACCAATACATCGAAACCAGTCAACATCCGGCGTCTTCCCCGCCCCACGCGCCCGGAGCACTGCCGTCAATTTCAACCGTCTAAGGTTATAATTAAGCCATGCTGACGCCCACCCAACGAATCTGGCACAACGGACGCTTCATCCCCTGGGAACAGGCCACCATCCATGTCCTCTCCCACGTCGTAAGCTACGGATCCAGCGTCTTCGAAGGTATCCGCTGCTATGCGACCCCCGCCGGCCCCGCCATTTTCCGCCTGCACGACCACGTGCGGCGCCTGGCGGATTCCGCCAAAATCTACCGCATGGATCTGGGCTACACGCGCGAAGATCTCGCCGAGGCCATGCAGGAGCTGGTCCGCGTCAACGATCTGCCATCCTGCTACATCCGCCCCATCGCCATCCGCGCCTATGGCGACATCGGCGTGAACCCGCTCCACAACCCGGTGGATGTCTATCTGGCCTGCTGGGTCTGGGGCAAGTATCTGGGCGAAGAAGCCCTTGCCAGCGGCGTAGACGTCTGCGTCTCAAGTTGGAAACGCATCGCGCCCAATACCCTGCCGGCCCTGGCCAAGGCGGGCGCCAATTATATGAATTCGCAGCTCATTAAAATGGAGGCCATCACCAACGGCTATACCGAAGGCATCGCGCTCGACGAAGCCGGCTATGTCAGCGAGGGATCCGGCGAGAATATCTTTTTGGTGCGCGACGGCCGCCTCCACACGCCTCCACTGGGAGCCTCGGTGCTGCCCGGCGTGACCCGCGACAGCGTTCTGCGTCTGGCCCAAGATCTGGATATCCCGGTGGTCGAAACCATCGTGCCGCGCGAAATGCTCTATATCGCCGACGAGGTGTTCTTTACCGGAACCGCTGCGGAGATCACGCCGATTCGCTCCATCGACCGCATTCAGGTGGGCACGGGCCATCGCGGCCCCATCACTCAGAAGTTGCAAAAGGAATTCTTTGCGCTGATCGGCGGCGCCGTACCGGACCGTTATGGCTGGCTGTCGCCGGTACACGCGCGACAGCCAGTGGGCGTTGACAAGTAAGGTAGCTGCAAGCACACCCCGGAAGGCCACCTCCCCCGAGATTTGCTTTCCAGGATGCGCCGCAGCCGATGGACTATCTCTTTTTAGCCTATGCGCGCCCGCGATTGCCAGAGAGAATTTTGGTTTGGCGGCCCTTTTCAACAACTTTATGGGCTTGCAAAATCTTGCGCTTGCCAGCCGCGCACTGTGGCTATCCTGTGTATAAAGCAGAGCCCGCATGAATTGTATTGGAATTGAAACTTTCGGCGGATCCCCGGTCCAGGTGACCTTCGATAGCGCGATCTCCGCCGTCGCGCCCGTGCGCCCATCGAGCGGACTCTATCTGAGTCCGGGGTTCATCGATCTGCAGGTGAACGGCTTCCTCGGCGTGGACTTCAACGATCCCCAGTGCACTCCGGACCAGATCGCGCGCTCCATCCGCGGCCTCTTCGCCACCGGGGTCACGCGCTTCTATCCGACCGTGATCACCGGCTCGCCGGCGGACATGCTGGGCGCCCTGCGCAATCTCAGGTGCGCCAAAGAAATGCTGCGCGAAGGCGGCGCCATCGATGGCTTCCACGTCGAAGGTCCGCACATCTGTCCGGACGATGGCCCCCGTGGCGCACATCCGCGCCGCTGGGTGCGTCCTCCGGATCTGGACGAATTCCGCCGCTGGCAGGAGGCTACCGGCAACCAGGTCCGCATCGTGACCTTGGCGCCCGATTGGCCGCAGTCTCTCCGTTATATCGAAGCGATCACCGCCGAAGGAGTGGTGGCCAGCATCGGCCACACCGATGCCACGGCGCAGCAGCTCGCCGATGCCGTCCGCGCGGGCGCAACGCTCTCCACGCACTTGGGCAACGGCGCACATCCCGTCTTGCGGCGCCATCCCAATTACCTCTGGGAGCAACTGGCGGAAGACCGCCTGATGGCCGATTTCATCGTGGACGGTATCCATCTGCCGCCTTCTTTCCTGAAGGTTGCCCTGCGCGCCAAGACCGTGGCGCGCTCCGTGTTGGTGACCGACGCCGCGGCCCCCGCCGGTTGTCCGCCGGGGCTATACCAGTTGGGCGAGCAGGCCGTCGAGCTCACGGCGGACAACCGCGTCATGCTGGTGGGTCAGGAGCGCTTGGCCGGCTCCGCATTGCGCATCGACCGCGGCGTGGAGAATCTCATGCGCATTGCCGGGCTCAGCTTGGCTGACGCCGTTAGCATGGCCACTACCAATGCCGCCCGCGCCGGCCGCGTCCCTGGTCGCACCGCAGGCTTGGTCCCCGGCGACCGCGCAGACATCATCCAGTATAGCTTTAATCCTGAGCATAAAAGTATCAGTATCAAAGCCACTTATCTATCTGGAGAGAGGGTCTTTCAGGCCGCGTGAAAGCTGCGGCGGGCCCGGGGTTAGCACAGCGCCGCCATCAGCGCCCCACGCGCCGTGGAATGCAAAGGGTCGCCGGATACCCGGACTTCCGACAGCTTCAACGGAAATTCCTCGGCTTGCAGGATCCTCATGAAGTGATCCAGAAAGCCTTTGGGCATCGAAGTGCCACCGCTGAGTACCAACGGCACCGATTGTTCCAGCTTCGGCAGTTTCTGGGCGGATGCGATGCGGGCGCGCAGCGCCCCAAGCAGGTCCCCGATTACCTCCTGGTAGTAGACCGTTAGCGCATTGTGTGCCCGATCTCCGGTAAAGCCGTTCAATCGGAAGTTCTTTTCCTTGGAGATGCGCAGCCGGTTGGCGCGCTCGCCGGTCGCCAGGGCGGCACTGGCGTCGATAAAATCGCCGGCCTTGGGTACGCTGAAGCTCATAACCGGCACCGACAGCACCGCCAGGCAGATATTGCACAACCCGCTGCCGCAGGAAATGCCGACGCCGCTGAAATTCGATGCGGCCAACTCGCCATATACCACCGCCAACCCTTCTTCAATGGGAGTGGCCTGATAGCCCAGTTCGGTGAGGATCTGGCGCACCGACGCTTCGTGGTATCGAATCGCTCCGTCCACGCTATCACCCCGGGCAGGCACGCTGAAGCAGATCTTCTGCCCCGCGACCGCCGCCCGGCCAACCAACTTCGTGACGATCCGCCGCACCACGGCGAGGCTGTACGGCTCTTCGGGGTTGAGCAGCCCATTGGCCATGGGCCGCCGCACTTCGACGTGAAAAACTTCGGCGAATTTTTCCGCGTCGTTGCCCGCCACCACGATGTCCGCTCCCTGGACCTCATGGAAAATATTCTCCTGTTGCAGAAGGCTTTCCGCAAGTTTCGAGTAGGGCAACGTCAGGAAGGCGTTGAGCTCGGTATCGTAAGCCGGCACTACCGTATCTTGGTTCTTTTCCTTCGCGCGCGCTACCACCACACGACTGGTGCCGACGTCCAGCCCCAGCGGTTGCCCGTTACCCTGTTCGAGGTCATTCATAGCACTCTCCGTTTCTTGCTTAGTCGAAAGGCTGGGCCGGATCGCGGAGCATGGCTTCCGCAGCGCCATGAGCCAGCCACGCCGCCGTTTTCACGTCGGCGAGCCCAGGGACCAGTTGGCCCCTTCCGAAGCCTTCCTTTCTCCTGACCCGAAGATACATCCTGGTCGACTAGGGGGCAATACTATCCGAGGTTAGGCCGTCCTGTTCCCGGCGCTAGTGAACTCATTCATCACCCGGAAGGTGATCTCGGCGCGGGCCGGGATTGGTCCGCGTCCCAGCAAGTTCGAGCGCCCAGCGTATCTCCTTGGCTCCGAAACTTAAAGCGATGCTTGAATATCGCACAGCAGGATACGCTGGATCTCAGCCTGCGCATACCGCACATTCCGCTCCCGCCCGCCGCGCTCGCAGACCTGAGAGCATCCTGGCCGGCCAAGCTAGTGTACCGGGCCTGGAGATGAAGCCTGTGGACCGCTCGACCATGATTACCGCCTTGCTTGCGCACGCCGATCCGGACGTGCCCGCCCCTCGCTCCACGCCGAGCGGGAGCGCGACTCCACCCGGACCCCGGTAAGCGACAACTCTGTCACACCAAGCGGGGCAGGCCGCCAGCCTTGTCGCCGCCCATTCCTTCCGGTCAACCAGAACCCCTCGCCTTTCCAACAAGATGGCTGCCGCTGAAAAATGGCTCCCGAGGTGCAATGAGCAAGGCGACTGGAGACTATTATGACTCTCGATTTGCCCATCGCCGAACGAAAACTGAGAAACACTGAGCGGTTGATTCACCAGAGTATGTGGCTGCTGTTCCTGATCGCCGCGGGTCTGATGATGGTCGTCCGCGGCAGCGCTCCCGCGCGCACCGGATCGGTCTGGATCCTGGGTTGCGCCGTTCTGGCTTTCATGCTCTCGTTCGCCCTGCGCGATGTAGTGCGGAAACTCGTGCGCCGGAACACCGAAGACAAGATCGTCAAGGATGTTAAGACCTTCCTCGAAGGACAGCCGGCGGGTCCGGTCGAGCGGCCCGCGCCGGCAAGAGTCGCGGTCAGCCGCACTGCCGGCACCGGGAACGCCGTACCTTCGAAATCGGCCGGCTTCGTGCCAATGAAAGGCGCCGCCGCCTACCGCACGCCATCCGATCCGGTTGTATTCGACGCGTTTCCACCACGCGAGTCCGCATCTGTCAGGATGGACTTCTACGCCGTGCTGATGCCGGTGCTGGACAACTGCTGACGGCCCCGGACGGCAGTCAGGCGCGCGGCTTGCCCGCCTTGGTCTCCACTACGGGGTCGGCGGGCTTGTAGTCGAGCGTCTTACTCACCTTGTGCACGATGGTCTTCAGGCATTTCACCCGCCCGAACCATTTGAAGTTCGATTCCACTACGGTCCATGGCGCAGCGAGCGTGCTCGTGCGCTGCAGCATGTCTTCCACGGCTTCGTCGTAGCGGCCCCATTTCTCGCGGTTGCGCCAATCCTCCGGTGTCAGCTTCCAGCGTTTGTAAGGCGTATCCCGGCGCTTCTCGAAGCGCTTCAGTTGTTCTTCGGGACTGATCTGCAACCAGAACTTCACCACGATCCCGCCGGCATCCACAAGCTGCCGCTCAAAATCGTTGATCTCCCGATAGGCCCGCTTCCAGGCATCCTGCGTGCAGAATCCCTCCACGCGCTCCACCAGCACGCGGCCGTACCAGCTCCGGTCGAAGATCAGGACCTGTTTTTCGTCGGGCGGCAGCAGCCGCCGCCAGAATCGCCACAGATAATGGTGCGCCTTGTCCTCGCCTTCGGGCGCGGCGATGGGAAAGACTTCGTATCCGCGCGGGTCGAGCTTTTCCGTCAATCGACGAATCGTCCCGCCTTTGCCTGCCGCATCGCGGCCTTCAAACACCGCTACCAGCGAACGTTTGCGCCGGTAGAGCTGCCACGCCAGCTCGCGCAACTGCACCTGGTAGTGCAAAAGGTCGCGCTCGTATTCCACTTTCGAAAGGTGTTTGCCCAGATCCAGAGTCTCCAGCATGGGTCACGCCTTCCGCGCCGCGCGCTTTTCGGCGGCTGTTTTCAGTGCCCGGAGGATGGTCTCGAAGACGGCGATGCGCGTCCAGTACCGGTCAGTGGCCTCCACGATGGTCCACGGCCCCCATTCCGATTCGGTGCGCTCCAGCATCTCCTCTACGGCTGCCAGATACTTGCCGTATTCTTTGTGGCGCTTCCAATCCGCCTGCTGCACCTGCCAGCGCGTGAGCGGATGGCTCTCCAGTTTCTGGAACCGCTGCTTCTGCTCCTTCTTGCCGATATGGAAGAACAGTTTCACGATGGCGTACCCGTCGTCGGCAAGCGTGCGCTCGAAATCGGTGATGTCGCGGTACGCCTTTCGCCATTCGCTCGCCGGCGCGATTTTCTCCACACGCTCTTCCAGCACGCGGCGGTACCAACTCCGGTCGAAGATGGCCATCTGCCCGTAATGCGGAATGTGCTGCCAGAACCGGTAGAGCCACGGCATGTGCAACTCGTGCGTGCGCGGCTCCTGGATCACATGCAGGCGGAAGGCGCGCGGCTCCAGCCGGCTGGTGAGCACGTTGATGCAAGTGCCTTTGCCGGCCGCCTCCCAGCCTTCGAATACGATGACACTAGGCAGGGCCGCCTCCGACGTGGCAAGCTGCAGCTCGTAGAGACTCGCCTGCAACGCCGGCAGGCGGCTCTTGTATTCTTCCTTGGGTATTGCGCGGGTCAGATCGACTTTTTCCAGCATTCATCCTTATTTTATGCTTGCGTGCACGCTTCATTCTTCCTGCCACGAGTACAATGAAAGCGTATGGTGAGACTAGACCAAGTTCTGGATTCCTGGAAAACGGCGCGCGCCGATACGGCCACGGCCGTCGAAGAGTTTCCGGCCGGCGAGTTCGACTACAAACCCGCCGCGGACGTCATGACGTTCGGCGAGATCGCGCGTCATATTCTGATCGCCGGGCATGGCCTCACGGGTCTGCTGTTGGAAGGCGACGAGCAACTCGGCGGTCCGCAATTCCGGGAGAAGATGGCCAGGTTCGCGCTGCTGCCCGAGGGCGCCGGCGCCGCCGATCTGGCGCGGGAATTGCG
>Ga0182018_10003702_pt1 | contig 13494 bp, 12 predicted proteins | sample 812P2MmetaG_FD_120490 | JGI IMG/M metagenome (GOLD analysis project Ga0182018, IMG submission 120490) | Permafrost microbial communities from Stordalen Mire, Sweden - 812P2M metaG | ecosystem: Environmental > Terrestrial > Soil > Wetlands > Permafrost | place: Sweden: Stordalen | collected...
GCGTTCCATGCGACATCTACGAGTGTAGTCCCGGTTTTCATCTCACCTCAATCGCGCCCTGGGACCAGGCTCGGCTGCGGCCAGCCTCGGTGCATGTCCCGCCCGGCGCCGAGGCGCCACCGGGCGGCAAGACTGCTTGCATTACGTCGGGTCCGTCTCCCACAGCCGAGAAGACGGTCGACGTCAGGCCGAAGCCTGAGCTTTTTTCGCCTCTGCTACTTACGCAGCGAGGGCGAGGGGTGCGTTATTCGCACGTATATTTTCCCCGGTTTTACGAGCCCGGGGCTCGACTCGCATTCGCACGATCCACGACCCCGTCGAAACCAGTACGCCCCCATGAGCGCAGCTGTCCGAGATCAGCGTGCGCCACCGATCATACCGCGTCCGCCTGACTCGAAACGCCACCGTGGCACTTTCCCGGCGGAGGAGCGTCCATCCGGTTCCCGCGTGCGGTGGGTTGGGGAAACGCCATGCGCTACATCCTGACCGGAGATCACTGGAGCGCCGAAGAGGCATATCGCATGGGAGAAGTGCAACAGGTGGCGCCGGATGCGAAGGAAGCGCTGGAGGCCGGCGTTCGAATCGCGAACAGGATTGCCGATTGCGGTCCGCTTGGCATCAAGACCTCATTGGCGTCTGCTCATCTGGCGATTGCTCACGGTGAAGAAGAGGCGTTGTCAAAGCTCGACGCGCAATTTGGAGCCCTCTTCCACACGCAGGACTTTCTCGAAGGCCGGAACGCGGAGGCGGAAGGACGCAAGCCGGTCTATCAGGGGACGTAGCGCATCGCGCGTGCGGCATTCCTGGAGCATCGCGGTGGTCCCGCGTGGTCGCGTTCCGCGAAAACAGCGGGCATTGGTAGGCTTGGAGCGTGTTTTCCGTCGTGGCGTCTCCACGCGCCCATAAACCGCGCCGAACCACATGTCCAAGGTCGTCGAAATGACCACCGGACAAGGCGTCGTCGCGGCTCCCTCGACATATCGCCAGCTGCTGCGCGTCTCCGGGTTCCGTCAGCTGCTGCTCAGTTCGCTGCTCACCCGGACGGCCGCGCAGATGTTGACGGTGGGTCTCGTCCTTTTCGCGTTGCAGCGATATCACTCGCCGAGCGTCGCGGGCTTGAGCCTCTTCCTGCTCATCTTTCCGGGACTGCTGCTCGCTCCGGTTGCGGGCGCGCTCCTCGATCGTCATGGACGCAAACGGCTCATGACCCTCGACTTCCTCGTGGCCGCGGTGACCATGACGGTCATCGTCATCCTCGCCTCCGCGAATCATCTGCTCGTCTGGGGCCTGTACCTGTTGCTGGTCGGTGGATCGGTCACCAGCACGCTGAGCATCGCGGGTGCACGTTCGTTCTTCCCACTCCTGGTGCCGCGCGATCTCTGGGACCGTGGCAACGCAGCCGACAGCGTCTGCTACGGCATCGCGAATATCGCCGGCCCCGCGCTCGCCGGCGGCCTCATCGCCGTGTTCGGCAGCCTGGCGGCGCTGGTCGGTGCAACGGTCGGATTCGTTGCCGGCGCCGCCGTCCTGCAGGCCGTCCCTGAGCCCGTCCACGCTGCCGAGGTGTCCGGCAGGATCCTCGTCGAGGCGTGGCGCGGTCTTCGCTACGTGGTGGGCAATCGCACGCTGCGCTGGATCGCCATCGGATTCTCGACGCTCAACGTGGGCTGGGGCATCGTGATCGTCACTCTGCCCGTGGCCGTCTTCGCCCTCCACGGCAACGCCGCGGTCGTTGGCTCGATCCTGGCGCTCGCGGGTGCCGCAGGGATCCCCGCCGCGCTGGTGGCCGGCCGGATCCGGACCGAAGGGCGCGAGCGCGAGTCGATGTCGATCTTCGGCGCGGTCATGGGTGTGGCCGTCCTGGCGCTGCTGCTGCCGTCGCTGGCGCTGATCGCCGTCGGCATCGCGATCGCCGGTGGCGCGGATGCCGCCTCCAGCGTGAGCGCCTTCTCGCTGCGCCAGCGCCGCACCGCCAGGGCATGGTTCGGACGAGCCTTCGCTGTCGCGATGGCGCTGAACTTCTCCGGCGTGCCGGTCGGGTCAGCGCTCGCGGGACCCGTTCTCGGGGTCTCGACGACCTTCGCGGTGCTGGTCGCCGCCGGGCTCACCCTGGCCGGCAGCGCGGTGATCCAACTCAAGGTCCCGGGATCTGCGGCACCTGCATGAGGTCGAGGACGGGGCGCCTCAGCAGACTGCGGGCGCCGTTGGTAGGCTGATCGGATGCTCCAGGTGTCGGCCGGACCGGTGACGCGCTAGTTGCCCCATTTCGACGCGCCGTCTGGAGCTGACCCGGCGGTCGGCGCGGAGCTGAAGCAGGTGATCGTCATCGGGACCGTCGCGTCCCGGGACGAGCGCGAGCAGCGAGACATCGAGCTCGACGAACTCGAGGAGCTGGCTCGCACTCTCGGGACCGAGGTCCTCGAGCGGAGCCTGATCTCGCTCCGCGATCCGCACCCGGCGACATTCTTCCGCTCCGGCGTGGTCGCCGCCTTCGCATCGCATCTCGCCGAGCTCGGCAGCCCCGCCGTGCTCTGCAACGACCAGCTCACACCGCGCCAGCAGCGCAACCTCCAGGAGGAGTGGGGTGTGCCCGTCCTCGATCGGACCGAGGTGATCCTCGCCATCTTCGCCCGCCGGGCCATCACCGCCGAGGGCCGCGTGCAGGTCGAGATGGCACAGCTCGAGCATCTGCTCCCCCGCCTGGCCGGCGGGTGGTCCCACCTCGAGCGCCAGCGCGGCGGCGTTGGGCTCCGTGGTGGTCCTGGAGAGAAGCAGATCGAGGTGGACCGCCGCCTCATCCGGCAGCAGCTCAAGCGCCTGCGCGAACGTCTCGTCGTGATCGAACGGCAGCGCCGGACGCGGCGCACCGCGCGCACCAACGTCCCGCTCGCTTCGTGCGCCCTGGTCGGGTATACGAACGCGGGCAAATCGACCTTGCTCAACGTCCTCACCCGCAGCCGGGTCCTCGCCGACGACCTGCTGTTCGCAACCCTCGATCCCACGTCCCGCCGCCTGGAGCTGCCGTCAGGCAAGCTCGTCATCCTCACCGACACGGTCGGCTTCATCCAGAAGCTTCCCACCGAGCTCGTCGAGGCGTTCGCGGCAACCCTCGAGGAGGTGCGCCAGGCCCACATGCTCTGTCTCGTGGTCGACGCCTCGCACCCCGACGCGGAGCAGCAGCTCGTGACCGTGCTCGAGACGCTGCGCTCGATGGACTGCGATCAGCCGATGATCCTGGCGCTGAGCAAGGTCGATCGCCTCACCGCATCCGAGGTACGCGCCGCGCGCCTGCGGCTCGGCGACATCGCCGGCGTCTCGGCGCTGGCGGTCAGCGCCACGCGCGGGACCGGTTTGCGCGAGCTCCGCCAGCGCATCGACGCCCTCGCCGCCCAGCTGGTCCCCGACATCAAGGCAAACCGCCCGAGTGCCGCGTCGCAGGCCGCACCACCGCCAAGCGAGTTTCGTACAGCGACCGGCTGAACGCGACGCGATCAGCGTTTGATGGCGCGTTCCATGTCGCGCTCGGCGTCGCGCTTGGCGACGTCCTGGCGCTTGTCCCAGAGCTTCTTGCCCCGTGCGAGGCCGATCTCGACCTTGACCCGGTTGCGAACCAGATACAGCTTGAGCGGGATGATCGTGAGCCCCTGCGTGTGCACGCGCCCGTCGAGGTACTCGATCTCGCGCTTGTGCAGAAGCAGGCGACGGCGCCGCTCCGGCTCGGGGTTGTTGCGGTTGCCGTGCTGGTACGAGGCGATGTTCACCTGCATCAGCCACGCCTGGCCGTTCTCAACGCGCACGTAACCCTCGCGCAACTGGATGCGCCCGGTCCGGAGCGATTTCACCTCGGTACCGGTGAGCTCGATACCCGCCTCGAGCGACTCGACGATGCTGTACTCGTATCGAGCGCGCCGGTTGACCGCCAGCGTGTTGTCGCCCGGTTTCCTCGCCGGCGGCACTAGCGACGCCCCTCAGCGGAATGCCGCCCGCGCAGGAACGCTGCGGGCGCCATGGGTCGCTTGCCGGGAGGCGTGATCAGGTCGACACGATAGCCGCCGTCAACTGTGGCGATGACCACGGATTCGCGCTCACGTGCGGCCGCGCTCCCGGGTGCTCCGGGATCGATGGTCACCGGCGCCCCGGACTGGATCTGGACGTCGACCCCGTCGATCGATGCCACGACCCCCGGCCACGGTTGGAGGGCACGCACCATGCGATCGATGTCGACCGCACCTCGCGACGCCCAGTCAACGCGTCCGTCCTCTCGCGACAAGCGTGGCGCGTAGGTCACACCCTCCTCCGGCTGCGGCGTCGCAACTGCCGAGCCATGCTCGAGCCCTTCGAGCACCGACACGAGCTCCGACGCCCCGCGCTCGGCGAGCGTGGCCGTCAGCGCCGGAGTGGTCGCATCGTCTCCAATCGGCACGCGCACCCGCGCGTACACCGGGCCGGTGTCCAGACCCGCCTCCATGCGCATGATCGAGACACCGGTCTCCGCGTCCCCGGCGAGGATGGCATGGGCAACCGGCGAAGCCCCTCGCCAGCGCGGCAGCAGCGATGCGTGGACGTTGACCGCTCCGAAGGGCAGCGGATCGAGCAGTGAGATGGGCAGGATCTGCCCGTAGGCGGCGACGACCACGCTATCCGGTATGAGGTCGACAAGACCTCGGACGACATCGGGGGCGCCGATCTTCGCCGGCATCAACACCGGAAGACCCAGCTCGCGCGCAGCATCGGCGACCGGGCGGGGGGCCGGCTTTCCTCGGTTCCCTACTCGGTCGACGCGGGTCACCACCGCCAGCACTTCGTGGTGCGCCGCGCAAACCCTCAGCGACGGCACCGCAAAGAGGGCGGTGCCACAGAAGACGAGCCTCACACAGCGCTGACGACGCCGGGCTCCTCAGCCTCCTCAGCCGGTTCGACCTCGCGGAGGGTCCCCTCGTTCACCCGGCTCGTGAAGAGGATCCCATCGAGATGGTCCAGCTCATGCTGCACAGCCCGGGCCAGCAGGCCGTCGCCTTTGACGCGGACTTCCTTGCCGTGGCGGTTGAGGCCCTTGGCGACCACACGCTGCCGGCGAGTGACCTCGCCGACCCATCCCGGCACCGACAGGCAGCCCTCGAACCCGGTCTGGTCGCCGTCGGTGCGGACCATCTCCGGGTTGGCGAGTTGGTAGATCTGGTTGTCGACGCGGAGCACGATGACGCGCAGCGACACGCCCACCTGCGGAGCCGCGAGACCGACTCCGTTGGCGTCGAACATCGTCTCGACCATGTCGTCCATGAGACGGCGTATCTCATCGTCAACCCGCGGCACGCGGATTGCCTTTGTGGTGAGCACGTCGTTGTGGTCCGAGACCAGGACGATGGGAAGGACTGCCACGCTTTTGTCTCCGTTCACGCCCCGGGGTCGACGTCGATACTCCAGCCCCGAGCCCTGGGAAGGTGAGGAAATGCCCTCTCGATGTCTGTCCCCCGCACCGTGATCTGCCACCGGTATTCGCCACGGAGGCGGTGCAGGAACGCCGGCGTCGGACCGAGGACATCGAGCCCGGCGCCAATTCCGAGTGTATCAGACACTCGCTGCGCCTCCCGGCGAACTTCGATCTCGGCCTGGTGGTCGTCCTTGTGCGCGAAGGTGCAGACGCAGAGCCGTGCATAGGGTGGGAATCGCAATGCCTTGCGCACCCGGATCTCGTCACGCGCGAACCCGAGGTAATCGTGCGTCGTCGCGTGCCGGACCGCGTAGTGACCGGGGCTGTACGTCTGGAGCACGACTCGCGCGGGCTCGTCACCTCGTCCCGCGCGTCCCGCCACATGGGTGAGCAGTGAGAAGGTGAGCTCGCCGCTCCGATAGTCGGGGAAGTGGAGCGCCGTGTCGGCGTTGACGATGCCGACCAGACGAACGTTGCCGAGGTCCCACCCTTTCGCGACCATCTGCGTGCCGATCAGGCAATCCGCCTCATGGCGACGGAACCGGTCGTAGATGTCGAAATACGCATCGCGTGATCGCGTGGTGTCGCGATCCATGCGGATCAGGCGCAGTGCCGGGAAGCGATCGCTGACCTCGCGCTCGAGGCGCTCGGTCCCCATGCCCAGTGCGCGGATGGTGCGTGAGCCGCAGGTGGGACACGCCGTCGGCAGCGGGATCGACAAACCGCAGTAGTGGCAGTCGCAGCTCGCGCGGTCGACGTGATGCACCAGCGACACGCTGCAGTTGCTGCAGGTCAGCGCCTCACCACACGTCCGGCAGAGCACCACGGTCGAGGTTCCGCGGCGGTTGAGAAAGAGGATCGACTGCCCCCCGTCCGCATGACACTCCTGCATGGCTCGGTCGAGAGTCAGCGACAACGCATTGGTGTTGCCCGCCTTCAGCTCGTCACGCAGGTCGACGACCTCGATCGGTGGCAGTGGCCGGCCGCTCACGCGTTCCGGGAGCGTGACCAGCTCCAGGTCGCCGGTGTGCGCACGGAAGAAGCTCTCGACACGCGGGGTCGCACTCCCCATGACAACCGGCGCGTCGCACAGCGCGCCGAGCATCAACGCAACGTCGACGGCGTGATACCGGGGCACGCGATCCTGCTTGTATGCGGGCGCGTCCTCCTCGTCGACGACCACGATGCCAAGGTCGGGAATCGGTGCGAAGACAGCGCTCCGCGAGCCGATGACCACCGCATGCTCACCGTCGCGGATGCGCCGCCACGCGGCTGCGCGTTCGGCGTCGGTGAGCGCGGAGTGAACCACGGCGATCCGGCCGGGAAAGCGCACGGCGAAGCGCCGAATCATCTGGGGTGTCAACGCGATCTCGGGCACGAGCACGATCGCACCGCGACGGGCGGCGAGCGCCGCGTCGATGCCCGCGAGGTACACCTCGGTCTTGCCGCTGCCGGTCACGCCGTGGAGCAGCACGCGGCGGTGGGTGCGTGTTGCGATGGCGTCGAGCAGCGGCGCGACAGCAGCGCGTTGCGCGTCGTTGAGAATTGGAGGAGGCTCGGGCGGTCCGGCGGCCCCGGCCTCCGCGACCGCGCGCGAGACTGAACGTGGTCCGGTGCGGCGCGACGGACGGGTGCGCACTCCTTTTGGCAGCATCGCTCGGAGCACCTCACCGAGTGGCGCGCAGTATCGGTCGGCGATCTGACGGGCGAGCACGATATGGTGATCGAGGATGAGGCGCGGTTCGTCGATGACCCGGTCGATGGCCCGCACCTCGGCGAACTCGCTCTCGTCGGAGCGTTCCACGACGTACCCGAGAATCGTTCGCTTGCCGAACGGGATCTCGACCCGAACACCCGGGAGGACGAGCTCGACAAGGTCCTCGGGGATGGAGTACGTGTACGCATCGCGGGGGAGCTGCGAGCGCGTCTCCGGAACCACCGATGCGAACGTCATCGCAGTCTGTCCGCGATGATGCGCACGATCGCATCGGCGACGTCTGCTTTTGGGGCACGCGCGATCGTCTGCTGCGTGCCGTCGCGACCGATGACGGTGACCTCGTTGTCGTCGGCGCCCATGCCGATGTCCTCACGCGAAACGTCGTTGACGACGATGAGGTCGAGCCCTTTGGCGTCGAGCTTGGCTCGGGCATAGTCGATCACGTGCTCGGTCTCCGCGGCGAACCCGACGACGAAGACATCACGCGCCACGTCGTCGTCACGCAGCGCACGGAGGATGTCCACCGTCGGGACCAGCTCGATGGTCAGCGTGTCCGCACCCTTCTTCAACTTGTTGGCGGCCACATCGCGCGGACGCCAGTCGGCGACCGCCGCGGCCATGATGAGCACTCGCGCCCCGATCAGCGCGTCGCGGACCGCCGCGTGCATCTCGCCTGCCGTCTCCACTGGGACGACCTTGAGCCCGGGTTGCGCAGGCGGCGCCGGGCCGGCGGTGACGAGGGTGACCTTCGCTCCTCGCCGGATCGCCGCTGCGGCGAGCGCGTTGCCCATCTTTCCGCTCGATCGATTGCCGATGAAGCGCACCGGATCGATCGGCTCTCGAGTTCCACCTGCGGTGACCACGAGGCGGAGACCGTTGATGGTGGGGTCAGGCCCCGCCGACAAGGAGCTCCCTCACAGCGGCGACGATCACGTCGGGCTCGGCCATGCGACCGGTGCTCTCGTGGCCACTCGCGAGCCGCCCGTAGACGGGACCGATGATGCGGCCTCCTCGCGCGGTCAAGGTCGCCGCGTTGCCCTGGGTCGCCGGGTGCTCCCACATTGCGGACTCCATCGCGGGCGCCACCAGCAACGGCGCGCGACAGGCCAGCGCGGTCGCGGTCACCGGGTCGCCGGCGAGGCCGAGGGCCAGGCGCGCGATCAGATCCGCCGATGCGGCGACCACCACCTGCACCTCGCACCACATCGCAAGATCGAGGTGGCTCATCCCGTGACCAGCCTCCGGATCGTCTTCCCAGATGCTCGAGGCGACCCGGTGCCCACTCAGCGCGCGGAGCAGCGTCGGGGTCACGAAGTGCGTCGCGGCCTCGGTCATCGCGACCTTCACTTCCGCCCCATCGCGGCGGAGATCGGTCACCACCTGGCACGCCTTGAACGCGGCCACGCTGCCACCGACGCCGACCAGGACCCGATGGCCGTCGAGCGGCAGGGTCACGCCGGACCCCCGCGGTTCGTCCGCACCTGCTGGATGATCGTCTCGATCTCCTGGGCCGCGCGCTTCGCATCGTCGTTCATGACCTGATGATCGTACGTGTCCTTGAGCGCGAGCTCGGCGACGGCGAGATCGTGGCGGGCGCGGAGGCTCTCCGCGTCCTCGGTGCCACGCTCGATCAGCCGTTGCTCCAGCGCCTCCAGGCTCGGGGGCAGGAGGTAGATGTAGACCCCCTCGTCCCCGATCCGCCTGCGGACCTTGTCGGCGCCCTGGACGTCGATCTTGATCACGGTGTCCTTCCCGGATGCGATCGCCCGGTTGACGGTCTCGAAGGTCCGGCCCTTGAGCTCGCCGTACACGGTCGACCACTCGAAGAACGCATCGCGATCGATCATCGTCCGGAAGGTCGGCTCGTCCACGAAGTAGTACGACACGCCGTCGGTCTCGCCGGGACGGGGCGCACGGGTCGTGTAAGAGATGCAGTACTCCAGCGACGGGTCGATCGCGAACAGCTCCTGGAGCACGGTGTCCTTGCCCACGGCGCTCGGCCCGGTGAGCACGATGAGCCTCCCTTGCTCGCTCATGTGGGCGAGGGTCGGAGCCTGGCGGCGGCGGCGGTCAGCTCGTCGGGAATCGGCGACTCATAGGACCGCTCGATGCCATCAGCGGGATGGCGAAGGCGGAGTTGCATTGCGTGCAGGGCGGGGCGCCCGAGCATCGGATCAGGGCGTCCGTAGATCGCGTCGCCGACGATCGGATGCCCGATCGAGGCGAGGTGCACCCGGATCTGGTGGGTGCGCCCGGTGCGCAGCGAGACCTCGAGGACGGTCGCCCCGTTGAGTCGCTCGACGACGCGAAAATCGGTGAGCGCCTCGCGGCCGCCTTCGACGATCGCCATGCGCCTGCGGTCGCGGGGGTGACGGGCGATTGGCCCATCGATGGTTCCGGTGTCCTCGCGAAAGCCACCGTGCACGAGTGCCCAGTACGTGCGTCCGAGAGAGCGATCGCTGAGCTGCCTGGCGAGGTTCCGGTGGGCCGCCTCCGTCTTGGCGACGACCAGGAGCCCGCTGGTGTCGCGGTCGAGGCGATGCACGATCCCCGCTCTCTCGCTGCCGCCGAGCAGCGACCAGGTCGTTCCACGCTCTTTGAGCGCGTCGGCGAGCGTTCCCGTCGGATGCCCTGGGGCCGGATGCACGACCATCCCGGCGGGTTTGTCGATCACCGCCAGCCAGTCGTCCTCATCGACGACGCACAGCTCGATCGGCGAGTGATCGGGAAAACGTGCGCTCGTCGCAACCGATGGGTCTGGTGCAACCGGTTGCGTGACCACCACCTCCGCGTGGTCGCGCACCCGCTGCCCGGGTCTTCCCGGGCGACCGTCGACGGTGACGAGGCCGGCATCGATGAGCGTTCGCGCCGCGTGGCGCGTGATCCGCCTGGACTCCGCGAGCCACATGTCGAGACGAGGCGTCGCGACTGCCGACGCACCCGCGCTCACGACGCCGCCGGCGATGTGGGCGACGCCGGCGAATGCGACGACGGGACGAAGCTCAGCACGAGCAGCAGGACGATCGCGACCACGATGCAGCTGTCGGCAATGTTGAAGACGGGCCAGAAATGGAAGTCGATGAAGTCGACGACGGAGCCCTGCACGAGTCGGTCCACGCCGTTGGAGAGCGCCCCACCAAGGATCATGCCGATCAGCACCTGCCGGTACCACGTGGTCCCGTACCTGTAGCCGAAGAACACGATGTAGAGGCTGACCGCCAGCGCAACCGCGAGGTAGAGCCAGTGCAACTGAGGGAGCACGCTGAAGGCGGCGCCGCTGTTCTCGACGTGGTCGATGGAGACGAACGACCCCGGCCAGATCTGCTGTCCCAGGGCGAGATGTGAGGACACGATCCACTTGGTGATGTGGTCGATCAGCGCGACCACAGCCGCGGTCCCGAGCATCACGAGATAGATGCGTTGCCGCGAGATGCGCCCTGCCGATGCTACCGCTGGACTCCGAGCCAGCATCGTGCGCCTCCCACTTCCCCTTCCCATTGCGCGAGCGCCTCGTCGCGCCGGTCCTCGATGGCGACCGCGAGCGTCTCGCCCTGCAACCACTCGCGATGAGCGTCGACCGCGCGTCGCACGTCACCGTCGGCATCCACCAGCAAGGTGATCCGATCTTCAACGCGGAGCCCCGCCTGCTTGCGCAGCTCGTTGACCTTGCGGCTGACCTCCCGTGCCAGCCACTCGAGGCGGAGCTCATCCGTGATGGTCGTATCGAGCACCACCGATGCATGGCCTCCTGCCGGATCGACGTAGTGCACGGTCTTGACGTTGAGCTCCTCCATGAAGATCGCCTCGAGCTCGGGCTCGAGCGGGTCGCTGGCGATGGTCGCGGCGGCAAGCGGCTGGCGAACGCGTATGCCGGCGGTGGTTCGAGACGCGAGCCCATCCTCCACCAGCCTGCGTAGGCGGCTCATCTCAACGACCACCTCGGAGTCACGCCACATGCCGGCCACCTTCGGGTAGTCGGTGAGGTGCACCGAGTCGGGCACGCTTCGCGGCGCGGGCGGGTCCCCGTTGAACCCGCTCAGGTTGCGGTACATCCTTTCGGCCATGAAGGGCATGAACGGCGCGATCAGCCCCGCAAGCGTGATCAGCACCGTCTGCAGCGTGGCAAACGCGGACAGCGAATCGTCGCTGGTCCCGGCGCTCTTCCAGAAGCGGCGGCGGGAGCGGCGCACATACCACTTGGAGAGATCCTCCACGAACGCCTCCACTGCGTGGACGGCGTCGGATGCGTCGTAGCGTTCCATGGCCTCGCGAACCGCATCGACCGTTTCCGCAAGGCGTGCGAGGCTCCAGCGGTCGAGCACCGGGCGTTCGATCACCGCCGGAGCTGCCGACGCGGGGTCGTAGCCCTCGGTGAGCGCGTAGGTCACATAGAACGAGTACACGTTCCAGAGCGTGAGCATGAAGAGGCGCACCACGTCCTGGAACGACGTCGGGCTGACACGCAGCTCGGCATTCTCGACGCCCTGGCCGTAGAAGTACCAGCGCGCGGCGTCGGCCCCGTACTGGTCGAAGATCGTGTCCGGCTCGATGGTGTTGCGCCGCGACTTCGACATCTTCTTGCCGTTCTTGTCCTGCAGCGTTCCCACGACCACGCAGTTCCTGTACGCGGGGAGGTCGAAGAGCAGGGTCGACTCGGCGAGCAGCGAGAAGAACCATCCACGGGTCTGGTCGACACCTTCGCAGATGAAGTCGGCCGGGTGCGTGTGCTCGAAGAGCTCCTTGTTCTCGAAGGGATAGTGCTTCTGCGCGTATGGCATCGCGCCCGAGTCGTACCAGGCGTCAATGACGTCCGGAACGCGGTGCATGACACCTTTGCAGGCGGTGCACGGCAGCGTGATGTTGTCGATAAACGGGCGATGCAGGTCATCGTCGACGGTGAGTCCGACGTCCGCTGCGCTGCCTGCGCAGAACTTCTCCTCGCAGTCATCGCACACCCAGATCGGCAGCGGCGTCCCCCAGTAGCGGCTGCGCGACAGGTTCCAGTCGATCAAGCTCTCCAGCCAGTTGCCCATGCGGCCGTCGCGGATGTGCGCGGGCTGCCAGTCGACGCTGCGGTTGTTGGCGAGCAGGCGATCCTTCACTGCAGTGGTCCTGATGAACCAGGAGGTGACCGCGTAGTAGAGCAGCGGTGTCTCGCAGCGCCAGCAGAACGGATAGGTGTGCCGGATCGTCTCGGCGCGATAGAGACTTCCCTGTTCACGCAGGTCCTCGATGATCTTGGGGTCCGCGTCCTTCACGAACATTCCCCGGTACCGCGTCTGCCCGTCAAGGAAACGACCGTCGAGCCCGACGACGTGGCGAACCGCGACACCCATGCGCTGGCAGAGCTCGAGGTCGGCGACGCCGTACGCCGCAGCCGTATGGACGATGCCGGTGCCTTCATCCATGTTCACCAGCTCGGGAGCGTCGAGCACGACGAACGCGAGGTCGTCGGGAAGCATGTCGGTGAACAGCGGCTCGTACGTCAGGTCGACGAGGTCCGAGCCGTCCATCTCCTCGACGATCTCGTACTCGCCGTCGAGGATGGAAAGGCGTTCCCTGGCGAGGATGTACGACTCGTCGCCCTGCGCAACCCGGACGTACGGTTTGCGCGAGTGCACCGCGAGCGCGACGTTGCCGGGCAACGTCCACGGGGTGGTGGTCCACGCGAGGAAGAACGTCTTGCCGTCGGAGTCGTTGAGGCGGAACTTCACGTACACGGACGGATCCGGCGTGTCCTCTCGGTATCCCTGGCTCAACTCGTGCGACGACAGCGTCGTCTGGCATCGGGGGCAGTACGGGTTCACCTTGTAACCCTGGTAGAGCATCTCGTCTTCCCAGAGCTCCTTCAGGCTCCACCACACCGACTCGATGTAGCTGCCGTCATACGTGCGGTACGGATGATCGAAGTCGAGCCAGAAACCGAGACGTTCACTCATCTCACGCCACTGGTCGATGTACTCGTTCACCGACGCTTTGCAGCGCGCGTTGAACTCGGCGATGCCGAACTCCTCGATCTGCTTCTTGCCGCTGATCTTCAGGGCACGCTCAATCTCGAGCTCGACGGGGAGACCGTGGGTGTCCCATCCGGCCTTTCGGGCCACGGAGAACCCGGTCATCTGCTTGTAGCGAGCGAAGACGTCCTTGTACGAGCGCGCGAGCACGTGATGCAGGCCGGGCAGCCCATTGGCGGTGGGCGGCCCTTCATAGAAGACATACGGAGGCGCGTCGCGACGCATCTCCAGGCTGCGCTCGAAGACACGGTTGCGCTGCCAGAGCTCGAGGATCTCGAGCTCCGCCTCGGGAAAGCCCGCGCGCGCGCTGACGGCTGAATACCTTGGCATCA
>Ga0182018_10003703_pt1 | contig 13494 bp, 13 predicted proteins | sample 812P2MmetaG_FD_120490 | JGI IMG/M metagenome (GOLD analysis project Ga0182018, IMG submission 120490) | Permafrost microbial communities from Stordalen Mire, Sweden - 812P2M metaG | ecosystem: Environmental > Terrestrial > Soil > Wetlands > Permafrost | place: Sweden: Stordalen | collected...
CTTCGCCCGAGGACGCCTCTGTCAGCGGGCTTGTTCGACGAGGCGCCGGGCCACCACCTTCAGGGCCAGGGTCTCGTCCGCCCCTTCGAAGATCGACAGGACCCGGGCGTCGACGAAATAGCGGCTCACGGCGTACTCCTCCGCGTACCCCATGCCGCCGTGGATCTGCATGGCCTCCCGGGTCACCCACTCCGCCGCCCGGCACACGTAGGCCTTGAGCATCGACGCCTCGAGCGTGCCCTCGCCCTTGGCCATCAGCCGGGCCACTTCGTAGGAGAACTGTCGCGCCGACTGGATGATGACGGTCATCCGGGCCAGCTTCGCCCTGGTGAGTTCGTAGTCGAGGATGGGACGGCCGAACACGACCCTCCCGGCGGCATAGTCGTACGCCGCCTCGTAGGCCGCCTGCATCACGCCGAGGGCACGAGCCGCGGTCTGGAGACGGCCGTTCTCGAAGCCGGCCATCTGGAGGTAGAAGCCGCGACCGATCCCGGCGTCGGCTCCGATGAGGTTGTCGCCGGGGACGAACCAATTCTCGAAGGCGATCTCGTAGGAGTGCATCCCCCGGTAGCCGAGGGTGTCGATCGGCCTTCCCTCCATGCGGCCCGCCCCCTCAGAGCGTTCCCCCCGCTCTTGGGTGCCGGGCTCCTGGGTGAAGGCGAAACCATGGCCGTCGCCCCTCGGTTTCTCGACGATGAAGAGGGACAGTCCCCGGTGGGCCTTCGACCGGTCCGGGTCGGTCCGGGCCAGCAGCATGATCACATCGGCCCGGGCGGCGAACGTGCACCATGTCTTCGTGCCGTTCACGAGCCAGCCGCCGGCCGTGGGTGTGGCCGACGTCACGACGTTGGCCACATCGGAACCGAAGTCGGGCTCGGTGACGGCCACCGCGTTCATGACGTCACCCGAAGCCAGATCGGGCAGCCACCGCTGCTTCTGGGCTTCGGTCCCTCCGGCCACCAGGGCCCGTGACAGGATCTCGGGCCGGGTGATGAGCGAACCGCCGGCACCGAGCGAACCCCACGACAGCTCCTCGGTGGCGACCACCATGCCCATGTAGTCGCTTTCGCCACCGCTGGCGAAGCCCCCGTACTGGTCGGGGATCGACAACCCGAACGCCCCCATCTCGGCCAGGCCGCCGATGATCTCCTCGGGGATGTCGCTGTTGCTGCGGTGGATCTCCTCGGCCCGGGGCCGCAGCTGCTCCTCGGCGAACCGGTGGAACGTCTCCCGCACGAGAGCGAAGTCGGCATCGAGACGTCGATCGCCCTGTACCCCGCACAGACCGGCGAGGTACGTCGGATCGCGGTAGTCGGTCACGAACGACGCCGCCGGGGCGAGCCAGTCCCTCGTCGTCCCCCATGCCCCTTCCCGTCCCACCGTGCGCGTGGTCAGGTCGGCGAGCACGTCGGCCACGAACGCACAGGCGATCCGGGCCTCATCGTTGCCCGTGCGCCCGTACCCGAGGGCGGACCGGGCCGTCCTGACCCCCGCCGCCGCATGGGCCAGGTCGTAGGCCAGCACCTGCTCCACCTCGACGTCACCGGTGGCGGCCAGCCGCCGCGCCGCGCCGGACACGACCGAGGCGGCGAGCTCGACGGCGTCCTCGGCGCGACCGAGGTCGGCCGGCATCGGATCGGTCACGGTCCCGGAGGCTACCCGGGGGTCGATCCGGCCTCGGGCACGCGACCGACGACGGTGACCAGCGGGGGCAGGACGACCGAGTCGTCACCGGGGGAGACCCCGGTCAGATCGCCGAGGTAGTCGGCCACCGGTCCGGGCCCGACACCGGCGGGCGCCTCCGCCCAGGCGTCCACGATGGCGAGACCGGCGCTGCGTACCAGGCCCGGCAGGAGGGCCCCGACGTCGGGATGACGGGCGTCGGGCATCGACAGGGGCAGCCCTCCGACACGGCCGGCCGACGTGACCGGTTCCTGCGCCACCACCCAGCCACCGGGCCGGACGGCCTGCTTCATCCGCGCCACGACGACGGCGGGATCGACCACGTGCATGAGGAGGAAACGGCAGAACGCCAGGTCGACCGGCTCGGGCAGGAGCAGGTCCTCGCCCGCCTGCGTGATGGCGAGCACCTGGCTGAAGGCGGCGGCGGCCGCCGCCGCCACGTCACGTGCGGCCGGATCGCTGTCGACGGCGTACACACGTCCGTCGAGGCCGACGATCTCGGCCAGCGCCACCGAGACGTCGCCACCGCCGGCGCCGACGTCGACGCAGCGCCACCCCGGGCCGATCCCCAGCCGGTCGAGGGCGGTGGCGAGCGGCCGCCGGTAGACGTCGTCACGCAGGGCGTTGGGCACTGGTGGCAGACGCTACCGCCCCGATCGTCGCTGTAGCCTCCCCTGTCGTGAAAGTGACGACACTGTGAGAGTGACGATGCTGCTCTGCGACGGGGCCCAGGTAGCGGACGGCAAGCTCTTCGTGCTCGGTGGCGGGTGGTCGCTCACCGGACCCGATCCGATGCCGTCGGCCATCGCCATGAAGATCGACGTCGGGTGGCACGAAGCCGAGCAGACCCACCATTGGGAGCTCTACCTCGAGGATGCCGACGGTCGCCCCGTCCTGGTGGACACGCCCGAGGGCACCCATCCGATCGAGGTCCGCAACGAGTTCACCGTGGCGCGCCCGGAGACGGTGCCCGAAGGGACCCCGATCGACGTGGCCCTGGCTGTGAACCTCGGACCGCTCCCCCTGGAGCCGGGCAACCGCTACACCTGGCGGCTCACCATCGACGGCGAGACCAACGAGGACTGGGCCCTCGGCTTCACCACCCGCCCGAGTCCCGTCGAGTGACACGGCCGCTTCGAGTGACACCGCCGCCCCGAGTGACACGACCAGCGTCATGACGACATACGAGCGCCCCTTCGGCCGGTCCTTCGAGGACTTCGAGATCGGTGACGTCTATCGGCACTGGCCGGGCAAGACGATCACCGAGTACGACGACCACCTCTTCTGCCTGGTGACGATGAACCACCACCCCCTTCACATCAACGAGTGGTTCGCCGAGAACGAGACCGTCCACCACAAGAACGTGGTCGTCGGCAACCTGGTGTACTCGCTGGTGCTCGGCATGAGCGTCCCCGACGTGAGCGGCTCCTGCATCGCCAACCTGGAGGTGGAGTCCCTCGTCCACCGGTACCCGACCTTCCACGGGGACACCATCTACGCCGAGACCCGCGTCCTGGACAAGGCGCCGTCATCGTCCAAACCTGACCGCGGTGTCGTCACCGTCGAATCCAAGGGATTCAACCAACGCGGCGAAGAGGTCTGTTACTTCCGACGCAAGCTCATGGTGTGGATGCGTGACGCCGCTCCCGTCCGCCGGCGCCCCTATGGAGACGGCGTCTGGGATTGAGCGGCTCCGAGCCCCCGCCCCGGTGAAGCCGGGCCCCGCCCGGGAGGGTGCCCTCCGTCGGGCCGTGCTCCGTTTCGGCCGGACGGGCTTGCGGCCGCTTCCCTGGCGGGCCACCCGCGATCCCTGGGCCGTCCTCGTGAGCGAAGTCATGCTCCAGCAGACGTCGCCGGCACGCGTCCTCGAGCCCTACCGGGCCTTCCTCCGGCGCTTCCCGACGGTGCGAGCCTGCGCCTCGGCCCCCACGGGGGACGTCCTGCGGGCCTGGGCCGGCCTGGGGTACAACCGCCGGGCCCGGAACCTCCATGGCGCCGCCACCGTCATGGTCGAGCACCACGGCGGACGCGTCCCCGCCGACCTCGCCGCCCTCTGCGCGCTGCCGGGCGTCGGTCCCTACACGGCCCGTGCCGTCCTCGCCTTCGCCTACGAGACAGACCACGCCGTCGTGGACGTGAACGTGGCCCGGGTCATCGCCCGTGCCGTCGTCGGCGAGGCGCTCCCGGCGAGCCGGACGCAGGCGGTGGCCGACGGTCTCGTGCCCCGGGGCCGGGGCTGGCTGTGGAACCAGTCCCTCATGGAGATCGGCGCCGTGGTGTGTGGCGCCCGGGCTCCGGCGTGCGACCGTTGTCCGTTGGCACCGTCGTGCGCATGGTCAGCGGCCGGCCGGCCTCCGCCCGATCCCGCCGTGCCCCGGACCCGGCAGAGCGTGTTCGAAGGTTCGGACCGCCAGGGTCGCGGCCGACTGGTGGCCGCCCTCCGCACGGGCCCGGTCCCACCACGGCGGCTCTCCGTCGCCTGCGGCTGGCCGGACGACCCCGGTCGTGCCCGTCGGGTGGCCGAGGCCCTCGTCTCCGAGGGCCTGGCCCGCCGTGGCCCGCGCGGGGCGCTGATGCTGCCGTAGAGGCGATGCTCCCGTAGAGGCGCTCAGGGTGAGCCGATGAAGCGCAGGACATGGTCGTTGACGGTGTCGGGTTGCTCGACCTGGAGGAAGTGCCCGGCCCCGGCCACCGTCACCTGCTTCGATCTCGGTGACAGGAAGGGCAGAACGTCGCCCACGGCGTCCCGGGCCAGACACCCGTCGTCGGCGCCGTGCAGGTACAGGGTGGGCTGCGGCGGCATCCCCGCCGTGGCGGCTTGGGCGTCGGCGTAGGCGGCGTCGTGCAGGGTGGGGTCGAACATGGCGCGGTAGTAGCCGATGGCCGCCGTCAGGTTGTCCCGGGCCCCGATCGCCTCCTTCACCCGGGCCACGTCGAAGGAGGCGTCGTATCCGGGCGACCAGTCGGCCCACAGGCCATCGATGAAGGCATGGCCGTCGAGGGATACGGCCGTCTCGGCCAGGGGGGTCTGGAACACGAAGATGTAGAAGCTCCTCTTGAGCTGTGGATAGGTGAGGAACGATGTGGCCAGTGCCGCCAACGGCGGCACGGCCATCGTCACCACCCGGCTCCATCGGCCCGGTTCGTGTACGGCCGCACCGGTGGCGGCCGCCGCCCCCCAGTCGTGTCCGATGAGCACGGCCCTTTCGTCGCCGCCCAACCCCTCGTGCAGCGCACAGGCGTCGGCGGCGAGCGCTCCCGTCTGGTACCGGCCGTCGGCGGGGACCTGGGTCGGTGCGTAGCCGCGCATCCAGGGAGCCACCGCGTGATACCCGGCGTCGCCCAGGACCGGCAGCAGGTGCCGCCAGGTGTGGGCCGAATCGGGGAAGCCGTGCAGACAGAGGGCGAGTGGCCCGCGATCGGGCCCCGCTTCGAGATAGGAGAACTCCAGGTCATTGGCTTTCATTGTTCGTTCCTGCATGGGGGCAGAGTAGTGTCGAAGGGGTCAGGGACCTCCTCGGTCCGCGTCAAGAGCAGCACCGCCCTCGGCGATCACACGTCGGACGGGGGGAAGGCAAAAGCGGAAGGGGTCGTACGCTGCAAGCCACATTCTTCGGCGTGCGGGGATCGTGCCCATGTTCGGGGGCGGGGTACCTCCGCTACGGGGGCAACACCTCATGCGTGGCCGTCACCGTGGGGAACGAGCCCCCGATCGTTCTCGACCTGGGCACGGGTCTGCGGCCCCTCGGGCGCGAGCTCGAGGATCGTTACGGCACCGAAGAGCCCATTGTCATGACGGCGCTCCTCACCCACTTGCACTGGGACCACATCATCGGGCTCCCTTTCTGCGCGCCCCTGCTCCGGTCCGGTACCCGGATCGAGGTCTTCGGTCCGCCCCAGATCGGTGGCACCCTTCACGACGTGATCGACCGCGTCGTCATCCCCCCCTTCTTCCCTGTGCAGGTCAAGGAGCTTCACGGGTCCATCGACTTCCGCGAGGTGGAAGAAGACGACTTCGCCATCGGGTCGGCCAAGATCCGTGTCCGGCGCGTCCCCCACGTGGGGACCACCCTCGGCTTCCGCATCGAGGCCGACGGCGCCAGCCTGGCATTCGTGAGCGACCACCAGACCCCTGCCGACCATCGGACGGTGGACCCGAGTGTTCTCGAATTGTGCGACGGCGCCGATCTCCTCATCCACGATGCCCAGTACACCGAAGCCGAGTTCAAGACCAAGTCCAATTGGGGTCACTCGACGGTCGGGTACGCCGTTCACGTGGCAGCCGAGGCCGGTGCGCGCCACCTGGCTCTGTTCCACCACGACCCCGATCACACCGACGAGATCCTCGATCGCATCGTCGACGACGCGGGGAAGGCGCCCGGGGCGTCGCGTCTCGAGTTGGTGTCAGCGGCCGCTGAAGGTTCGACGGTCCATCTCGGTCATCGCTGACCGAGATGGACGAGGCGGCCGGACGGGGCCTGGGCGACTCTGACCGACCGGAGCAGGGCGGTGCCGATGGGCGGGTCTTCGACAGCGGACGCTTCCGCGAGGTCATGGGCCACTTCGCCACCGGGGTGACCATCATCACCGCCATGGAGGACAACGGGCCCGTGGGGTTCACGTGCCAGGCGTTCGCCTCGTTGTCGTTGGACCCTCCACTGGTGGCTCTGGCGCCGGGCAAGAGCTCCACCAGCTGGCCCCGCATCGCCCAGGCGGGATCCTTCTGCGTGAACGTCCTGGCCGAGGACCAGGAGGCGCTGTGCCGCGACTTCGCCGTCTCCGGTGGGGACAAGTTCGCCGGTGTCGGTTGGCGGATCGCCGGGAACGGCGCCCCTCTGCTCGACGGCGTGCTCGCCTGGTTGGAGTGCACCCTGGTGGTCACCCATGACGCCGGGGACCACGAGCTCGTCATCGGCGCCGTGCACGACATGGGCGTGACCCGTGGCCGCCCTCTCGTGTACTACCGCGGGGGGTTCGGTCGGTTCGAGCCCTGAGCGACGCTCTTGTGTCGCGCTCCCGTTGCCTGGCGGCCGCGGGGTGAAACCCGGGCAGTAGCCTGTGGCGCCGTGCCCGACATCAAGCCCTCCGCCGTGATCACCGACGTCGTCATCGTCGAGCCCGATTCGCACGGTGACGAGCGTGGTCGCTTCGTCGAGACGTACCGGCGCTCCTGGTTCGGCCTCGGCCGCGAGATGATCCAGGGCAACCGGACGGAGAAGCAGGCCGGCGCCATTGTCGGTCTCCACTACCACCTGCACCAGGCCGACTACTGGTACGTCCTGCGAGGCCGGGCCCGCGTCGTCCTGCACGACCTGCGGGCGGGCTCACCCACCGACGGGGCCACCTTGGCCATCGATCTCGACGGCGAGGTCGACCGGGGTGTGTTCATTCCTCCCGGCGTGGCCCACGGGTTCGCCTCCCACACCGATCTGCTCATGTGGTATCTCGTCGACGGCTACTACAACCCGGAGGACGAGCTCGGTGTGGCGTGGGACGATCCCGCCGTCGGGGCCGACTGGGGAGTGACCGATCCCGTGCTCTCGGCCCGCGACCAGGCGAACCCCCGCCGCGTCGAGATCGATCCCGCCCTCCGGCCGCGCTACGGCTTGCGAACCTGAGTCGGCCAGGCGTCCGTGGAACGATCGTGGGCCGGTGGCGCACCCCGGCTGGACTCGGGTGGCGGAAACCGGCACGCTGGCCAGGTGGACGAGTCGCGCCAATGGGTCGAGTTCGGACGATGGCTGGTCGAGCAGCGCGAGGAACGCGGCCTCCGTCGGCGTGACGCGGCGCGCCGGGCCAAGATCTCCGAGGCCCTGTGGCGCGACCTCGAGACCGGTCGCAAAGAGGCCATCGGCGGCATCAGACTGCTCCCCAACCCCAGCCAGGACGTCCTGGAGCGGGTGGCGAGCGCCCTCGACCTCCCGGTCGAGGACGTCCTGGCCCGGGTGGGGAGGGCCACATCGGCGCGACGGCGGGTCACGCCGGACGACGCACCCAAGGTCGACGACGACGGCTCGCTGCTGTCGATCAAGCTGAGGCGCCTGTCGGATCGCGACCGGATCCTGCTCGAGCGCCTGGTCGACGCCATGCTCGAGCACGAGGATCGATAGCGGGTCGTCCGTGCGTTTCGGCATCTTCTACGAGCACCAGTTGCCGCGGCCGTGGGGTCCGGACGACGAGCACATCCTCCTCAAGAACGCACTCGACCAGGTGGAGCTGGCCGACACCTTGGGCTTCGATTTCGTGTGGGCCGTCGAGCACCATTTCCTCGAGGAGTACTCCCATTCGTCGGCGCCCGAGGTGTTCCTGGCCGCCGCCAGCCAACGGACCCGTCGTATCCGGCTCGGTCACGGCATCGTCCAGCTCCCCGTCGGTTTCAACCACCCCGCCCGGGTGGCGGAGAGGATCGCCACCCTCGACCTGGTGTCGGACGGTCGCGTCGAGTTCGGCACCGGTGAATCGAGCTCCGAGGCGGAGCTCGTCGGCTTCGGTGTCGATCGGGCCACCAAGCGGGCCCAGTGGCACGAGGCGCTCGACGTCGTCACCCGACTGCTGGTCGAGGAACCGTTCGCCGGCTACGACGGTGACTTCGTCCACATGCCCCCGCGCAACCTCGTCCCCAAATCCTTGCAGCGTCCCCACCCTCCCCTGTGGGTCGCCTGCAGCCGCCGCGACTCCATTCACCTGGCGGCCACCAAGGGCATCGGCGCGCTGACGTTCTCGTTCATCGAGGCGGCCGAGGCCAAGGCGTGGGTGGACGACTACTACGCCACCATCGACTCCCCCGAATGCGTCCCCGCCGGTTTCGCCGTCAACGGCAATCTGGCCTGCGTGCTGCCCCTGATGTGTCACTCCGACGAAGCGACCGCCATCGACCGGGGTATCGACGGCAGCCACTTCTTCGGGTACTCCCTGGCCCACTACTACGTCTTCGGTCAGCACCAGCCGGGCGTGACGAACGTCTGGGAGGAGTTCGAGGAGAATCGCGAACGGTTCGGCTTCAGCCGCGACATCGCCGCCCGGACCGGGCAGGTCCTCGGCGCCCAGCTCATGGAACAGGGGCTCGGTTCCCTTCGGGGGGCCGTCGGTACGCCGGCGCAGATCCGGGAGCTGGTGCGGGCGTACGAAGAGGCCGGGGTCGACCAGTTGATCTTCGTGAGCCAGGCCGGACGCAACCGCCACGAGGACGTCTGCGAGTCCCTCGAGCTCTTCGCCCGTGAGGTGATGCCCGAATTCACGGACCGGGTGGAGGCCGCCGAGGCGATCAAGGCCCGGCGGATGGCCCCGGCGGTCGAGGCGGCCTTGGCCCGTCGCGATCCTCCCCGCCCGGCGCCGGCCGACTACTCATTTCCGGCCACACCGGCGTTCTGACCAGGACCGCTCCCCCCGGAAAGGGCTCGTTGCACCCGCGATACCCCTCGGGCGCCTCTTTGGCTTGAATGGGGGGGATGACCGCTGTCCTCGTGGTCGGTGCAATCGCCGTGGTCGGAGCCGTCGTGGCCCGGGTGACCTGGCGGCGTCCGGGCGACGAACGTCACTCGATCCAGAGCCACCAGCAGACCCTGGAGACGTTGCGATCGATGGCCGACCGTCGTACGGGCGGTCTGCGCGACCCGGCTCCCGGCCCCGGCCCTGACTCCGGTGGGTCTGCGGCCCCCCGGACCGCCAGGGCTCGGGCTGACGCGTCGCCGAGTCGGTCCCAAGCTCCGGCGCGGCCAGGTCAGGTGCGGGCCGGCTCGGCGCGAGCGCCGACGTCACCGACGTCGAACGGCCACGGGCCCGACGAGCTCGTCTTCGTCGACGACGCTGCCCGGGCGGCCGGACGGCGGTCCGACGAGTCGCCCCGCTCCTCCACGCTTCAGTTGTCGAGAGGGTTGCCGCGGGCGAGGGGTGGATACCGTCGCAGCTGGGCGCCGCGGGGTCGGTCCCGGACGCGCCTGCTTCCGGTCGTCGGCGCCGCCGTGGTTCTCGCCGTGGTGGTCGTGGTGGCCCTGGCCCTGGCCCCGTCGCACCCGACGACCACGGCGCAACACGGGTCCTCTCCGCCACGAAAGACGTTGACCCACCGGAAGCATTCCCACACCACGGTCACGGCGCCGCCCGACGTGCGACCGACCGCCGCCACCGCCGTCTCGGCGACGTACGGTGTTCCTGCGAGCGGGTATACCGTCGAGCTCCAGGCCACCGGTCCGTGTTGGGTGGAGGCCACGGCCACGGCCACCGGAGACGTCGTGTGGACGGGCACCCTTGTCTCAGGTCAGTCCCGCTCCATCCCCGCCACCGGGAGCCTTCTGCTGCGTCTCGGAGCGGCCGATGATGTCAGCGTCACCCTCAACGGCGAGCCGGTGATCATGCCGGTGGGATTCAATTCGCCGTTCGACATGAGTTTCGACTCGACCTGAGCAGACTGTGTCGCGTTCACCCGGCCAGGCCGACGGTGTCGAGGACGAAGGCCAGGACGAAGGCCTCGTCGCGCCATGCGTCGTAGCGACCCGAGGGCCCGGCGTGGCCGGCGCTCAGCTCGACCTTGAACAGCACGCGGTTCGACGGATCGGCGGCCCGTAGCTTCTGTACCCACTTGGTCGGCTCCCAGTACCCGACGCGGGGATCCTCCAGGCCGGCGGTCACCAACATGGCCGGGTAGTGCAGGGGACGCACATTGTCGTACGGGCTGTACGACTTCATCACGGCGTAGACCTCGGGGTCGGCGCCCGGGTTCCCCCACTCGTCCCATTCGATGACCGTCAGAGGGAGGGTGTCGTCGAGAATCGTGGTGAGGCAGTCGACGAAAGGCACCTCGGCCACCATGGCCCGGAACGCCTCGGGGGCCAGGTTGGCGGTGGCGCCGATGAGCAGTCCCCCGGCCGAGCCTCCTCGGGCCACCAGGCGCTCGGCACTGGTGAAACCGGCGTCGACCAGATGCCGGGCACAGGCGACGAAGTCGGTGAACGTGTTCGGCTTGGCCAGGAGCTTCCCGCCTTCGTACCACCTCCGCCCCAGCTCGCCACCACCCCGGACGTGGGCGATGGCGAAGACGAAGCCCCGTTCCAGGAGGCTCAGCCGGAACGTCGAGAAGACGGGGTCGATGCTGTGCTCGTAGGCGCCGTATCCGTAGAGGAGACAAGGCGCCGTCCCGTCGAGTGGGGTGTCGCGGCGGTACACCACGGACACGGGGACCCGGGTCCCATCGGGCGCCGTCGCCCACACGCGCTCGGTCACGTAGGCGGCGGGGTCGTACCCGCCCAGAACGGGCTGTTGCTTGCGGAGCACCGTCCGACCTTCGACCATGTCGAGGTCGTTGACCGAGCGCGGCGTGACGAGGGACGAGTAGTCGTAGCGGAGCATGGTGCTTTCGAATTCCGGGTTCGCTCCTCCCCACGAGGCCGACGGTGTCTCGGCGATGGGGACGAAGGTGCCGCCGACCAGGGGTCGTTCCCACGGGGGTCGGTCATCAGGGAGCCCGATGACCCGAATGCGGGGGTTGGCGTCGATCCGCTCGTAGCTGACGAGATGGCGGGCGAAGACGTCGATTCCCTCGAGGCGCACATCGTCACGATGAGGGATGACCTCTGTCCAACGGTCGTGACCGGGATCCGATGCCGGTGTGGCCACGACCCGGAAATTCTCGGCCGAGTCGTTGGTGAGGAGGAGGAACGTGGCCCCGTGGTGCTCGACCTGGTACTCGACGCCCTGTCGCCGTGCCTCGACCACGCGGGGGGCGTCATCGGGTCGGTCGGCGGGGATGACATGGACCTCGCTCGTGATCTTGGAGCTCAACTCGAGAAGGATGAACCTGCCGTCCTTGGTCCGCTCCACACCGAGGTGGAAGCGCTCGTCGGGCTCCTCGTGGACGAGGGTGTCCGGGGTGGCGGGGGTACCCGTTCGGTGCCGCCAGAGCTGATAGGTCCGGTTGGCGGCGTCGGGCCGCGTGTAGAAGACCGTCTCGTCGTCGTTGGCCCAGGCCACCCCGTACGAGGTCCCCTCGATCTCGCCGGGCAGGTCGGTGCCGGTGGTCAGATCACGTATCCGCAGGGTGAACCGCTCGTCACCGGTCGTGTCCACGGCGTAGGCCAGGCGGGTGTGTCCGGGGCTCACCGCCAGGTTGGCGACGTCGAAGTAGGCACCGTCACCGGCCATCATGTTCTCGTCGAGGAGGACCTCCTCATCGGGCCAGCTCCCGGGCTCGGACCCGCTGTCGGCCGACGTCCCGGGGGGAGTCTCCGGATCGCGTCCTTCCCCATGGACGGGGAGGCGGCAATGGATGGCGTAGTCGCGTCCTTCGACGGTACGCGTGTAGTACCACCAGCTGTCCTTGCGCACCGGCACCGACAGGTCGGTCTCGACGATGCGAGACCTGATCTCGCCGAAGAGGTGCTCCCGGAAGGGGGCCAGTGCGGCGGTTGCCGTCGCCGTATAGGTGTTCTCGGACGTGAGCAGCTCGAGGACCTCGGGATCTTCCCGGTCGCGCAGCCACAGCCAGTCGTCCACGCGGCGGTCGCCGTGGGTCTCGAGAACGGCCGGGCGCCGGGGGGCCTGTGGGGGCCCGATGGCCCCCGGTCCGGGGGTCTCCAGGGGCGCCCCCGGGGCCTGGGGGTCGCTCGGCGGGTCCCCGGACGGAGCTCCGGGCAGCCGGGCGGCGCCGTTGGCGGAGGCGTGAGGGACGGAGGGGGTCATCCCTAGAAGGGTCCCACAGGCCCGGGGGCTCGGAACGCTCCCCCCAGGTCCCCACCGTTGTTACTATCTAGGTAGGAGAAATCCCCCGATCGATCGATGGGGGCGAGCGCACGAGCGCCCGCCGTCCATGGTCAGAGGTACCACATGACCACCACAGACTTGGACCTCGGTAAGTACAAGCTGGGTTGGAGCGATGCCGAGGACTACGTCTTCAAGCCGAAGAAGGGACTCTCGGTCGAGATCGTCCGCGAGATGTCGGCCATGAAGCACGAGCCGGAGTGGATGCTCAAATTCCGCCTGAAGGCCCTGGAGCGGTTCTTCTCGAAGCCCATGGCACCGTGGTTCGCCGTCAACATGCCCGACCTCGACTTCGACAACATCTACTACTACATCAAGCCCACCGAGGGTCAGGTCAACTCCTGGGACGATCTTCCCGACTCCATCAAGGACACGTACGAGAAGCTGGGCATCCCCGAAGCGGAACGCAAGTACCTGTCCGGCGTCACGGCCCAGTACGAGTCCGAGGTCGTCTTCCACCGCAACCGGGCCGACCTCGAGGCCCAAGGCGTGCTGTTCTGCGACATGGACACCGCCGTGCGCGACTACCCGGACATGGTCCGTCGCTGGTTCGGGACGATCATCCCTCCCAACGACAACAAGTTCGCGGCGCTGAATTCGGCAGTGTGGTCGGGCGGGTCGTTCATCTACGTCCCTCCCGGTGTCCAGGTCGAGATGCCGCTCCAGGCGTACTTCCGTATCAACGCCGAGAACATGGGCCAGTTCGAGCGCACCCTGATCATCGCCGACGAGGGATCGCAGGTGCACTACGTCGAGGGTTGTTCGGCGCCCGTCTACTCGACGGACTCGCTGCACTCGGCCGTGGTGGAGCTGGTGGCCCTCCCCGGATCGCGCATCACCTACACGACCATCCAGAACTGGTCCAACAACGTCTACAACCTGGTCACGAAGCGGGCCCGCGCCGAGGCCGAGGCGCGCGTCGAGTGGATCGACGGGAACATCGGGTCGCGGCTCACCATGAAGTACCCCTCGGTCTATCTGATGGGTCCGAAGGCGTCGGGAGAGGTGCTCTCGGTGGCCTACGCCGGCGCCGGCCAGCACCAGGACGCCGGGGCCAAG
>Ga0182018_10003704_pt1 | contig 13492 bp, 12 predicted proteins | sample 812P2MmetaG_FD_120490 | JGI IMG/M metagenome (GOLD analysis project Ga0182018, IMG submission 120490) | Permafrost microbial communities from Stordalen Mire, Sweden - 812P2M metaG | ecosystem: Environmental > Terrestrial > Soil > Wetlands > Permafrost | place: Sweden: Stordalen | collected...
CCGCTACGGCGCGTATCGCGAGGTGGAATTCGAAGCGGCGTTGGCCGAATGCCGCACCATGGTCTTCCTCTGCGAGCACGAAACCCAAGGCATCGCCTATCAACAGGCGCTGGCCTGTGGCGTGCCCATTCTGGCGTGGGACCGCGGCGGCTATTGGCAGGATCCGTCCTATTTCCCCGACAAGGTCAAATTTCAGCCCGTCACTTCGGTGCCGTACTGGGACGAACGTTGCGGCCGGGCTTTTGCGGCGATCGTAGAGTTCGACGACGCGTGGCGGGGTTTTTGGGACGAATTTCAATCGGTCCGTTACGATCCGCGGGCCTATATCCTCGACAACCTCACGCTGGAGCAATGCGCGCGACGCTATTTGCACCGGGTGCAAAGCGTGTCGGACGGCTGAGCGCGATGTCCGGCCAAGGCGACGCGGCGATGATTTGGATGCGTTGGTGCTAAATCAAGGCTACGACTTTATTCTCAGGCTGCCCGGCTTCAAGGGCAAGGCAAAGATCGAAGCCATGTTTCGCGCGCTGCTGAAGCCGCATATTTCGACCGTCCATCATGACATCCGCATGGAGCTCGATCCCGAGGAATGGCTGCAAATCGACCTGCGCGCTTTCGGCCGTCTGGAGCCGAGAACGACCGCGCTGTTCGAGCGCATACTGCGGCCCGGCGACGCTTACGTCGATGTCGGCGCCCATGTCGGCTATCATTCTCTGGTCGCCGCGCGTTTGGTCGGTGAAGGCGGGCGAATATTTTCCATCGATCCGCAGCCGTACAATTGCGCCAAAATCCTCGCTAACGCAGAGCTCAACGGCTTTGCCAGCATCACCGTCATTGCCGCCGCCGTTGACGAAGCCGACGGTTTTGCGTCCCTGAAAATTCAATCGCGACAGGACAAAGCAAGACTCACGCTGTCCGGCCCCGGCGTCAACGATGGCGCGCTCACATTCGTCGTGCCGAAGATCACGCTGCGATGGCTTCTCGAAACCTACGCGTTGCGATCGGTGAATTTATTGAAGATCGACGTTGAAGGCTTCGAGCTCGAAGTGCTCAAGGGCGCGGGCGACGCGATACGGGCAATCGAGAATATCGTATTCGAAGTCTTGTCCGGCGAAGACGCTGATAGGGCGCGGGCCATCGAAAGAAGGTTGCGAGATTTCGGCTTCCAAATGTTCGATGTCGACGGCGCCCCGTGGCGGCCCGGGCAAGCCTGCGTTGAGAACAATGTCTGGGCGCGGCGGTCCTGAGCAGGCCGCGCCAGATGTCCCGGCAATTCGCTCGGCGTACCGCCGCACCTTGAAAAAGAAAATAACAATAGCCGTCGCGCGCTTCTGGGCCGGAGCCACCGCTTCGGACATCGTCGATACGGTGCTGCCCGATCTCAAGGCTCATTTCGATTTCGAGCCGTCGGCGTCGCCGCAACTGGTCTTGTACGGGCCTTACGCCGGCGAACTGCCGGAAGGAACCTACACCAAGGTCTTCATCGGCTGCGAAAACGTACGGCCGATCATGGCGGAATGCGATTGGGCTTTCGGCGTCCTGCTCGAGGACAATGTCCGCCATCCCCGTTACATGCGCCTGCAGCGCTGGGGCGATGATTCACATCTTATCCGGGAGGACAAAGACTGGGCAGGGGTGCTGCAAGCCAAAACACGATTTTGCGCCTTCTTGTATGCGAACGAGTGCCCTTATCGCGAGGCGTTCTTCCGCGCGCTGTCGGCTTACAAGTACGTCGACGCGCCGGGACGCTCGATGAACAACATGCCGGGCATCGACCCGGTGCCCGGACAGATCGACTGGAAGGTGAAGATCGAGTTTTTGCGCGCCTACAAATTCGTCGTCGCCTTCGAAAACAGCTCGGCGCCCGGCTACAACACCGAAAAACTAACCCACGCCATCGAGGCCGATGCCATGCCGATCTATTGGGGCGATTCCGAGATCGGCCGCTCCTTCAATACCGGCCGCTTCATCAACGCGCACGATTATCTGCCCAAGCCGCGTCGGCTATTGCCGCGGCTGCCCTATGCGGCGCATTCCATCCGCAACGGCTCAGCACCGACAATCCTGCAAAAGGTCAGTCGCCGTATCAACGGCCACGCCAACGATATCGAGCAGCGCATCTGGGCGGCGGCGGGATTTGACGCGCTGGTGGGTCGGGTTGTGGCGCTCGATCGCGATGACGATTTGTACTTGTCCCACCTGCGGCAGCCGTTTCTCATCGGCAACCGGCTGCCGGACCGCTCGGCCTGGGTCGCGCGGTGGCATGAGATTCTCGCGGCGACGCGCAGCACCGCGGAAGGATTTTGAATGGCGCATGTTCACTTCGTGACGTTCGGCGATGGCTCACCGCAAATCAGAGCTGCGGCTGCCAGGCTTCGAAAAGAGGCGCTGCAAACCGGCATTTTCATCGACGCCAGTGTCTATCATCTCAAGCGAATTCGCGACGAATATCCGGTATTCTGGAAACAGCACGGAAATTTTCTTCTTGCCGCGAAAAGAGGGCTTGGCTATTTTCTCTGGAAGCCCTTTCTCATATCGGCCAAGCTGAACGAAATTGCCGAAGACGATTTTCTGGTTTATGCCGACGCCGGCTGCGAATTCATGACGGATAATAGACAAGAACTTTTGGACCTGCTGCCGACAGAACCGGTCTACGATATGAGTGTGGTAGCACTTGATTCATTTCATACCAACGTGAGATGGACGCACGGTCGCTGTCTAGCACAACTCGAAAATGCAGAAGAATTCCTCCAGCAACCCATGCTCGCTGCGACCTTCTTGTTTCTACGGAATACAAGTCGCTCGCGGAACCTCGCGGCCAAATGGCTCGAACGGTCGGTCTATGACGATTACAGCTGCCTCGCAGATCGACCATGCGACTCGGAACGCTCTGAATTTGAGGAGCATCGCCACGATCAATCGATTTTAAGTCTCCTCGCTTATGGTTTGGAGCGCAAGGGCGCTCTTCATATCAAGCGAATAGGAGTTGAAAGAACGCTTGATGGCACTGCGGCAATCCTGGGAATGCGCAACAAGACGTCATTCCGCCGGTACGGTAGGAGCAAGCGACGATGGCGGCTTCTCAGCAGGAGCTACAATCTTGCGGTGAAATTGTTCTGGAACGAGGAGAAATACCGCGCCGATCTCTACGAGTCGCTACGCAATGGGATAACAACCGGCCAAGCATAGCAGGAATGATCGATCGCATCGGCATGGCAAATGATCGCATAGTGTAACGATGAATCAATCAGCCGATATGGCGGCTCTGCCGCCGGCCGAAGGCGCACACTTTTTGGGCGCCGCTCTGATGGCATACGGCCGCGCCTTCGAACATCCCTGCAAAATCCGCTTCGTCCGATGGCTCGCCCGCACCTTCGCCGGCGGACGGATCAAGATGCGCCATGTGGGCGGCGCCATCATCGCCGTCAATCCGGAAGACTACATCGGCTGGGCCATTTTCAGGACCGGCAGCTATGAGCCGGCAAGCTTAAAGTTGGCACTAAATATCATGGCAGCCGAGCCCGGGCTGTTCGTGGATGTTGGCGCCAATTTCGGCTGGTATAGCTGCGCCGTGGCCTCGATCGCCGGCGCATGCATCGTCTCCATCGAGCCCGATCCGGAAAACTGCGCCGCGCTACGCGCCAATATCGATTGCAACGGACTGCGCAATGTCGTGGTGTTCCACGGCGCGGTGGGCCCGCGACCGGCGCTGTTGACGATGGCTAGACGATCGCCCGGCAATTCCGGAACGGTTGCGGTGACTGCCGGCCGTCCGGCCCCGGGCAGCGGCAGCTACTGGGTCGGATCGACGCCGCTCAATGATCTGCTCAACGCGCTCGTGCAACCGGCGGCACGGCCGGTGCTGATCAAGATCGACGTGGAAGGATTCGAGCCGCAAGTGCTCGCTGGCCTGGATTTCGCCGGGCCGTTCCGGCCCAAAAATATCCTGATCGAATGCGACCGCACGATGGGCATCGCCGCCTGGGGCTCCTACGAGAATTTCGCCGCGTTCTTCACGCAGCGTGGTTATGATGTGTTCGACGTGTCGGGGCGGCCGTTCACCGGCAATGGACCGCTGTTGGAAGAAAATGCCTGGGCACGCGATCGCGACCAGGCGCCGTGATGGCGATGTCGCCTCGGGTCAGCATCATCATTCCGTGCCGCAACGGCGCGAGATGGCTTGGCGAAGCCATCGAGTCCTGCCTCGGCCAGAGCTGGACGAACCTGCAGATCGTTGTCGTGGAAAACGGCTCGACCGACGGCAGCTTCGATCTCGCAAAACGTTATGAAGCCCGCGGGATCACGGTCCTGAGCTCCGAGCGGGCAGGGGCCAGTACCGCGCGCAATGTCGGGCTGGCCCATGCCGACGGCGATTTGATTCAGTTCCTCGATGCCGACGACTTACTCGACGCCGAAAAGATCCGCCGGCAAGTCGAGCGCCTGAACGCGGCACCTGCGGCATCGGTTGCTTCCGGCGCCTGGGCACGGTTTGCGCACGATTCACGCGAAGCCTTGTTCACGCCCGAAGAAGTCTGGCGCGATTTCGCGCCGGAAGATTTCCCGATCGCATCGTGGCTTGGCGGCGGCATGATGCCACCCTTCGTTTGGCTCACGCCGCGCGCGGTGATCGAGCGCGCCGGGCCGTGGAATGAAGCGCTCAGCGTCAACGATGACGGCGAGTTTTTCTGCCGCGTGGTGCTGGCGTCGTCGGGCATCGTGTTTTGCTCCAATGCGCGCGGCTACTATCGGTCCACGGGCGCGGCGACGCTCAGCAAGCGGCGCGACGGCGAGGCGCTCGCCTCGGCATTCACCGCCGTCGACCTGTCCTGCCGGCACCTGCTGCAACGTTGCAACTCGGCGGCGGCCGCAAAGGCTTGCGCGACCCATTATCAACGCTTCGCCTATGACGCTTATCCGCAAGCGGCGGACCTGGTGGCGCAGGCGGAAAAGCGCGCCTTGGAGCTCGGCGGCTGCGACTTGCGCCCCGGCGGCGGCCCTGCGTTTCAGATGCTGGCGCGGGGTTTGGGGTGGAAGCTCAGCAAGCGCGCGCAGCTGGCGTGGCGGACATTGCGCGGGCGGGCGGCCGCGGCCCCGGGATGAGCCCATCACGCATCGTCCTGATCAGCGGCAACAGCCTCTGCCACAATCCGCGGGTGATGAAGGCGGCGACGACGTTGGCGCGCGACGGTTACGATGTGCACGTGCTCGGTGCCTGGCTGGAAGCGGATTTGAAGGCGCGCGATCAGGCGATGCTGCAGCAGGCTCTATTCCGCTTCGAGCCGGTATTCGATGCGACGCTGCCGGGCGCGGCGCATACGCTGCGACGGGCGCGGCGCAAGGCCGCCAATACGATTTATAGGCTGACTGGATGGCAAAGCCGCGATCAGCTCGGCTACGGCATCGGACGCCTGCTGGCGCGGGCGCGGGCACTTGCGGCAGATCTTTATATCGCCCATTCCGAGCCCGCGCTTTATGTCGCCTGGCGTCTCATGCGGGACGGCCGTCGCGCCGGCGTCGACATGGAGGATTGGTATTCACAAGATCTCCTCGCCGGCGCCCGCGCGCAGCGGCCGCTCGGCTTGTTGCGCAGGCTCGAAAGCGAGCTGTTGGTCAAAGGCGCCTATGCGACGTGTCCGTCCCGCGCCATGAGCCAGGCTTTGGTTGCGGCTTACGGCGGCAAATCGCCAACCGTCATCTACAACGCCTTTCCCGCGGCGGAGCGGACGGCAATCGATGGCGTCCGCAAAGATCGGCGCAATACCGCCGTGCCGTCGATCTATTGGTTCTCGCAAACGCTCGGTCCGGGCCGCGGGCTGGAAGACCTTATCGCCGCGCTGCCGCTACTCGATCGCGACGTCGAAATTCATTTGCGCGGCCGCGCCGCACCGGGCATGAACGAATGGATCAGATCGCAAACGCCCGACCGTTGGCACGAGCGCGTGTTCTTGCACCCGCTGGTGCCGAACGAAGAGCTGCTGTCGCGCCTTGCCGAGCACGATATCGGCTTTGCCGGCGAGCAGAAATATTGCCGTAGCCGCGATCTGACCGTGACCAACAAAATCCTGCACGACCTGCTCGGCGGCCTCTCCGTAGTCGCCAGCGACACCGCGGGTCAACGGGAAGTGGCCATGCAGGCAAGCGGTGCCGTGACGCTTTATGAGCCGGGCAATCCGGCGGCGCTGGCGCAGGCGCTGCGGAGGCTCATCGATTCCCCTGACGGCCTGGCCCGGGCCAAAGCTGCGTCATTGCAAGCGGCTGAACAGACGTTCTGCTGGGAGCGGCAGGAGACAGTCCTGTTGCGTCATATCCAGGAAGCGTTGCGCGAGACGTGTGGCACGTCCCGCAAAACCCATTCATGAGCGATACCAAGTCCGGCCCGACCCGGCGCGTTTTGCTCGTGACCAGTTCCTATGCGCCGACCATGATCGCCGACATGCAGCGCGCGCGGCAGCTCGCTTGGCAATTGCCTGAAGCCGGATGGGAGGTCGAGATTTTGTCTCCCGGCATCGGCTACCAGCCGCCGTCCTGCAACGACGCGGACAGCGCGGTTTTTTTTTCGCCTGCCACTAAGGTGCACGCCGTTCCGCAGCGCGCAACCGCATTTTTCCGTTTTCTCGGCATAGGCAATATCGGGCTGCGTGCGCTGGCGCCGCTGTATTTTGCCGGCCGCAAATTGCTGGCCGCGCGCCGGTTCGATCTTATTTACTTTTCGACAGCGCAATTCCCGCTTTTTCTCCTTGGGCCGCCATGGCGTCGCCGGTTTAAGATCCCCTACGTGCTCGATCTGCATGACCCGATCGATAGCGGCGCCGCGGCCGCGCCGGGCGGCTGGAAGCGGCGCTTGAGCGGCTTGGTCTCGCGCTTCATCGAGCGCCGCGCCGCCGCCACGGCTTCCGGATTGGTAGCGGTATCGCCGCATTATCTCGTGCTGATGCAAAGCCGCTACGCTGACCGACGGCCGCAATGGCTCAAGCCCGATCGGCAAGCCGTTATTCCTTTTGCCGTTCTGCCGCGCGATCTGGAGGAGGCCGGCGCGGGATCGGCCGGAAACGCAGACGGAGCCAAGCGCATCATTTATGTGGGGACCGGCGGGGCTGTCATGGCGCGCTCGTTTCGGCTTCTGTGCAAGACTTTGGCAGAGCTGCGGCGGCGTCAGCCGCACTTGCTCGACGACCTCCGGATCGAGCTCCACGGCACGTCAAGCGCGGTCGCATCGGAATTGGACGCGCCTCTGGCGCGAATTGCCGGGGAATTCGATCTTGCAGATCTGGTTTGCGAATATCCGGCGCGCGTCACCTATCGCCGCAGCCTGGAGCTTTTGCTGCACGGCGACGGCGCGCTGGTGCTTGGCGTCGACGATGCGGGCTACATGCCCTCAAAACTCGCAACTTATGCCTATTCCGGCAAACCGCTGTTGGCCAGCCTTCGTCGCGACGGGCCGGCATTTGCGATGTTGCGCGAGCAGCCGGCGCTCGGCCATGCCGTGTGGTTTTCGCAAATGCAGGAGATGCCGCTCGCGGGTGCCACGGCCGTGGTCGCGGCCTATCTTGAAGAGGTCAGGAGCGGCCGGACGTTTGCGCGCCGAGCGGAGCTCGCGCCGCACGCAGCCGCGGCCATGGCGGCGCGCCATGCGCAATTATTTGAATCGTGCCTCGCCCAGGATAATCGTTGAATGGGCTCGCGCCGGCGTATCGCGTTTGTCGTTTCGCATCCGATTCAATATCTCGTGCCGCTTTATCAAAAACTCGCCGGCCGGGACGACGTCGAGGTCAGGGTCTTCTTCACGTGGCATGCCGGTCAGCACGCGGTCGACGATCCGGGATTTGGCAGGGCCATAGCATGGGACATCCCGCTGACCGAGGGCTACGCGTACGAGCAGGTGGCCAATGTCGCGTCCGATCCGGGAACGCACAAATTCCTTGGTCTGCGCAACCCCATGCTGCTCGCTCGCGTTGTGTCATGGCGGCCCGATGTGGTGCATATCAACGGTTGGGCCTGGCTGTCGCATCTGCAATTGTTGCATGCGTTGAAGAGGCGCGGGGTGGCCACGCTGTTCTTCGGCGATTCGCACCTGCTGGACGGCAACGGTAACGGGCCGCGCTGGTGGATCAAATCGGCGGTGCTGCGCAAAGTCTATTCCTGGCCGACCGCTTGCCTGTTCGCGGGTTCGGCCAACCGCGCCTATTTCGAGACTTTCGGCGTGCCGCCGCAACGGCTTTATCCCTGTCCGCATGCGATCGACGTAAGCAGGTTCGCCGAGCCTGCCGCGCAGCGGGAGGAAGAAGCCGCGCGCTGGCGATCCGAGCTTGGCATTGCCGCCGACCGCAAGGTTTTGCTCTATGCCGGAAAGTTCGAGCCGAAAAAGCGCCCGACGGAACTGATGCGGGCGTTCGCTCAATTGCCGGACCCCTCGCTCGTGCTGGTGATGGTCGGTGCCGGCGCGCTGCAGGGCGAGATTGATGCGATTGCGGCGAGCGACCCGGCGCGATTTCGCATCCTGCCGTTTCAAAACCAGAGCCGCATGCCGGTCGTTTACCGCTTGGGCGACATATTTGTCTTGCCGTCGGGCTTTGGCGAGAGCTGGGGCCTTGCCGTCAATGAAGCTTTGGCGTGCCGGCGGCCGGTCATTGTCAGCGACCGTGTCGGCTGTGCGGCCGACACAGTCGATGCATCGTGCGGCCGGATATTTCGCTCGGACGATTGGAGCGAATTCGGCAAAACCGTTGCGGCCATGTTCGGCGATGCCGATAAATTGGCGGATATGCGCCGGCCGGCTGCCGAACGCGCGCGTGCCTTCGATATCGGCGTCGCCGAGACGGCCCTTGTTGCCGCCGTGGATGGCATTCTTCATCAAACCGGGGGGGCCCGGCTGATTTCGCAAAGAGGATAAGACGTTGCGGCAATTCGGCCCGATCTATCTTCAGTATGGCTGCGGTCAATCTTGTTCGGACGGCTGGACGAATTTCGATGCGTCGCCGACATTGCGCTTGCAGCGATTGCCTGTCATTGGACGCTTGTTCAGGTGGGCAAAGCGCCTTAAGCGGCTCGCGATCCCGTACAGGTGACGCGCGCGATGGCGGCTAGCGTCACGTCGAAGCTCTGGGACATGTCGACATGGTGAAGGTACTGGAGGAGTGGGAGCGAGCTAATGCCTAGGCATCCGGCTGACGAAGACTTTTTGCGACAGTTCAGCAGCCTTTGGCATGGCGGATATTTTGAAGGCGACCCTCGCGATCCGCACGGCGAGAACACTTACGGTGAGTATGGCTATAACAGCGCGATATTCACAACCTACATGGCCTGCATCCGTCCCTATGTCGATGCAAACACGACTGCTCTTGAAATCGGTCCGGGTCGCGGCGCTTGGTCAAAGGTCATTCTCGGTCGCGGAGCAAAGCACCTTTACGCGCTCGATGCGGCGTCTGCCGAGCATACGGGCTTTTGGCAATACGTCGGATCGACTGATCGGGCGACTTACATACTTGCGAAAGATTTCAGCCTCGACGGCGTTCCAGACAACTCGATCGATTATTTTTTTTCTTTTGGCGTATTCTGTCATCTCAAGCCTGAGATGAGCGCGGCTTATATCGGCTCGCTTGCGAGGAAGATGAAATCAGGCGCGAATGGATTTTTGCAATTCGGAGACTTTGACAAATATAACCACTGCCTGAAAGATCCGTCTAGCTATGTTTTGCTGCGGGCATTAAAGGGCAAAAGGAGGCTGCTTGCTCGGCTGGCCTATTCGATTTTGCTTAGGCGGCGAATGAACTTCACTCCGCTGTCAAAGGACGCAAAGAGCAACCTCGCAGACCCAGAAGGTCACGGAAGTTGGTATCACTGGAGCACCCATGATGCATGCGCGACAATCAAAGCCTGTGGATTTGAAATCGTAGAGCCGGACCTCAACGTCTTGTCTCGGGACCCTGTTGTGCATTTCCGCGCCGGATCGTCTACCAAGCGCGCATAAGATCCCCAAACTGTACCACCACCCAAATTCGTGGTTCAGGCGCTCCGCGCGGCTTGGATCGGAAGGGGTCCTGGTGGAGCTTGCGCGCAGCTTGATTCGGCCGCTCCGCCCATCTGTGGATGTGGGAGGAAAGTTCCCTTGCCGCCGCCCTCGATAAGACCGGATTCGTCAATATTCGTCGCTGCCGGTTCGGCGACTGCAAAGACAGTAATTTTCGTCTGGTCGAGGATGCCGGCCGTTCCTATGATGCCAATGACGGCGTCGAGGAATGCGCCATGGAAGCCGTGAAGCCCGAGGGGCACTCGTGACATGAGCATATTCCGGGCATGAGCACTTTCGGGACCATGCCGCCGCAGCCGGCGTATTCCGGCTCGTTCCGCGCGGTGGACCTAAGGCAGGCCGCGAATCTTTTGCGCCTGATCGCGCTGTGCTTGCTGGCGGCAAGCCCGTTTGCGGTCGATCCGATCGCCTATATGTGCATCACAATACCGGTACTGGTGGCGCCATTCCTTTGGGTCAGCTCCGGCGCCTTCGGCATACCGGTGCTGCCGGTGATCTCCGCTTTGTCTTATTTGTACTATGCGATGCCCTTGCTCTCGGGCAACACGCTTGCGGACTATCGGCCTGACGACATCGTCTGGGCGGCGCTGTCGGTTGGACTGTTTCTGACCGCGGCATCCTTGGCGGCATGGCCGTTTTTGGGCGACGGGCGCGGCCGCAAAAAAATGCCGGCCATCCCGGCGCCGGGCAAGGCCCGCCTTATCAGGACAAGGTCGGTGAACAACCTTGCCTCGAACGACGAGCTGTATCGCCTGATCTTTATCGGTCTCGCCGCCGGCATCCTGTATTATATGGCGATTGCTTCCGGCGTCGCGAGTTATCTCGGAACGACAATCGGCGTCGTTCGTTCGGTCGCGGTCACATTGACGTCGCTGGCCTGTTATTTGACGGGCTTTGCCCGCGGCGCAGGCTTGTTGACTGGCCAACGATGGTTCGCTGCGCTTGCCGGCTTTCTTTTGGTCACGGCGCTCACGATGAGCGGCCTGTTTCTTGTCGGCGGCGCGGTCAATATCGCCGCAGCCTTGCTCGGCTACGTGCTGGCGGCAAAGCGCATTCCTTGGATCATGCTGGGATCGGTTTTCGCAATCTTGAGCATTCTCAACGCCGGCAAGCTCAATATACGAAATCAATATTGGGATCGAGACAATCAGTCCTTGAAAAACTCCTCCATAGTGCAAGTGCCCGGCATGATGGTGGAGTGGTTTGCCGCCGGTGTCGGCGGAACGGTGTCGAAAGCCTTGGGCAGCAGGCAGCCGGAGGGCAATTCGCTCCTGGAAAGGACTTCGCTGCTGCACATGGTTCTGGCCGTGCAAGAGGCGACGCCCAGCATCATCCCCTACCTCGAGGGCGGGACTTACGCTTTATTGCCGTCCATGCTGGTGCCGCGCTTTTTGCAGCCCGATAAGACCGAAAGCCAAGCCGGCCTCAATCTGTTGAGCGTGCGCTACGGCCGCCAGCGCGCAGAGGACACCTACAAGACGACGCTCGGATGGGGCATGGTCGCGGAGGCCTACGCCAATTACGGCAATCCCGCCGTTATCGTCGTTGGCGCGCTGTTCGGCGCATTGTGTGGCATGCTGATGCGGCTGAGCGCCACGGCCGCGCCGCTGTCGCTCGCCATGCTGATGTCAATTGCGTCAACGCTTGCGCTTTGCAATCTCGAGCTCGACGTTTCGTCCCTGGTCGTCAGTATGATGCAGACCTACGGAGGAATTTTGCTGTTTGCCGCGCTGCCGCGCTTCGTGAAGCGACGACCGGCGTCGGCCGTGCCGTTTCCTCGATCGGGCGCGCGTTAGCGCGGCGGATTCGCCAGACAGCGAACCGGAAAGTTCAAGATCGATGCGAATCCTGCACGTCGTGCCGACCTACCTGCCGGCGACGCGGTATGGCGGGCCGATTGTCGCCGTGCACAGCCTGTGCCGGGCGCTCGCTGCACGCGGCCATGCCGTCGAAGTCTTCACCACCAGCATCGATGGGCCGGTCGATACGGCGGTGCCATACGATCGGCCGGTCATGCTGGATGGCGTCAAGGTCCGCTATTTTGCTTCGCGCCGGCTGCGCCGCTTGTCGTACGCGCCGTCATTGATGCAATCGCTGCACGACGAAATATCGGGGGCCAACGTCGTCCACCTGCATTCGGCTTTCCTGTGGCCGACCTGGCGGGCGGCGCGACTGTCGCGGAAATCGCGAATACCGTATGTCATGTCGCCGCGAGGCATGCTGGTCAAGACGCTGATCGCGAGCCGCAATCGTTTGATCAAATCTGCATGGATCGCCTTGATCGAACGATCGAACATGGAGCAGGCATCGGCGATCCATGCGACGTCGGCGATCGAGGCCGAGGAGATTCGGAAATTCGGCTGGCGGCTGCCGCGCATCGCCGTGGTACCGAACGGGGTCGATGCGATCGAACAAGACGTGCGCCAAAACACGTGCCAAAACACGTGCCAAGACGCGCCGGCGGCCGACATCGCGGCGCTCGCTGGGCAGCAGCCGTTGGTACTGTTTTTCGGCCGGCTGGCGCAGGTGAAGGGGTTGGACCGGTTGCTGCGCGCCTTCGCCCGCACCCGGCGCGGCACGCTCGCCATTGTCGGCAACGACTATGAGGGACTGGCAACGGGCCTGGCCGAAATGGCCCGCCAGCTGAAGATCGGTGACCGCGTCCGCATCGTGCCGCGCACGATCACGGACGCGGAGAAGGAGTGCATGTTCGCGGCGGCGCGCGTCTTCGTCCTGCCGTCTTATTCGGAAAGTTTTGGCAACGTCGTCCTGGAAGCCATGCAGCGCGGCCTGCCGGTCATCGTCACGCCGGAAGTGGGCGCTGCGGAAGTCGTCAAGGATTCCGGCGGCGGACTTGTCGCCACGGGCGACCCTCAATCGCTCGGCGCGGCCATCGACCGCCTGACGGAAGATGCCGCCCGATCGGCGGCGATGGGAGAGGCCGGCCGCCGCCACGTCAGCGAGCGCTACGGCTGGCCCGGCGTCGCCGCGCGGATGGAAGCGCTCTATGACGAATTGAAAGCGGCGCAGTAGGACCGGCGTGCTCGAGCAGATCACACCCCTGATCATCACCTACAACGAGGCGCCGAATATTGTGCGCACGGTCGGCAAGCTGTTGTGGGCGAAACGCATCGTCGTGATCGACAGCGGCAGCACCGATGAAACACTGGATATGCTGCGACGTTTCCCGCAGGTCGACGTCATCGGGCATCCGTTCAGCGATTTCGCCAGCCAATGCAATTTCGGCCTTACCCAGGTCGACACGCCATGGGTGCTGTCGCTCGATGCCGATTACGAGCTCAGTGATGCCCTGGTCGAAGAACTCGCCGGGCTACGCGCGCCGGATGCTGTTGCCGGCTATCGGGCGCGGTTTGTGTACCGCATCCACGGCCGCGCTTTGCGCGGAACGCTCTATCCGCCGCGGGTCGTGCTCTACCGCAAGGACAAAGCGCGCTATCGCAATGA
>Ga0182018_10003705_pt1 | contig 13483 bp, 15 predicted proteins | sample 812P2MmetaG_FD_120490 | JGI IMG/M metagenome (GOLD analysis project Ga0182018, IMG submission 120490) | Permafrost microbial communities from Stordalen Mire, Sweden - 812P2M metaG | ecosystem: Environmental > Terrestrial > Soil > Wetlands > Permafrost | place: Sweden: Stordalen | collected...
AGCCGAATTAGAGAACAAGTTCTCGCGGGCAATCGTTTGAGAACTACGAATATTGGATTCGGAGGCGCCTGTTTCATGAAACGTGTTCTTTTAATCCTCCTGGTTCTCTACGCGTGCGCTCCCACTTGGGCGCAAATAGCCGACGATTCGCAACCCGCCGCTTCCAATGTAGAAGGCGCCGAGTACCCAAGAATCCGCCCGGACCTAAGCGCTGAGTTTCGTCTGACCGCGCCCACCGCCCAAAAGGTCGAAGTGCACGTCGGCGGACAGATCGTGGAACTGGTGAAAGACGCACAGGGGATATGGACCGGCACATCGGCGCCGCTGGTGCCCGGCTTCCACTATTACGTTTTTGTGGTGGACGGCGTTAGCGTCAACGATCCTATGAGTCAGACGTATTACGGACTCGACCGCGAAGCAAGCGCCATTGAAGTTCCCGAACACGGCGTCGATTTTTATGATGTGAAGGACGTCCCGCACGGCGATGTGCGCCAGCATTGGTACTTCTCCAGGATCACCGGTGCCTGGCGCGATTGCTTTGTCTACACGCCGCCAGGCTACGATACTAATCCCACCATGCGATACCCGGTCTTGTATCTCCAGCACGGTCACGGTGAGGACGAAACGGGTTGGATCAGGCAGGGACACGCAAATTTCATCCTCGACAATCTGATCGCTGCCGGAAAAGCCAAGCCGATGATTATCGTGATGGACCGAGGCACCGCCGCAAGAGCTGGCAGCCAGGTTGCTCCCGTCTTCGGTCCAGACGCCCCCGCGCCCGGCTCCGCCGGATCGATGAAAGCCATGACAGATAGTTCAGCCGTGTTCGAGGACGTGGTCACGCAAGACTTAATCCCCATGATCGATTCCACGTACCGCACGATTCCCGATCGCGATCACCGGGCCCTGGCCGGCCTCTCCATGGGAGGCATGCAAACATTTCAGATTGGATTCGACCATCTCGATACTTTCGGTTATCTCGGAGGATTTAGCGGCCCGCCCGTGGCATTTCTTTTTGGCGGACAGTCCGTTGATCTAAAAACCGCATTCAATGGCGTGCTGGCCGATCCCAACGCATTCAATGCGCGCGTCCATCTGTTGTGGCTCGGTGTAGGAACCGCGGAGCCCGACCCAATGCACGCTGGAATCGAGAAATTCCACGCTGCCCTCACTCAAGCTGAAATCCAGCATGTTTTCTACGATTCGCCAGGCACGGCGCACGAATGGCAAACATGGCGGAGAGATCTATACGATTTTGCGCCGCGCTTGTTTACCACCGCGATCCACTGAGCGGGCGCCATAGCCCTTTTAGCAATGCGCTCCGCGCAGTCCAGCGAATTTAATTGCGCGCTTCCTGATTTTGTTCTCGTCCCTACGCGCTATGCGCCCGCGCCATCTCCGGCTCGACCACAAGTTCCTCAAACAGCGTCCGGTAATGAATCATGGCCTGGCGCAAATCTTCGGTGCTGGCTTGGCCCCGCGCTTGACGAAGCGCGCTATCGTGCGCCGCGCGATAATTTTCGAGCACCAGCGGATGATCCACCGAGATATCCGCCGCGCGCTGTTCAAAATCGCCCACCGGATAACCGCGCGTGGAGAGCACATCGCCCAAAAGTTGATCGGCGTCGGTCACCGCCCCTCCCGGACCGTCCACGAATCGCGCCTGGACTCTCCTCCAAGTCTCTATGAACCGCGCGCGATCGCCCGGACCGAGCGGCCTGATGTGCAACCGCTCCACGCGTTCCGTGCGCCCATCGAGCGCCGCTTCCGCTTTCTGCTGGCTCCCGCCTTCTCTCACCGCGCGCGTATATTCAGCCCCACCAAACTGATTGCGCAATCTCGCCGTGCGGCGCTTGCGAACCACCACCGAAATCGCCACTCCCGCCGCGATTACCACCGCAATCGCGATGAAAATGGCGATCTGCAACATGCTCAGCGCTGTCAGGTTCATGTCCTGCCTCCCATCGCGGATCGATTCCCCGGTCCAAATCTGAAAGTCGCCGCGGCTCTCCGAAACGGCTCCCGCCTCACGGTTTTTCGACGACTCTTTGCACGCGCCCGATCGTCTTCTGTATCTTCCCGCCTATCTTTTCGCCGATGCCTTCGCCCTCAAGGCCTGGATCGTTCGCCATACGGCCGATTGTTTGCTTAACCTTGCCCTTCACTTCGTGAACGCTCCCTGCAACTTCATTCTTCGTACTCGCCTTCATCTGGTTTTCTCCCCTCGAACAGCAAAAAAAATCGATGTGAACTCGGCCGCGCGCCAAGCGCCTTTGGTTTTCCGTTGATTTTCCGGGTGCCCCGTCCTTGCGCACTTCGCAAGGGCGGGTCTTTCTCTACTCGAACTGAAATTCGCGACTAAGCCCCTCTGGATGAACCGGCATCTCCATCAAGGCGAGTATTCCGGGTAAATGTGATAACAGAAGATTGCTGCTTCCTACCGCCAGCGCGAATATCCCCAGCCCCCGCCGCCGATCAACAGCACAACCAGAAGAACAACCAATATAGTGAACATTTTAATCCCCCCAAGTCAGAGGAAGCCGGATGACTCTTCCGCAGAAGAGTTTCCTCACTTCGCTTCCCCCGGAGACACCATGGTAAGCGCCCCGAATGCGGATATCTGTCCACATCGGTACACTCTCAACTCTTATTTAGAATTTAATAATTTGGGATCGCGCACGGGGGTCACAACTCGTTTGATCGCTGCTCCCGATCGTCCGCAAGCAGGAAATCCGAAGAGGAGACCTCTACGATTTCGTCCAAACTCCCAGCGCTCGCCTCAAATCCACCAACTGCGCCAAATGATAGGAGTTGTGGTCCGCAAGCACCAGCGCCTCTCGAAGAATTGTCTGACCATCGCCATGCGCAATCTTCGCGAATAGATCCGTCTTCGGATTCTTCACCAGCTTGATCATCTCTCGCAGACCGCTCTCGAACGCAGCGATGCTCTTCTCCCAAGCCGCTTCATCCGCAGGCGCGGCCGATTTCGGCCAGTAGCCCTCCGGGAATTTCGGTGAAACGTGTTTCTCATTCCGGCTGAATTCTAGAATGTCCCATTGCGCGATCCGCAAGTGTTCGAGCAATTGCCAGCCGGTATGCGCCAAGCCGTCAGCCAGAGTGCCCCGCGTCGCCGCTGGAAATCCGCCGATCGCTTCCGAAAATCCCGCATGCGCGCCGCCGCCTTTGAGCAGTGCCGCAACTTGCGCGCGCAAAGCGCCGTCATTGTTTCCCCCGCCAACCTTCTTCTTCGCCGCTGGCTTCGCTTTTTTCTTCAAAGTAGTTTCCCATTTCTCCGAATCCAGCCGCCATTGCCGCGACTAAGAAATCGGACACAGAGTCGCCTTCGCAAATCCCGCGCTCGGAAACATCTTCTCACATCGGCACGAGCCTATAGCCACCCCGCTCTCTGCAACGCTGCTCCCCCGATCCATCCTTGCGGCGCCCCCTGTGGATTTCTATTTGGATAACCTACATTCCTATATTTACATAATAGTACAGTACGTGTTATGATCTCTGAGTGAGCCGCAAACAAACATCCTCGACGATGAACCGCACAACAGAATGCACGACCTTGCGCCCGCGCTCCCGCAACCCTTTCAGAGTCAGCACTTCTGGACATAAGGAGTTGAAGCGCGATTGTATACTTCACGCCAGTACGGGCGCATAGTGCGTCCATGCGAGAACCAGTCTGGAAAAAACGAGACCGCCGCAAGTACACCCTGCCGACCGTGCTAATTGCGCTCGTCATCGTGTTAATGGGCGTACTTTGGTTGGAGCGCCACGTACTTCCCGCACTGTGGGAGTGGCATCCCTTTGTAGGCTTGTTTATCGCAGTCTTAGCCTTGGTGGGGGTTCTTGTCCCCCTGCTTAGAGAGCATATTGGTAAGCGAGAAAAAGCCGCTTGGACTCTGATTATGTTCATCTTAGTCGGTCTCGAAATTAGATCGATGTATTTGTACAACCAAGATGAAGTAGCCACTAGAGACCAGCAACTTGAGAACGCTACGGGACTCCTTAATTCACTAAATGAATCTCTGATACTTAATGAGCGGCAATTCTTAATCAATCAGCAAAAATTCTCTACCGCTATATCTGGGATTCACAAAGAATTAGATATCGAAACTGGAGGAGACAGCTATATCTATTTTGATGTGACACAACTTGGTGGCCCAGTTGAAATACCAACGTCAGGAATTGCAAATGGTGCTATTTTCTCGATGGCTGTCCCTCATTTTGTGGGAACATTTCCTCTACAAAATATATTTGTAAGCGAATTTTGTCCGAGTGTTGGCTGGTTGCCTTCTATTGATTACGGAACGATGTATCGAGACGAAGTAGGGCGTCCTCGTCAGTCTCCCTATGTGCAGTTTCTACCTAACGCAACCGATCCTACGTGTAATTTTTGGATTAATACGTCGAACGGGTCTTACGGGCAGGATGTTCGTTTCTTTAAAGTCAAAAACAAATGGACATGGGCAAGTCTACTTTTCAAATACCCGCAGAAACAACCGATGCGTTACTTTTTCGGCCCCGGCTTTGTCAGAGACGAAGAGACCATGAAGGAATGGCCGGCATTGCGTGTTAAGCCGCTGATTCGGCTTGCTGTGCCGTAAGTTCCTTATATTCAAGATTCTGGGTTTGGATTAGCTTGATGATCGTATCTCGGAAAAGATAACGGTTTTTACGGTTGTTAAATCGGGAGCACACTTCATCGGGGTAAGCAGGGAGATGTTTCGCATCTACTTTATGCCACGTTCCAACAATACCGCGCTTCAAGAGCGAGAACGCCGATTCGACGGCAAGGCCGCGCCTCCTGACTTCCCCTTCCCAGGCCACCTGTGGATTTCTATTCGAATACCCTACATGCTACTGTTGACACAGTAGTACCCAAAGTGCTATGATCTCTGAGTGAGCCGCGAACAACCACCCCCGCAGAAGAGTCACCCAACAAAATGCACGGCCTTGCGTCCGCGCTCCCGCAACCCTTTCAGAATCAACGTTTCTCTTCCGCACTATTTTGCTAACCCATCCAGAATCAACACTTCCAAGAATTTGTCATATTTTCGCAACATACTCATAATGAGCGATTTAAAGCCTACTAGAATCAACACTTCTGGGAATAAGGACTTAAAGTCCTCCAGAATCAACACTTCTGGACACAAGGACTTAAAGTCCAGCAGAATCAACACTTCCAAAAAACATGGGAGGGGGTGGGGGACAGCCCCATTCCTAGAAATTCTGACGCCTACTTCCGCTCAAGTCTCATCCCGTGGCGCGACACGCTGCAACCTCCGCCAAACAAAAATCCGGTGCGGAGGAAATATTCCTCCGCACCGGATTGGTCCAACTGGCACTGCGTCGTTCGATGCCTTACTGCTCGGTCGAGATCGCCACGTAGCTGGTGACGCCGTGGTGATTCACGAGCAGCAGCACTTCCTGTCCGTTCCCGGCCTTCACGGCGCGGTTGTACTCATCGACGGTCGCCACAGGCTGCCGGTTCACTTCCTGAATCACGTCACCACGAGCCAGGCCCGCTTCGGCAGCCGTGCTCGATTCATCCACATCCGTAACCACCACGCCGTGCGTCTCGGCCGGCAAGCCGAGCTGCTGCGCGATGTCTGCCGTGAGCGCCTGCACCTGCACTCCCGCGAGCGAGCTCGGTGTCTGATCGGAACCAGGTGCAGCAGCCGCTTCCGGCGTGTCCGGCAGTTCGCCGAGTGTCACGCTAATCGCCTGCTTGGCTGTGCCGCGTTGGATCTCGAGATGCACGGTCTGCCCTGGCGGCGTGCTCGCGATTTGCAACCGCAGCGTCTGGTAATCCTCCACCGTCTTTCCGTCGAGCGCCACGATCACGTCGCCTCTCTGCAATCCGGCTTTGGCCGCCGGACCATCCTTGGTCACGTCGCCAACCAGTGCACCGTCGGTAGTCGGAAGGTTAAAAGCCTTGGCCAGATCCGGGCTTACTGGCTCGATGTAGATGCCCAGGTAGCCGCGCGTCACTTTGCCGTTCTTCACGATCTGCTGCATGATCCCGCGCGCCATGTCCACGGGAATTGCGAAGCCCACTCCTTCGCTGCCTCCGCCTTCTTCGCCCGTGAGAATGGCCGTGTTGATTCCCACCAGTTCCCCGCGAATGTTAATCAACGCGCCGCCGGAATTTCCCGGATTGATCGCCGCATCGGTCTGGATAAAATTCTCATAGGCGCCATTGCCCTCGATGCGCAAACCGGTACGTCCGGTCGCGCTGACGATGCCCATTGTCACGGTCTTGCCGACGTCGAACGGATCGCCGATCGCCAGCACGAAATCGCCGACTTGCGTCTTCGCGGATTCTCCGAAGGTGATGGCGGTCAAATCCGTGGCGGGAATCTTCAGCACGGCAAGGTCGCTCTTGGGGTCCGCGCCGATCAATTGCGCCTTGAAGATGCGCTTGTCCTCGAGCGTAACCTTGATGTCGGTGGCGCCGTCAACCACGTGATTGTTGGTGAGGATGTAGCCGTCGGTGCTCACGATCACGCCCGAGCCCAAGCTCATTTCGCGCTGCTGCTGCGGTTGTTGCGGCTGTTGTTCCGGGCCCTGCTGTCCAAATTGGTTGCCATTGCCGTTTCCGTTTCCCTGGCCGTTGCCGAAGAATTGCCGGAAGAAAGGATCGTTCTCGAACGGATTTTGCGCCGTTTCGGCCTTGACCATCTTGGAGGTCGAAATGTTCACCACCGCCGGCAGATCCGGTTGCACGATCGGCGCGAAACCGGCTGCGAACGAAACACGATCGCCGGCCGGGCTCGAATCGTTGGCCACCTTTATGTCCACACTACGGCCCGCGCCCATCGCCGTGTGTCCGCCCGCGGCGATAAACCATGCCGCTGCTCCACCCAGTGCCAATGCCAGAACCAGCGCCGCTGCCGCCATCGGCCGCCGTACTGCGATCACTTTGTCGCTCATGGACGTATTGCCTCCGCGTATGCGTTTGAGATGAAATCCAGAAATCAGAGAGATCTTCCCTGCTTGTGGGGTCTGCCTCGGCTTACCGAAGATCGACCGTATCTTGATCCTTTGTCTCTTCCCTCATTATGTACTCTTAGACGTGCGCCCGTCCAAAAAGTTACCGCGCGCCGTTCCAGCGGCTGCAGGCGCTCGGCGCCGAGGCCCGTTCCGGCTCGTGCGAACGCAGCCGGACACAGTCCAGCCTCTTATAATAGGATGCATCTTCGGGCCGCCGCGTCAGTTTGGACCAGGCGGCTTGGCGACCGGCGGGAATTGGCAGCGAACATATGAAAGCAAAAGAATGGCTCTACCTGCTGGGCATGCGCCCGAAGCCACGGACTTACGGCTTCGAGGTCGGCTCATTCCAATTGCCGCTCGATGGCAAGATCCAGTACGCCCAATGGCTCCATCCCAGGGAGTCTCCCAAAATCATCCGGCAAGAGGCCGTGGATGAACTCAGAAAGTTTCTCTCTCCGGGCGATGTCGCGATCGATATCGGCGCGCACACCGGAGATTCCACATTGCCGATGGCCCTGGCCGTCGGCCCAACGGGAACCGTGCTCGCACTCGAACCAAATCCTTACGTATTTCCGATCCTCGAAAAGAATTCGCAGCTCAATCCATCGAAAATTCACATCGTGCCGCTGATGTTTGCCGCCACGCCCGAAGACGCCGAGTTGGATTTCGAGTATTCCGATTCCGGATTCTGCAATGGCGGCCTGCACGAAGGCATCAGCCGATGGAAGCACGGCCACGCATTCACACTACGCGTGCGCGGCCGCAATCTCGCCGCGGTGCTGGCCCACGAATACGCGGTGCTCGTGCCCCGAATTCGTTACATCAAAGTCGACGCCGAAGGTTACGACGCCACCGTGCTTTCAACGCTCACAAGCGTGATCGCCCAGACGCGCCCCTATCTCCGCGCCGAAGTTTTCAAAGCCACCAGCGCCCCACAACGCGAACGCCTTTTCCGCATGATCGCCGATCTCAATTACGCCATCCATCGCTGGGAAGACGACACCCACTACCAAGGCCAGCGCCTCGATCAACGCGACCTAATGAGTTGGCCCCACTACGACATCTTCTGCGTGCCCCGGTGAGGAAAGCCGGCAAGAGATGACCCAAGACTACGAACTCACGATGCAGAGGAATCACGCCGGACGAGCCAATGTGGGCGCGCTGGCTGGGCTTCAGCGCCTGTGCTATTCTGCTAATTCACGAGCCTTGACGCCTCTCCGGCGTTCAGGCGTCAGCGGTCGGGGCGTAGCGCAGCCTGGTAGCGCACCTGGTTCGGGACCAGGGGGCCGGAGGTTCAAATCCTCTCGCCCCGACCATTCGTTTCAATGACTTATCTAGCGCACCTGGGCATTCAGCCACAGCACTGTAGATAAAATTGTAGATAGTCACTGCGCCTTGGTGTCTAGATACAGCCTAATTTGGGAACAGATCAGTGCAAAGTAAGGTGGTCTTCCTGCAGCTGGCTTGACAAGCCGAACCAGTCTCATAGACTGAAATAGAATTTCAGGAAATGATTCCAGCGCGAAGTACAAAAACAATCCGTCGTGCGCGAGATGGGTTAACGTCCGTCACGTTTCTAATCATTGTTGGCGCGGGTGCGTTTGTTATGTGCGTTATCTACCTCTACGTCGCGATTTCGCGGAACGCGTCGCACCTAAATACCGCAATCGTTAAAGCCGCGATTCAAGAGTACGCGAGTTCCACAGATCTCTATCTCGTGCCGGAGCAACTCAACATTCCGATTATGAAGTCTTCTGGGCTTGACTCATTCTCGGCGTACGGCGTGACTTTCGACGTTCCGTGGAGAGATGTTCCTCTAGTCTCCACAAGTAGTCCCAGCGGCCTTCTGACGTTGTTTTATTTTGCAGACGGTCAGAGGATTGTCGAAGCGTTTGCCCCAGGGACATCCGTATCGGGAATCGCCGAGGGTGCGCTTACAGCCTATTTGGCCGGGCTCAACAGAGACGGGTCAAGCACGTTCAGAATGGTTAGCAAGTCGTATGAAGAGTCTCTCGATTCGAACTTCGACTTCGTAAGTTCGTCGCTCAACAGCACTCCCTACCAACTAAATCTCGACACGGCTTCGCTCAGTGACTCAGTCTTCAAGGCAACGGGCCTCTTAAGAACAAAGGACGATATTTTTCGCCTACTGGCATCCGACACTCTGCCCACAAATGCTGTATCACGGTTCTATTTCTTCTCCACTCCGACGATCAGGGGGTTCCAATTTTCGGGCACAATCATCGACGGCAGAAGGACATTAGCGGTTTCGCACTTCTTACTTTTCGACGAGCATAATGAACCCTTCGATCTGTTGACCGTGGGCGCGACACAAATGGACGACGACATTATCATCTCGACTCTGAGGCTTGATTGACCGAAGTCGAGCGCCAATCCATCGTCCGAGTCTCGCCGACACTCGGTATGTGCAAGGGCGGCGGCCCTCATGCGCCGCCTCAATCACTTTTGCGATGCCGGAGTAGCTTCACTGCTTGGCAAGGACGCAGCATTCGCTGTCGGAGCGAACAACTGAATTATCTTGCCAGGTAGCGCGAGGAAATCGTTGATCGTAGCCCCAACATTTGAGAGCAACACCGTGATATCAAATGCGGCCGCGGCCGGGCCAGGGCCGGCCCCGCTAACAGTATCAACGACGACGAGGAACCGTCAGAGTGCAGCGCCGATGGTGGCAGTGTGGTCGGCGGCAATGCACGACCTCAGGGCTGCGGGGACACACCTTGCCCTCCCCGGCCACCGATACCATTTCACTTGCACACATGTCAGACGACGAGCTTCTTGTGCCTGGATATATATAAGATTTTCCAATCGCCGCAAAAACCGACTTTTACGAGGAGCTACCTTCCGTCGAATGCGCAGGCCTGCTCAGCAATACTGCAGTTCCCAGCTCCCCCCGGATTCGACCTTAACAAGATTGTGAAGGCGGGGCGAGCTGGGGGGCTATTGCACGCAGGCACTGCTGTCGGGCATTCTGGAACCTTCGATTTTCAACGTGTTACGGATAGCGCCGGTAATACGACGTTCTATTCCGGCTATACCCAAGCTTCTAACATTGCAGTCGGAGCTTATTTGTATGGGGCAGGATATAGCGAAGGGAATGCGGATCGGGTCGCAAATGCCTACTCGCTCGCGACGCGGTCATCGAATGCGCTTGGACGCAATCAAAGAACAAACATAGATCTCGGCTACGATCTGGCCAAAGCGGGGTGGAATCCGTCATGCAAGGCTCAGTAGGAAGATACAAGCACTTCTCAGCGTTCCGGCTCAGTCTAGCTCTATTCATCGTAAATGTAATAGGAGCCGTGGACTACGTGCGTGCAGTATCGCCCAGTTGGGTGATACCGCAAGAGCGAGCAGCAGGAATACATGCCCTGGCGGGGGAGCCAGTTGTATGGGCTGGCGCCGTTCTGCCGTTTATTACCGTCTTTGGCTTACTGGATGTCCTGTGGGGAGCATACCTCTGCATAGGGAAAAAATGGCGAAGCGGCTACTTTTGGCTGATGACCGTCGCGACGTGGCTCATAGCTGTATGGATTGATTTCGCCCACCACTGAGGGGTGGGTGGTGGATCTGCTCCCAGACTCCGCGCACTGGATCATGCGACACTCGAATCACCTGATTGCATAGGTTGAACGTCGGGTAGGTCTGCACATGTGTCTCGCCAAGACTATCGCAGCACCCGAGGCGCACAATCGACCGCTGAGACGCCGCCGGCGAGCCGGACAATTCGCCCTACAAAATCAATCCAGTAAGGACTTCGCCCCGCGTCAGACTTGGCACAAACTCCCCAAGAGAAGTTCTAAGATCGTCCTCCTTCTGCTATGACGCTGCGGGCAACGTGCTCGACCAGGACGCTTGCGCCACTGGCTCCAATCCCCATCAGTTCACCTACAATGCCGAGAACCAATTGACTTCTACGGCCGGGGTCGATTACGTCTATGATGGCGTGGGCAATCGGGTCGAAAAGTATATGCCCAGCACCACCCCTCCTTTCTACGAGCTGTATTGGTATGGACTCAACAACGATCCGCTCGACGAGACCGACGGCACGGGAAGCACCACAAACAGCGCCTTCAACGAGTATGTTTTCTTAAATGGCGCGCGCACCGCTCGCCGCAATGCGGCCGGAAACGTGTTCTATTATTTCGCTGATCACCTTGGGACCTCGCGCGACATCGTGCAAGCCGCCTCATCCACGCCGTGCTACGACGCCGATTTCACACCCTACGGAGTCGAGATCCCGTACACCGACACGTGCCCGCAGAACTACAAGTTCACCGGCAAAGAGCGCGATACGGAATCCAACAACGACGATTTTAGTTTTCGGTATTATTCGAGCTACGGCGGAAGATTTCTGTCGGTCGATCCCTTGCAGAATAACCCCATTTTACCGCTTCCTCCCGGTCTCAATCGGTACGCCTACGCCGACAATAATCCTCTTCGATATTTCGATCCAAATGGACTCTGTTCAACCCCAAGTGGGATTGGCGCAGGAGACATTGGAATATGTATCGACGCCTTCATCTCAGCACCGCGAGTGGGACGTTTTGGGTGGGGGTTCGGAGACGATCGCGGACCGAGGAAAAACGATACGGAACATCGGTATAGATATCAGGCGCAAATTGTGGTGGACCCAACTACCGGGCGCATCAGTTCAGAATCCGGGATAAACACGAGTTGCGCTATCCGACCGACCTGGTGTTTTATGGGAACTAAGTCCGACAAGATCACCCCGGGCAAAGATGCCAACGGAAATACGCTGATCGCAATACAAGCGACGTTAGCTAATGGTTGGAGGGACTGGGGTGGCCCGTGGGGTACAATTAGGATCCAGCTCTGGCTGGTGGTGTCACCGAACAGGAATCTAGCTATAGAGAGCAAGTCTCGTTCCACACCCTTTCCGTCTCTGGAAGTATTTACCTATGATTCGAACGGGCAAGCTACACAAGGTTGGTTGGCCAAGGAAGGGAACGAAAGCGGCCTGAACGGCCCGATGCAGCCAATTAACTGGCTTGACCTTAGCCCGTACTTATGGGGTATGGTCGAAAACTTTCAACAAGAATTTTTTTCACCAGAGTGGGGAGATGCCGGTTCGAGTTCAGGCGGCGCCGTGCCGGCGGGACATTGCTGCGGCATATTTTGAACTGGACGAAGTAGCGGAGGCGGGAATGCTGAGGTCCGGCGGTCGCGCGATCCGTACCGCTTGTCTGTTCGGCTTAGTCGGATTGCTTGGGGGCATCGTTTGGTTATCAGCTCCTGGCGATTGGGGACGCACTTGGTTTTTTGCATTGGGTGTGTTGTTCGCACTAATGACCGTACCGCTTGCGAATGCGTTGGAATCTTCGACATGGGTTCCAGCAAAGATTAAATCCAGCGATGCGGTCTGGGCCGCACTGATCATGAGTGCGGCTTGGCCTATCGCTATATTCGCATTCGGCGCGACTCTGATGATGATAACCAAGATTGAGTCGCCGGTGATTCCGAACGGCACGACCGGGGGCGCGATTGCAGCATCCGGGGGAGTAACCGCGGCGAGTACCAGCCTCTGGGCCGCCCTAAGAGTGCTCACTAAAACATGGGACATCCCGATCTTCTGTTACCTCCTAGTTTCTGGCATAGTAATAGTCGTATTGAATAATCCCGTCCAAGATTACCTGAATGCCCACCCAGTGGGCTCGCTTCGCTTTCTCCAGGATCCGGGCATGTCCCTTGCTGTTTTGATTATTCCAGGCTGCTCGCTGTATGGGGGTCTGTTTGGCGTGGGCCTTTTGCGTGGCGGACGGGGCGTAAAACCTTCCACGTCAAGTTAGCTCTCAATAAAAACCAAGGCGTTGTAAATACCCGGACTCTGCCTCAAGACGAGTCGAGATCGTCCGGAAGAGAGCACGGGGCTTTTCACTCATCGAGCTTTTGATCTTCGCGGCGATTATCCTGATTACCGCGGCGTCAGTTTCGTCGAGTAACATAACCCAAAGCCGGATGCCCAGCTTGCGAACTGCGGCCATGCGCGCTTTGCCATTCCTTTTTGCACCAGCTTGCGGCGGTAAAAACGTTGGAACTCCGGATCGCGGCGAACCGCTTGCATCGCCACTTCACCCCAAAGAAAACGCGGTAGCGAGTTATCCTGCTTGCTGAGCTTTCCGAAGCGCCGGCGCCAGCCCCTGCCGTGCGCTACGCTGTTCGCTGGGAATCATCCCGACGAGACCGACGTGATCCGAGCCAGCTCCTCGATCATTGCAACATCCGCCAGCACCCCGCTCAGCTAGGTGTCATTCTCCAAGATTCGAAATGAATTCGATTTGACTGTCTCCCACAGTGTAGATAATTTTGTAACTGCGAGAGCACCCAACTTCAACAAAGTTCAACAGACTTCAACAAGCAGGCCGCAAACGCTTCAACAGCAATCACTTAAAATCAACAAGAATCCACAGATTTCAATAAGCGCTGGCATCTGGTTCGGGAC
>Ga0182018_10003707_pt1 | contig 13476 bp, 13 predicted proteins | sample 812P2MmetaG_FD_120490 | JGI IMG/M metagenome (GOLD analysis project Ga0182018, IMG submission 120490) | Permafrost microbial communities from Stordalen Mire, Sweden - 812P2M metaG | ecosystem: Environmental > Terrestrial > Soil > Wetlands > Permafrost | place: Sweden: Stordalen | collected...
AACAGGACCGGACGTTCACACCGACCCAGCGCTTGAAGCAGCGCGTAATTCTCCATGCTCCGCGCTCCGACCTGCATAAGGTCGACGTACTCGGCAATCAACTCGACATCTTCTTTGCTCATCACTTCGGTGACGATGGCCAGACCAGTGGCTTCTCGCGCCTTGCGCAGAAGCTTGAGGCGGAGGCGCCCATGGCTTGAAAAGAATAAGGAGAGGAGCGCGGTTTGTAGGCGCCTCCGCGCAGAATCCGTGCGCCCGCTGCGGTCACAGCTTCCGCAGTCTGCATTAACTGGCGCTCGGACTCGACTGCACAAGGGCCGGCCATGACAACGAAATCGTCGCCCCCGATTTCGACGTCGCCGATGGTAACGATTGCGCGGGAGCAATCGTCGCTTTTCGCGACGAGATCGAAACACGAAAACTGGCCGTTCCATCGAACGCTCATAAGTGCAACCGGCGATCCTACTCAGTCGCACGCGCTTCGTCATTAGTTCGAACCTACTAGATCGTGCGATTGCGGTTCCGATTGTTTCTATCGGCGGCGCAAACAGATTGATGTGATCCTAATCACATCGTCGTGTTCGCATCTCAGTTGTGGGAGTGTCCTCGATCAATAAGATCGCCGTTGCCAATCCACAGCAAGCGGCCTACGGACAGGCTGCCGTGACCGCGATGCAACGTACGCGCAGGTAAGTCGCGAGGATCTCGTCAGTTCAAAATAACGTAATGCCGCTCTGCAGAATCGGTTCAGAATCGGTTCAGGGTGCAGGCGGCATGGGTGAGGTGTATCGTGCCACCGACCCAAAACTCGGCCGCGACGTTGCCCTCAAGCTGTAACCCCCGAAATGGCGCGCGATCCGGAGCGGCTCGCGCGCTTTCGCCGTGGAGCGAAGTCCCTCGAAGGGCAGGCCCTCGACAGAGATATTCAGGATATTGAATGCCCCGACCCATCAACAGGGTGATGTTTTCCGGTCCACCCAGTGATATTCGGAACTCGCGAACAACGGCACGAGGTTCTGTGCTTCAAGTTACATCTGCTCCCGAGTCGCGAAGAAGTAATTAGAATGATGCAGAAAGACGGAATATCAGATGCTAGATCTTCGGTTCTCGCGAGATTGTATTTGCTAAGCGGGGGTGAATCGTTATCGTGTGGAGACTGCTGACGGTCACGATGCTCGCACCAGTGCTCATCAACTGCGCTAGTGCTCAAGCTTGGGGAATTCCTGTCTGGAGTGATGAATTCAATGCCCGCGTTGCCGGCACGCCTCCTGATCCGTCCAAATGGAGTTTTGACGCGGGCGGCGATGGCTGGGGTAACCGCGAGTTGGAGGTTTACTGTGGGACCGGCTCCGCTACTCCGGCACCGTGTGAGGCGAGCCATCCAAACGCATTTCAGGATGGCCATGGACATCTCATCATTCAGGCCTTGCGAACCAGTGCAGATCCTGCTCCCGTTGGGACTTGGACGTCGGCCCGCCTAAAAACGCGAGGATTGAAAGATTTCAAATACGGGCGGTTGGAGTCTTGTATGAAACTTCCCGTGGGAGCCGGCCTATGGCCCGCGTTCTGGATGCTAGGAAGAAGTGGAGAATGGCCGACGGGCGGCGAGATGGATATCATGGAGAACGTGCCCACAACGGGGGGAGCGGGAGGTGGCCTCGGACCAAACGTGATTGAATCGACGATTCATGGGCCAAGTACGGCACAGAAGGGGATCTACAGCCTTGCGGCGGACTTCACTCTTCCAAACGGCAAGCGAATCGACGACGCGGATCCCAGTTGCCACGTGTACGGCACCGTCTGGTCTCCGTACATGATTCAAATCTATGTTGATGATTGGCGCAAACCCTTCTTTATCCGCACCGCCAATGACGTTCCCCCTGGAGGTCGATGGATGTTCAACGCTCCCTTTTACTTCATCATGAACCTGGCCGTCGGCGGCGAATGGCCTGGCCCACCAAATGACACCACGCCTAGCCCCTCCAGGATGGTCGTGGACTACGTTCGTGTTTACAAACCTAGCGATGAAAACGGCCCCACGATGTCAGCGTCGCCGATCAGCGTGAAGGGCGGTAGCACAGGCAGTACCCCTCTTCGTCTCACTTCCCGTTTGGGAAGTGGCTATGTCTTCCTGACTTGTTCGGCCGCATCCTCTAACGCAGCTTGCTCAGTTGACACCAGCAACTCGCTGAATGGTACTGTGGTGGATTTTAGCAACGTGGCAACCCAGATAGCGAAGGTTACCCTCACCGTTCCCGCCAATTCAAGCGCGGCTTCGGGAATTGGTCCCATCACTGTGAGTGCCTATACGGTTAGTGGCGATAAATCGACTCTGAGCATTCCGGTAGAAAGAAACTAACGACTATGAATTCAGCACGCGCATTTACTCGCATCTTGTTCGTGTGAAGATTCTTGCCCTCAAGGCCTAAAGCCAACGACTCTGGAAAGACCCTGGGCGGGAAGAGTCCGCAAGCTACGGAAAGTGTTTCGCCGAAGCGCCTCACGAGTGTCGCTCCTCGTGCTCCGTTGCCGAACCCGCACCGTGGGCCCGAGCCTTCAGTTTTCTTGCTTTCCCCTTCCATGCCTCATACTTACATCCAAGGTTCTCACGGAAAATCATTAAATATCTTAAGGATTCGGAGATGAAACAGTCTCTAGCAGTCGCGCTTCTGGTGTTCGCTTTGTGCGGGAGCGCTGCCGTTTGGAAACTCACCGCCGAAGCCACGCCTGCCTTGCGAACCAAAGAGGTTCCATTGCTCGAAATCGTTCATCACCACGGTGACCCATTTCAGCAGTTTCCAGAATCTTTCCCGCTTCAAGTCGCGGTATTCTGGACCAACCCCGGCCCCGATCCAGAGAATCCTCTCCCACTCGTCCACTCTCTGAAAGAGATGGGCATTCCCTTTTTTATCACTCGCGATCTCCCACAAGCCCTCCGCCATCGCCTCGTCATTCTCTATCCCAGTGTTGATTCGCACACTTTTACCCTGCCCCAGGCCGACCAGTTGACCAGTTTCGTGCAGCAGGGTGGATTTATCTTCGCCCAGAATGTGTTCTGGGGAGGCCTCCGGAATCTGTTCGGTTTTCGCAGCTTCGCTCCTTCGCGCAAGCGTTATCACTTGGCATTTTCCGTGACGAAAGATCCTGTCACGAAGTATCTCAATCGCCCCGAAGAGCGCGAAACTCAACTGGGGAGCGATCACTTCCGCGAAATTATCTGGAGTAATGGATACGTTCCTGGCCCTGGCGCTGAAGTGCTGGCGCACTTTGACGACGGGAGTGCCGCTCTGCTGACGAACTCGGTTGGCAAAGGAAAGGTGTATCTCCTGGGATTGAGTTTGCTTGACGTCGTTTTACGCAATCAGAGCAACCGCGACTACGAAGCCCAACGCCACTATGTGAACGCCTTTGAACCCGGTGCGGATGTTTGGCTATTGGTCCTGAGGGCTTGGTACGAAGCCTATGGCAAAGATTGGGTCCGCCTCGCTACGATTCCCGGAGGCCAGCGCTCGGCTTTGCTGCTCTCCCATGATGTGGATTGGGAAAACTCATTTGCTCCGGGCCTCGACTTTGCTCGTATTGAGAAAGCGAACCAAGCCAGCAGTAGCTTCTTCATTCAGACTAAATATGTCGACGATGCCAACAGCAAAGCTTTCTTTTTCGCGCCTAACCTCGACATTCTTCGGCAACTGAAAGCAGGCGGCTCGACCGTGGGCAGCCATTCCGTCATCCATTCGCGAGGCTTCAATAAGTTCGAGCTGGGCTCAGGCTATGAAACTTACTCCAGCTATCAACCTCGTGGACTCGGCTTCGATACCGCCTCGGGAGCCACCGTCTTCGGCGAAGTTCGAGTCAGCAAGGAATTGCTGGACGGAGAAATTCCGGGTCAAGATACGATATTCTTCCGTGCCGGGCACCTCCGCGTTCCCGTTTCTCTGCCGGAAGCCCTAGAGCGTTCTGGATATCAGTTCGACTCATCATTCACCGCCGACGATGTTCTCTCCAATTTCCCGTTTGCGCTTCCCCGCAATCTTGGGTTCGAGGAGGACAGCGAAATCTATGAATTTCCGGTTACCATTGAGGACGAAGAATCTCCCGGCTTCGCCAAACGAGTGCCCCAGGCATTGCAGGTGATCCTCGCCAACGCCGAAAACGGAGCCGTAAGCGTGGTGTTGATTCATTCCAACGAATCCATCCTGAAAGCAGCAGCCGAACAAGATTTGCTTCGTCAGCTACCTCCTGACATCGTCAAAACTGACATGCTGACGTTTGCAAAATTCTGGCGCGCTCGCGATCGTCTCCAATGGAGCCTGACCGCGACCTCTGTACCCACAGAAGCCGTGCTGCAAGTAAAGTCTGACGAGTCTGTGAGCGGTCTCACCTTCGAATTCCAACGTCCGATAGCGACCGTTACCGGCAGTGCGACCATGTCCCCGGACAATCGGCACCTCGTTTTGCCAGAACTCGCACCGGGCCACGCCGTTTCAATCCACATCAACTATCTGCACTGACCTCGGCTCTGCAATTTTGAAAATCGAAACGCGCAGTTGGATCCGCACCTAAGCCCCGGGGCCTTACGTAACCTTACGTAACTACGCTCGAAACCCTATTGAGGCCACAATAACAAGGAACCCAATGATGGCGCGTTGCTGCGCTCAGGACCTCGAGCCGTGAACGCAATGCCGGCTTCGGATCAAACGGACCACAATTCGCTGGAGTTTTGTAGTGAGAGTGTCGGAAAACAGATTCATTCATCAACTGCCCGGACGGTCTCTAAGGACCATCATCGCAGCCTTGCTGCTACTCGGTTTCGTGCATCTTCTCGCCGCGCAAACGAACGACGACTGGCAGCCACAAGTTCGCAAGGATGTCGAGAATCAGCACATCGATGCTGCTCTTGCCATCGTCGACCAACGTTTGGCCGACACGCCCGAAGATTTGGAAGCTCACGGTTGGCGTGGACGATTGCTGTCCTGGAAAGGCCGCTGGTCCGAAGGCGAAGCTGAATACAGATTTGTCCTCGACAAAGTCCCGAATGACGCCGAAATTTTGACTGGTCTCTCCGACGTCCTCCTCTGGCAGAAGAAATATACCGAAGCGCTACAGACTCTGGACCAGGCGAGAAAGATCTTGCCCTCGGACCCTGAGATTCTGTCGCGCCGCGCTCGCGTGCTGGCATTGTTGGGCCGTACGCCGGAAGCGCGCTCGGAATACCAACAGACTCTTCTATTCGATACGCAAAATACGGATGCGAGAACAGGTCTGGACAGCCTGCGCGCCAACACTAAACACGAACTACGCATTGGCGAAGACGTCGATGTCTTCAATTACGCCGACGCCGGCCAGACCCAGGGCGTCAGCCTCATTTCCCGGTGGAACCAGCGATGGTCAACCGTCTTCGGCGTCAGCACCTATCAAAGGTTTGACCAGGATGCCGTCAAGTTTCTCGCCAGCACCGCCTTCCACCTCACCGCGCGGGACTGGTTCAACGTCGGTAGCGCCGTTGCCAACAGTCAGAATGTGGTGCCCACCAACGAAGCTTTCTTCGAATACGGCCACGCCTTCCGAATCGAAAATCGTTGGGTCCAAGGACTGGAAAGTTCCTACCAGCAACATTGGTTCTGGTATCAGGGCGCGCACGTCCTGACCCTGGACACGAGCCAGATTGTCTACCTTCCCCACGATTGGACTTGGTCCCTGAACGTGACTGGCGCTCGTACCGGATTCTTGGGTACTCCCGTCGACTGGACGCCATCCGGCTGGACCAAACTTGGCTTCCCGCTGCAACGTCGCGTCACCGGCAACGTTCTCTTCGGCGTGGGCAGCGAAAACTTTGCTCAAATCGACCAGATCGGACGCTTTTCAGCCCACACTTTCGGTGGTGGTCTGGCCTACCAGTTCGCTGCCCGCCAGGACATCAAGGGCTACGTGGCTCGCCAAAATCGCACCCAGGGTCAAATCGATACCAGCTTCGGACTGAGTTATGGAATCCGTTTTTAAGGGAATCGAAAAGCTCGGGTCCGCCGGGTTGGTGCTGGAGGCCATTCTGGTCTCACTACTGGGAATCCTACTCCTCGTCGGATTCATCGTTCTGCGACGCTGGTACCGCGCCCGATATTTTTATAAGAGAAACCACCGCACCGTTGCTTTGCGCTCCCAATGGGACGACATCCTCTCGGGCAAGATCCCCGCCGAAGACTGGCGCTTCAAACCGCTTGATTGCAACATCGTTGAATCCATTCTGCTCGATAGCATCGAGATGGCGCCGCCTGACAAGTTGCCCCCGCTGCTGGATTGCCTTCGCGCCAGTGGGTTGCTCGATATGCGCATTTACGAAGCCCGAACGTCGCGCGGATTGCAGCAGCGAGCCGCCCTGCTGGCTTTGGGGCGAACTCGCGCCATGGAAGCGATCCCCGCTCTGGCCGCGGGATTGGATTCGCGTTTGCGCGAAACTCGTATCGCCGCGGTTCGTGGCCTCGGCCGCACTGCCCGCATGGAAGCCGCCATCCCAATTCTCGACCGCATCGTTACCGGTCGGTTCGATGCGCCCGAACGTTCTTTGAAAAATGCCTTGGTAAATTGTTGCCGCTCCCACCCCGAGGTACTGGTCGACTACGTTGAGCGCACGCACGGTCCGGTTCGGGAGTTGCTGGCGCGCGTGCTCGGCGAGCTGGCATCACCTGAACTCGGTGAGGAGTTACTCGTCCTGGCCTCAGATGTTTTACCGGAAGTACGCGCTTCCGCCGCCCGTGCCCTGGGCAATACCAACGCTTCTTATACTCTGCCGGCGCTGCACAGTTTAGCCGCCGATCCCGAATGGTTTGTTCGTCTCCGTGCTGTAGTGGCGCTGGGGCAGATCGAAGACATCGGTAAAATCAGCATCCTGCTGCGCTCCCTCTGCGATGCCAACCGCCACGTACGTCAGCGCGCCGCATGGGCACTCGCGCGGATGGAGCCGCAGCTCGATCAGATCCTCGAAGATGTGGTCGCTACCAAAGACGATTACGCCTTGCAGGCATTTGTCTCCGAACTCGAGCGGTCCGGCGCCATCGAGAAAATTGTCGGCAGCTTTGCTGGTTCAGGTCATCACTCCGCCGAAACGGCATTGATGGAAGTTGTAGCGGAAGCAAGAAAACGAGTGGAACTCACCGGTAAAACCGCGGCAGCCGCGGCGGGGGCGCATTGACCGTGCATTTTCTCGCCATCTCGAACGATACCCTGTTCATCTACTATTTGCTATCCAATGTTATTTACCTTGGACTGCTGATCGTTGCGATTGTCAAGAACGTCCGCCATCGTCATCGTCTCGGCAGTCAGCGCCTGGAATTGGTGAAAGCTTCTCCCTTCACCCCGCCCATCACTCTCATCGTTCCTGCGCACAACGAAGAACGCTCAATCGTCGGCAGTGTCGGGGCGCTGCTTGGACTCGAATATCCCTCCCTCGAGGTCATCGTCGTCAACGATGGATCGGACGATGCCACCATGGAAAAGCTGCGGCAGGCCTATCAGCTTCAGACCGCCCGCATCCTCTATATTGCCGACATTGCGACTGCGCCGCTCCACGCCATCTATCGCAGTCCGCTTGATCCGCGCCTGTTCGTCCTCGACAAGGAAGCCGCCGGCTGTAAAGCCGATGCCATCAATGCCGGGATCAACGCCGCCACCAGTCCTTACATTTGCGTAGTCGACGCCGACTCAATTCTCGAAAAGGAATCTCTCATTCGCATCATGGCAGGAGTATTCGCCGACCCTGGCCGTATCATGGCCGTAGGCGGCATCGTACGCGTCTTAAACGGCTCCCGCGTCGTGAACAATCAGATCGAGGAAGTGCGCCTTCCCAAGAGTCCGATCGAAGTCCTGCAGGTCATCGAATACTTGCGCGCCTTCCTTGTCGGCCGCGAAGCCTGGGCAGGCTTCAACATGCTCCCCATAATTTCCGGTGCATTCGGAGTTTTTCAGCGCGACCTCGTCCTGCAAGTCGGAGGTTTTCGCACCCACGCGGTCGGAGAAGATATCGATCTCGTCATTCGCATGCATCGCCGCCTGCATGAAGATCACCGCTCTTACCACATCGACTTTATTCCTGATCCCACTTGCTGGACTGAAGTGCCCACCGACTTGAAGTCGCTCGCCCGCCAGCGCGCACGCTGGCACAAGGGTCTCATCGATACACTTTGGCCTAATCGAGACATGCTCTTCCGCGCGCGCTACGGACGCGTCGGCTGGCTCGTGCTTCCTTACATGTGGATCTTCGAATTCTTCGCACCCATCATCGAGATCGTCGGATATTCCACCATCATCCTCGCACTGATCTCAGGAGTGCTGAGCAGGTCATTCTTCCTGCAATTCCTGCTGTTCGGCTATGCCTTCGCCACGCTGATTTCCATCGGTTCGGTACTGCTCGAAGAAATGACCTTCCGCCGTTACAGCGACTGGCGCGAGGTGGCGCGCCTGCTAGTCTACTGCCTCTTCGAACACTTCCCCTACCGCCAACTCACGATGGTTTGGCGTCTCCAAGGCATCTGGCAGTACCTCCGCGGAGACCTGCAATGGCGATCAATGAAGAGAGTAGGAATCTCTGCCAACCCAGTCGCCTGACCCGCGATCTTGCCGACAAGGTTCGTGCCCCTGGGTTGGCGCAGCGTTTCCAGTGTGTCCGCGAGAACTAGAATTTCGGCGATCAACGATTGTTCGTGGCGACAGAGACCGAGAACCAGGCCTCGCCATGGCTGGCGCGTTTAACGCCGGCTGCGCGACCAGAACTCAGGGTTTGTCGTGACGAGCCACACCGCACAGCTCTAAGATCCCCTCTTCGTTAGGCAAACGAACCCAGAACGCCGAATCGAGTGGTGGGGTTGGCCAGTCGACGGAAGGGCTCAGTTCACCTGTAGTTCGCACGAGTCCGAGCCGAGTAGGACTACGTAAGAATCTGATTCCTGCTGTGCGTTCACACGACGACCGTCCTGTGTCACATGCCCGTTTGTGATCGCTGGGAGGAAGACCTTCGCTATCGTGTTGGCGGGAATCGTGACCTTCAGAGAGAACGGTCCGGCCGGAATGCCGTTCCAATCGCTAACGATCCGGCCGTAGACGGAATTATATTCTCCTCGTGCGTGGGTCATGCGAGTGTCCGGACGAGGATGGATCGTGATCTGTCGATAGCCGGGTGCCATCGGGTAGGTGTCGATGCCGGCCACTGAGCGATAGACCCATGCCACAACGGACCCAAAGGCGTAGTGGTTGTATGAGTTCATAGCAGGATCGCCGGTGATCGCCGGTGTCGCCATTTCAGCGCTCCCGCCACAGCATGCTTTACGAATCTCGAGTACATCCATCGACGATATAGTATACTGCCGAAGCGCTATGGAGCAGAGATCCATGATCCACAAAACATGGGGTCTTGTGGTGGATCTTAAGGACCCTTGGTCAACAGCTGCAGACAGAAGACGTGAGCCAGATAGATCAAACTGGGAAGGTGCCCAATGAGTCAGATTCTTTCGCAAGTACTTGCCTCTAATCGCACATACGCTGCCAATTTCGGAGACAAGAGCAAATTGACTTTGCCGCCAGCGCGCCGCTTCGCAATTCTCACCTGCATGGATGCGCGGCTGGATCCTGCCAAATATGCCGGCCTAGCCGAAGGAGACGCGCACGTGATCCGTAATGCCGGCGGTCGGGCCAGCGAGGACGCGATCCGATCTCTCGTGATCAGTTACAAACTGCTCGGGACGCGGGAGTTCTTTGTCATCCACCACACCGATTGCGGGATGGAATTTTTCTCGAACGAAGTCATGCGGGGGCTGCTGGCTTCAAGTCTGGAAACCGCCGAGTTAACGCCGCACGGCTTTCACGATGTGGGCCGGGGGCCAGGCTCCAAAGCAGGTGAGTACATCGAGTGGCTGACCATCCGTGACCAAAGGCAGGCTGTTATCGATGATGTAGAGCGAATCCGGAACCATCCGCTGGTGCCGAAGTCGATTCCTGTTTACGGATTCGTTTATGACGTCCATTCCGGAAAACTGATCGAAGTGGAAGACGCTAGCGCGGTCGGGAGAGCTGCCTGATGACCGCGCGAATTTTATTCCTCCCCAACTGCTCAATCTTGGAATAGTGCGATAAGCCAGTACGACGATGAGCCTAATAACGAAGTGGTCGTTCTCGCATCATGTCCTCAGTCTGAGATTGGATCCGGCGAGGGTGAGGTGAATCGGCATGAAGTTCAACTACTCCTGGGGAGATACGCGCAACGATTTGCTCGCTGGCGTGACCGTCGCCGCCATCTCGTTGCCACAAGCGATGGCTTACGCTCTCATCGCGGGTGTCGACCCGCGCTTTGGGCTGTATTCCGCTATTGTGGTCACGCTCGTGGCCTCGATCTTCGGTTCGTCCTCGCACCTGATTAACGGCCCCACTAACGCTATTTCGCTCGTGGTTTTTAGTGCTCTTGGCTTCTTCAATCCCGACGCGCGGCTCGACGCCTACCAGGCCATGTTCCTGCTGGGGGTCATGATTGGCTGCATCCAGATCCTGATCGCTATCTTCAAACTCGGAGACTTAACGCGCTACATCTCGGAGTCCGTCGTGATTGGTTTCATGGCCGGGGCCGGCACTTTGGTGGGATTAACCCAGTTGGGCAACCTGACCGGCTTGCGCGATCGCGGAACTGGGCAGCAGCATGTGCTGTACCGCATTTGGCTGACGCTTAGCGGCGACCACGTGAATCCGCGCGCTCTCGGCATTGGAGTAGGAACCATTATTCTCGTCATCCTGCTCAGACAATTGGCGCGTAAATATCGCCTGCCACAATTTGACATGCTGCTCGCCCTAGTCGTTGCGGCGCTTGTGGCCGCTGCCGTCGGCTGGTCTGAGCCAGCGCTCAATGGCGCTACTGTTATCTCTGTCGTGGGTAGCGTCCCGCGCAATCTGCCGATGCCACATATCCCCCAGATTCAGTTCTGGTGGGTGAAGGAATTGTCGGGAAGTGCATTGGCTATTTCCTTTCTCGGACTACTGGAGGCATTGGCGATCGCAAAATCGATCGCCAACACAACGCGCCAATCGCTCGACTACAACCGGCAGTGTCTCGCTGAGGGCTTGGCTAATCTTACCGGCGGATTTTTCCAATGCCTGCCAGGTTCCGGCTCGCTGACCAGATCGGCTATTAACTTCCAATCAGGCGCCGTAAGCCGCGTTTCCGGAGTCTTCGCGGCGGGAACAGTCGCACTCGTCGTGGTTGCACTAGCACCCTTCGCCCGCTACATTCCAAAAGCCGCTTTGGCCGGTCTGCTGCTGGTCACGGCTGTCCGGTTGGTGGATTGGAAACGGCTGAGCTATGCCATGCGGGCCTCGCGTTACGATGCCGCTTTAGTTCTGGTTACTGCGTTCTCTGCAATCTTCATCAGTGTTGAGTTCTCCATCTTGATCGGTGTCGCCCTATCGATTCTGATGTTTGTTCCCCGCGCAGCGCTTCTGCGGTGGACCGAGTTGGTGGTCAGCAGCGATCGCGTGGTGCGCGAACGCCTGCCGGAGGACCGTCCTTGCACGGCGATGCTGCTTTACGATCTGGAAGGCGAATTATTCTTCGGTGCAGCTCCGGAGCTCGACCGATGTTTCGATCACTTGAAACGTCGTACCGAGGACGAAGACATTCGTTTCGTCGTGTTGCGCCTCAAGCGCACTCGCAATCCTGATATGGTTTCCCTCGAACGCTTTGACTATTTCCTGCATGACATGAAGGCGCGGGGAGTAACGGTTCTGCTTTGCGGTGTACGTCCGGCATTTGCGAAGGCCATGGCAAATCTGCACTTCCATGATTGGCTTCCGGCCGACCGTATCTTTCCAGAAGAACCAGAAAAGTTTTCTGCCACTCTGAAGGCCGTTCGCCATGTTTACGAACTCTTGGAAGACAATCCCTGCGATCACTGCATGCAAAGTGAGTTCTCAGGGGCGAATCACCAGCCGCTGTATTACCTGGTGTAGCCAGTAGACTTTCATTGGCCTTCCGCCGCGGCGCTGGCCTGCTCCAGCGTTTCGTCTGGCTTTATTGCGCCTTGCTCTCGCCGGTGGATGGGCCGAAACCGAAACGTTCGCGCATGCGTTGCCGGAATCGTTCTCGCTCTTCCGGCGTCATGTGCTCGCAACGCTCTTCCATGCGCTCTTTCAGGCGACGGCGGCCATGGGAGCGGCCGGAACCGTGGAATCCGAATCCGCCGAAGAGGATCCGACAGAGCGCCAGAAGTCCAAGCGCTTGCCAGAAGGTAACCTGGCGCCAGCCGAAGAGCGGCGGCAGCAGCCAATTCCACAGGTGCAGCACTATTTCGCTGCCGATCACGATAAATGCCAGCATTCCCAGAATCGCCAGCGGAGCGATGAAAATCCATTTCTTTCTCATGTTCAGTTCCTCATGCTTTCGTAAATTCGTCGTAGACACTTTGCAAGCGCTCGCGCAGATGCAACACCGCATAGCGTTTGCGTGAGAGCAGCGTATTCACGCTAACGCCGGTCTCGGCGGCCATTTCCTTGAAGCTGCGCCCTTCCAACTCGTGCGCTACAAACGCCTCGCGCTGCTCCTGCGGCAGCTCGTCGACCGCCTGCTCGAGTTCATGCAGAATCACGTTGCGGGCGTAAAGCGCCTCCGGTCCGGCCTCGGGCGAGGGCAACAGGTCTTCCAACCGCAACAGTTCGTCGTCCTCATCCGCGACGGCGGTATCGCTGAAGCTCTCCGACCTCTTTTTGCGGAAGAGGTCGGTGATGCGATTACGCGCCACGCGAAACAGCCAGCCGGTGACGTGCTCGATCGGCATCAGCAGCCGATTCGCTTCCACCAGTTCGTAGAAGACGTCCTGAAGAATGTCTTCGGCGTCGCCCGGGTCAGGCACGCGCCGGCGAATAAAGTTGCGCAGCCGGGACTGCTCCCGCTTGACCACTTCGGAGATCCGCAGGTCCGGTTCGAGTGCCATCCGCTCCAGGCTCGCCACGTGCTTCCCCTATGGTCGTAGACGAATGAGGGGGTGCGGATATTGTAGGGCCGCCAAAATACATTTATAGGCGCTATCTCGCAGGTGACTTGGGAGGGAACGACTTCAGCCGTGCCGCTCGCTGAAAGACGTGTTTCAGCCACTAAGGGAGTTCGCAAGCCGCCGCTGGCGTTCATCATGCGATGGCCTCGAGTGGTAATCGGTCAGTTCCAAATACGAAAGTTCGCCCTTACCATCTAAGCACGGATAATGACATCATTTGATGCTATAATTAGTGCCTGGAGGCTATCTATGAGAACAACCCTTGCGCTTGATGACGATCTCGTTCGCATCGCCCAGGAGTTCACCGGGGTAGCCGAGAAAACGGCGTTGATTCGTGAAGCCCTCAAGGCCCTCATCGAGCGGGAAAGCGCTCGCAGGTTGGCGTCTCTGGGAGGCTCAATGCCCGAATTGAAGAACATTCCACGCCGCAGGGTGCGATCGAATTGATTCTCGCAGA
>Ga0182018_10003708_pt1 | contig 13464 bp, 10 predicted proteins | sample 812P2MmetaG_FD_120490 | JGI IMG/M metagenome (GOLD analysis project Ga0182018, IMG submission 120490) | Permafrost microbial communities from Stordalen Mire, Sweden - 812P2M metaG | ecosystem: Environmental > Terrestrial > Soil > Wetlands > Permafrost | place: Sweden: Stordalen | collected...
ACCTTCAAAACCGATGTCGCCAATTTTCTCGACCACAACAACATCGGAGCTTCCAACATCTTTTTCCCCCTCACCGATACCAGAGCCTTGATTCGCGGATGGGAACTTACGCTGCGCTCTCCGCGCATCGCGCACCGCGGCCAGGTTCACCTCGCCTACTCGAACCAGATTGCCGAGGGCGGCGGCGTCATCACGGGAGGACTGGATAACGTCGCCGTCTGCCCGCCAGGCGTTTACCTTTGCCCGCTCGATCATGACCAGCGCAATACGCTCAACGTGGGCGGCGATGTTAACCTTCCCTGGCGCTCTTACGCCTCCACCAACGTTTACTACGGCTCGGGCTTCACTAACGGACAACAAGGCGTTCCCGGATGGCCTTACTCGGGGGCCTATCTCCCCAGCCACACTACTTTCGATCTCTCCCTGGGCAAAGATTTCAGCGAGCGTTTCACCGCGTCACTGACTGCTCTCAACGTCTCCAACCACCGCGTGATCTACGATGACAGCCTGACCTACGGCGGATTCCACTGGAACCTGCCTCGCCAGATTTATGTGCAGGTGCGGTATAGGTTCCGCTATTGAGGGATGGGTTGAGTCTGTCGCGAGTCGGCGCCGTCCCGGGCGGGACTCAGGGTTGTTCCACTTTGTCTTCCCGGCACTCACGTGCCGGGCTTTCCTGTGTCGCCGCTTCGCGGCTGGAGCAGCAGATGCTCCGCTTTGTTTCTGTGCTCGGTTTCTGCGCGCGGGGTTGCGACACAGACTCGGGTCGGCCGAGAGCTGAGGTGACAGCTGGACGCCGGAGCGCATCGAACTAAGCAGAACCAGTGAGATCCGTTTGACGCTGTTCCGGTACGCTCCGTATAATGCAGAACGTCCACACCTTGATTACTGATAGGCTCGGGTTGCGATCAGTTTTTCGTTGAGCCCAGCGAGCTGGAACTTCCAGCATTCCGAAAAATCCGAAGGAGTTCAAGGATCCAATGATTGGCATGTTAACGACTAGCAAGTTTGTGACGGGCAAGTTTGCACGCGCCACTGTGGCCGTGGTGTTCGGCCTCTCCCTCTTCGCTCTGGCCCAGGCCAACCCGGCTGCCGGCGCTCCCGCGGCTGCCACCACACCCGACTCCCCCTCCGCTGCGGCTGCGGCTGCGGCCAAGAGTACGGGCACCAAAGTCGGCACCATCAACATCGAACAGGCGATCTTCGCCTCCAATGAAGGACGGCGCGATTTCGAAACGCTCAGCAAAAAGTTTGAACCCAAGCAGAACGAACTGAAGGGCTTGGCCGACGAAATCGACAGCCTCAAGAAGCAGCTCAATGCCCAGCAGGATAAGTTGAATGAAGAATCGCGCGACAAGCTGGTGAAGCAGATTGAGTCGAAGCAAAAGAGTTTCGATCGCGCTACGCAGGACGCGCAGGAAGACTTCCAGGGCCAGCAGGGCGAGATCGGAAATAAAATCCTGACCAAGATGGCTCCGATAATCCAGAAATATGTTAACGACAACGGTTACGGTCTCCTCTTGGACACTTCTCAGCCCTGGCCGAGAGGCCCGGTGATTGTGGCTGGACCGGCAATGGACATCACGCAACCGATCGTCGAAGCCTACAATGTTCAATCCGGCGTGCCGGCCCCCCCTGCTGGCAGCACGCCTGCCAAGCCCGTGAAACCGGCAACCAAACCGGCAGCCCCCCCGAGCACTCCGCCGAAAAAGTAGCGACACCGCTGGGGTAGTTTCAGTCCCAACTTATTTTCCTAAGACCGCGTGCCGACGCGGTCTTTTTTTGCGCCGCTTTTTTGTGAGGACATCGCTCAGGATCAAATCGCAGGCCGCAGGTGTCTGTACGGAATAACGGGCCCGTTCCGGAGGACATTATGTTCAGCGCACTCGAAAGCACCTGGGACCAGTCTGCCCGTCGCGGGTGGACCACGATCGCATCCTTCACCATGCAGGCCCTTGGACTGAGCCTGCTGCTTGCAATCCCCATACTCACGATTCAGGGACCACCGAGGCTGCAGTGGTTCGAGTCGCCAATGCTCACGCCACCGCCAGCACCTGCGCCGCCACCTAGCGGACAGGGTCCGATGCATTCGAACATTAGCCAAGAACACCTGCAGCAACCCACGACGATTCCGACCACCATCGCGAACCTGAACGAACGGCAGGTTGGATCGGCGCCTGACCTGAACAACATCGGCGTAGACGGAGGAATGGGCAAGAGCAGACTCGGAGTCTGGGGCTCGCCCAATCTTTCGATGGATGTTGCTCCGCCGCCTCCGCCTGCTGCGCCCCCGCATCCGCTCAAAATCTCGCACTGGGCGGAGGGCAACATCGTCTACCGTATGCAGCCGATTTATCCGCCACTCGCGCGCCAGGCGCGGGTTCAGGGCGTGGTCGAATTGCGGGCGATCATCAGCAAGGCGGGGATGATCGAAAATCTGGTCGTGGTCCGCGGACACCCGATGTTGGCCACTGCGGCGATTGAGGCGGTCCGGCAATGGCGCTACCGTCCTTACCTACTGAATAACGAGCCCATCGAAGTGGAGACCGAAATCACGGTGAACTTTGTGTTATCGGGCAATTAACACAGTGGTTAATACTGTCAGTTAACAGGGCAGCTCGGGGCGCTCGCTATAATCGGCTAGTGAACGCTCCGCGTCCCGATTTGTCGAAAATGCCCGAACGCCGCTCACTGATTCTCGACGGCCGGACCTGGGCGGAAGTTTCCCTGGCGGCGCTGGGAGAAAATTTTCATGCTGTGCAGAAGCACGTCGGCAAAGACGTCACCATCTGCGCGGTGGTCAAGGCCGATGGTTACGGCCATGGCGCGGTGGAGTGCGCGCGGGCGCTCGAATCCGAGGGCGCCGAGTGGCTGGGAGTGACCGACGCCGCGGAAGGCCTGGCGCTGCGCGGCGCCGGCGCCAAGGCCCGCATCCTGCTGATGACCGGAATCTGGAAGGGCGAAGAAGATGGCATCGTCGCCCAGAATCTTACTCCCACGATCTGGGAACCATGGCACATCGAGACGCTCGAACGAGCTGCGCGCAAGCGGCAGGGCGATCTTTCTTCGCAAATGGCGTCACGTCGTTTGCCGGTGCATCTGAAGTTCGACACGGGCATGAATCGTCTTGGGGCAACGAAGGATGCGCTGCCGCGTTTGTGCGAGATGTTATCCGCGTGCCAGCACCTGAGTCTCGAAGGAGTGAGCACCCACTTCGCGTCGGCCGAGGTGCTGGACGACGAAAATGCGGTGCGGCAGATGACGTGTTTTGAAGAGGGACTTGCGGTCTTGCGGAATTACGGGCTCCAGCCTCGGTTCGTTCACATGGGAAATTCGGCCGCCATGAGCGCGCGGCCGGAGACGTGGAAAACGATGGTGCGTCCGGGCATCGCGCTCTACGGATATTCACTTGCCTTCACGCGTGGCGGCGAACCCGCGGCGGTGGCGCCGCTGCCGCTCCGTCCGGTGCTCTCGTGGAAGACGCGAGTGCTGACGGTGAAAGAAGTCGCAGCGGGAGAAGCTGTCGGGTACATGGGCACCTTCGTGACCAAGGCCCGGAGCCGTATCGCGGTGCTGCCCGTCGGTTACGCGGACGGGTATCCGCGGCTGCTTTCGAATCGCGCGCGGGTGATTGTAGGCGGAGAATATGCTCCGGTTGTGGGTCGCGTGTCGATGGACTTGACGATCGTCGACGTCAGCCACATTCACGGCGTTGCTGTAGGAGATGAAGTCATCTTGATTGGCGCCAGCGGCGGCAAGGGCGTGGACGCTGTAGAGTTGGCACGCTTGTGCGAAAGTGTGCCCTACGAAATATTGTGCGGGTTGTCGCAGAGAGTGCCGCGAGTTTACAGCTGAGCATTCAGCACTCAGCCCTCAGTTAGGTGCCAACGACTGAATGTTAAGTGCTGACTGCTGAACGCTGAAATCTCGCCATTGAACTGACCTTGTTCGCCAATTTGCGCCTCCTTGTTGTATTCCTACAATATAGATGCCCTCGCGTTACGCCCAATGGATGTACGACTGGGAGACCCGGCTCACGTCGGTGGACAACAATCGCGTGGTGCGTCCGCTGGACTGGGGGCTGGATTGGACACATGGCTGGCCCGGCCGTAACGGCGGCCCTTCTGGAGCGGCCTCACACGATCTGCTGGAATATTTCTCGCGTTTCAACGATCGCATTATTCATGCGAGCGACGATTTTTATTCTTACCAGAAGCCGGCGGATTTCCGCCTCGAGCGGCGCGAGGTTCAGGTGTTCAGCACCCGCGAAATACCCGATCCGCGCCTCGAAGAAAACGTTCGCGGCACGCATGCCGAGTTTCTGCGCTTCACCTCGCCGGTGGTGACACCTTTTCCCGAAAATAATCTGGTGAACGCGCGCTGGTTTCCGGCACGCGGACGCCGGGCAGTGGTTTTGTTGCCGCACTGGAATTCCGATGCAATTTCCTACACCAGCCTCTGTCGCGTTATGAACTGGATGGGCATCGCGGTGCTGCGGCTGTCCATGCCGTATCACGACATTCGCCGCCCGGCGGAGATCGATCGCGCCGACTATGCCGTTTCCGCCAACATTGGACGCACACTCAATTCGGTGCGCCAGGGCGTGATCGATGTGCGCTGTTGTCTCGACTGGCTGGAAGCGCAGGGTTACAACCGGCTGGGCATCGTCGGTACAAGCCTCGGGTCGTGCTATGCGTTTATTGCCACCGCGCACGATCCGCGGATTCAGGTGGCTGCGTTCAATCACGCCTCGACTTACTTTGCCGACGTGGTGTGGCATGGGCAGTCCACGCGCCACATTCGCGAGGGGCTGGAGACGGCCATCGATTTGGAGAATCTGCGGCAGGTGTGGCGCGCCGCAAGTCCGATGGTGTACTTCGACAAGTTTTCCCGCTGGCCGCGCCGCTCGCTCATTATCTATGCGAAGTACGACATGACGTTTCTGCCGGAATTTTCAGAGCAGGTGGTTGAGGAATTTGAGAAGCACAGGCTGGATCACAAAGTCGTCGTGCTGCCCTGCGGGCATTACACCATGGGGGAGACTCCGTACAAATACATGGATGGTTGGCAGCTAGTTAGCTTTCTGCGGACGGCGTTCGATTAGAGCAATCGCGCTGCTAGAGATTCTGCGGTTGCGAAAGGATTAGCGCGGTCATTTCCTGGCTGTGACCTGGCCGGCAATTTTGTCAAACTCGGTCTTCGACAGGATGTGCCGCGTTACTACTTCGTCAGGTTCGTTATAAGGACGTCCCGCAATCACCCGGTCAGCTTCGGCCGCGGTGATGCCGGGCAGGCTCCGCAACTGCTCTCTTGTGGCGGTGTTCAAATCGAGCGGCTTGTTGCGGTTCCAGCCCTCCTGTATCCCTTCCGCCACAGCCTTGGCATCGCTTTTCACTTCCGCCGTCGCTTGCGCGGTTTTCTCGCGCACTTCTTGCGGGCTTGGCTGTTGATTACAACCCACGAGCGCAGCCAGCAGCAAAATTGCCGAAACGTTGCGATGTCTAAGGAAGTCCATTTTGAGTCAACTTCTTTCCGCTGCGTTGGATGACATCCCCGCGCGACTGGTTGGCCAATCTTGTGCAATTCGGAAGGGCTCATGGTAGCTCCCAAGGTGTGGAAAGTCCACATCTTCACGGACAGGGGTGTCCGCGCCAAGGATGGTTGGGAACCGGCGAGTTTTCTGATCGGCGGTCGACAGAGCCCAGTCTCCTAAGCTCATCGATGCGTTGTATAGCGCTTGCTGGCGCAACGGCGATGCCACGCCAGCAACCGGGCGACAAACTGGCCACTACGAATGCCCATAGGCTACGGCGCTGTCACAGTGTTGCTGTCCATAGTAACCGCGGCATTGCGAGCCAGTGCTCTGCCGGTAAGAGTTGCGCCGGTATCCAGCGTGATGGATTGCAGCGCCATTATGGTTCCCTGGAAGATTGAGTTTGTTCCCAGGGTCGCCGAGCTGCCCGTCTGCCAAAAAACGTTCTGAGCCTGGGTGCCACCGGACAAGATAACCTGCGTACTCCCAATGGTCGTGAGGGTGGACCCTATCTGGAAGATGAAGACAGCGTTCACGTCTCCTTGACCATCGAGCGTCACGTTACCCGCGGATAGGCTATTTCCGCGAAAGAGCGGGCGTCGAGAGTCCGATTCCCGCAATGTGTACACCTGCCATCATTTTCCCAATAGAGGAAAGCGGCGCAGGAGCGCGATGGGGTGCCGATCTACAGCCCTCCGTCATCTGCACCCGCGAGAACAAAACTGTTACGTTCACACTATGGCCACTGAGAGCGTTGCCAACTTGTCATCTACTTACCTCAGCAAACGCCGCTCGATCCGCTACAGACTCGACGTGCCGCTCCGGGTTATTCTCCACAAACAAGACGCAACTCTGATACGAGACGGACGCGGCACCGAGCTTAGTGAAGTTGGAATGTGCGTGATGGCGAGTCTGGAATTGAGAGTTGGAGAAGAACTCGAAATCGAGTTTACGATTCCGTATTCGGGGGAACCCATTCGAGTTTCGGGCGCAGTGCTGAATCGCACGGGCTATCGTTATGGATGCGAGTTCACGCCGAATGCTAAAGGAGAGCGGGACAACGCTGTGCGTTTGCACCAGGTCTTACAGACCTTCGCCGGGAAGTCCTCCTGAGGATATGAGAGGGTTGTGATGTCCCGCGCGGTGCCAGGCGTTCTTCGAGTCGTTCGGTTGGGACGGGCTAGACTGACTTCGAGAAGTGAACTCCCGCGAAGTCTCATCATCAGTCGAAGAATTCGAGAAGCACAACCTGGATCATAAAGTTGTCGCGCTGCCCTGCGGGCATTACACCATGGCGAGACTCCTACAAATACATTGATGGATGTCAGCTGGTTAGTTTCCTAAGGACGGCGTTCGAGTGATGCCACAACGCACTCATGAATTCCGTAAGACCAGTTCTCTCAGTTACAAGGTCATCCTCCGGGCAACTGACTGCTGGGTAGACTCTTGCCAGGGAATAAGATCTAGGGCAAGATAGCCGATCAGGCACGGTGCTAGCCGGTCGCTGCCTATTAGGTGAAGAGATGGCCGGGACAGGCTCGCTCGAAACCGAACCCAGTTTGCGCAAGGTTACTTTTATTTCTCACTCGTCAAGCGATGCCGGGCTTGCTCAGACCCTCTGCAGCGATCTGGAAGCCAGGGGGATCGGCTGTTGGATCGCACCTCGCAATGTCACCCCGAGCCGCCCCTATGCGGAGGAAGTTGTTCGCGGCATCGAGTCTACAGACTCTTTCGTGTTGCTGGCCAGTGCTCAAGCGATCGCTTCCGTCCAGGTCTTGAGCGAAGTCGAACAGGCGCACAAACGCAAGAAGGAGATCTACACGGTTCTCCTCAGCAATCCGCAAATCGGTCGAGAACTGGACTACTACATCTCGCGTCTGCACTGGATTGAATCAGGCAGCAATTCGACAGAGCACATCGCAGAGAAGCTGGCAGAAGTGCTCAGCGGTCGTAAGAAATGGGAGGAGGTCGCTTCCGGACCTTCCCTGCGGCGCACCGTTCTCTACCGGCGCGATGCCTTTCAGGGGGCAGCGCTGGCAACATTGCTCGTGCTGGTTTTAGCGGGAGGCGGGCTGCTCTACTGGGTCAACAGGAGCCTTGATCTGGACTATCGCTACCTGGGTCACGTCACTCTTGCCGCACAACGCCAAGGCCAGGCAGGCGGTGATGCGCCCGCAATGAAGATACAAGCTCATGTATGGTTACAGGCGGAGGGGGTGCGATTTAGCGATTTGAGACTGCTCACCGTGTTTAAAGGGCCCGGCGGGGTGGAAGTAGCGGAGCACAAGTGGCCAGTCCCTGAGCAGGTGGGATCGGTTGAGTTCTTGGAATTTTCAGTGCCGCAGACAACGAGTGGATTGACGACATCCTGACCGTGCCGAGTCCTGGGCTGCACGACCGGTATCGTGTGACTCAGGCCTTTGGCTTTACGGAGAGTGGTTCTGGCGCAGAGGACCAGATTGCCGTTTCGCCTGTTGCGAAAGTGCGCGTGAGTAGAGAAAATGGAGCGCCGTGCGGATCTCCGGCTCGTTTTCCGTAGCTGTGATTGCGCGGAGATCGCGGATGCGTAGCTTTAAAGAAAGACGACGCCATGAAACAGATAACTGGCGGCCGCGGCGTGTCGGCTGGGTTGGTGGTACTGATCATATTTGTGTCGATTCCCTTCGCAGCGCAGCAGCAGGATTGCTTGGAGGGAGTCATCGAGGGCAGGTTCGGATCGAACGGGACGATAAGGGTGTGCCCTGCGATTGCTTCGCAAGTGCCCGAGCTCCAGCGCAAGCTTACGGAAATCGCGAAAGGACAGGGCGAAACGAAGGAACAGCTGAGAGAGCTGAAGCGCCTCATTGATGGCGTGAACAGCGTGAGCAGGAACATCGGTGAGAAACGTCAGGTGGAACTCCTGAGGAATTTCTCCGCGCAGATTGGCGAGGAACAGTCGGCGAGACAGCAGCAAACGCAGGAGCGGATTGCGGATCTCGCCGACAAGCTCGACGATCTGAAAAATCTGCTGATCGAGAAGCTCGGAGATACGAGCACCCGAGATAGAACGGCAACGGCCGTCGATGGGCCGGTGGGCGATGCCATCGCCAAGTTTGATCTGACCAGGGCCCACGATCTGCTGGAAGACATTCGGGCCCAGCTGAATGTAATAGGCGGCAAGGTGGACGAGAGTCTCAAGCAAGGAAAGGACATCAAGAACGACACCGCCGCAACCCGCCAGCTGCTCGAGCAGGCACAGACCGAGATGGAGCAAAACCAGCGGCTCGCCGCCGAGCAAATGAAGAAAGACGAGGCGGTAAGAGAGAACGACCCCCGCATTTTTGCGAACGTTAATATCTTCGCGCTGAAGGCGATTCAACCAAGCCTGCCAGGTATCGAGCCGACGCGCGGCGTGTGGCAAATTAAGGCGATCATTGGGCAGATACAATCTCTCGCCGACCCGACGCTCCAGATTGCCTTCCGGAGCGGACAAAACTCCTGGCTGATGAACGCGGCATGGGATGGGAGTGTTAGCTGGCAAGTGAATGCGGATGAAGTAGGCGACAAGGCGGTTGTGTGCTTCGCGGCCCAGGATTCGAGAACCGGGAACCGGCGTCAGTGGACGCAAAGCTACACGATCCAACAGGCAGAGCGAGGGGTCATGACGAGGGCAAATTTTGTTCCCGCCGGCGAACCGACGCTGGCGCCCGCGACCGGCGCCCCATGCGACGGCGTGACCCAGGTTCGTGAATCAGCACGAATCGAGTCGATGCAAGAGCAACTCGCCAAAATGCAAAGGCAACTGGCCCAAAGAGGGTCGGATAGTGCCGCAATGTTTGGCAGGATCGATGTCTCCGCCTGGGTTGACAGGTTAAACAACCGGCGGTGGCGGATTATGGTGTCCACCTCGCCAGCCCTCGCCAGCAGAACCCTCTACGATATCCAAGTGCAGATGACGATGAAGGGCCCCGGGAACAAGGTATGGCCGGTACAACTCTCAAACCGGGAGATCACTGGTTTTGTAGAGGAGCGCTATGCCCTGCTGGAGAATTTAGGCACGGAAGCGGTCGTGTGTTTTACCGCACGCGAACCAACTAGAGGGCAAACGCTTCGCATGACGAAATGGTTCTCCATCGAAGCGAGCCGGGTACCCGGGCCCAATGGCTACACCGCCGCCTTCGCGCCCATGCGGGAACCTACGCTGGAACCCGCCAGCAACGCACCTTGCGAGTGATCAAGCGGTGGCTATTAACCAGGTCAACGAACTCACCCGATACTTTCCTCTCGCGATTCTCCTCGCGATTGAGGTACCGCAACACAGCTCGCTGCTTTTCGCGGACAGCAGCAGCGCCACAGTAAAGTAGGTTTCGGTACCTGATTATGAAACCCTCCGAAATATCGATGTCCCTCTCCCTCTGCGAAGTTGACTCCGCAGATTCTGAACGTCATCGTTTAGCCGGAGCAGTTGACATCAGGCGTTATAATAAACCTTGGACGACAGCCCAGCCAAGCAATGGAGTATTGTCCACTAAGTTATTTTAAATCTATACTTTGCGCGACATATCAATCGTAAGTATTTGATTCTAAAGGAAAGCACCAAGAACCTAGACAGCTAACTCCCTTTATTAGGAATACTTTGGAAGTAAGTCCTGCAAAATGAATACTTTGCATGAATTAGGGGGAGGGGGGTACCCCCTGAACCCGAGTCAGCCAGAATTTCCGGCGCGTTCAAGCGCCGATCCACAGGCACAACCCGACAAAGTGTTCGCGTCGCAGTAAAATGGCCTTCGGTACCCAACCATGAAAAATTCCGCAATATCAATATCGATGTCCCGCCCGCTCTACGACGTTGACCCCGAGATTTCGAACGCTATCGACAACGAAGTCCGCCGCCAGCATGAAGGGCTGGAGCTGATTGCTTCGGAAAACTTTGTCAGCGAGGCTGTGCTTGAGGCTGTCGGGTCTGTGTTTACCAACAAGTATGCGGAGGGGTATCCGGGCAAGCGGTATTACGGCGGATGCGAGTTTAGCGACGCGGTAGAAAATCTGGCGCGCGAACGGGTCAAGAAACTTTTTGGCGCGGAGCATGCCAATGTGCAGCCGCACTCAGGATCGCAGGCCAATCAAGCGGCCTACTCGGCGGTGCTCCAGCCCGGCGACACGATTCTTGGTTTGAATCTGGCGCATGGCGGGCACCTCACCCATGGACATCCTCTGAATTTCTCGGGCAAGACATACAAGATCGTTCCGTACGGCGTAACTAAAGAAACCGAGACCATTGATTACGACGATCTGGAGAGGATCGCCACGCAGGAGCGCCCGAAGCTGATTATCGGCGGGGGCAGTGCCTATCCGCGGATCATTGACTTTGCGCGCATGCGACAGATCGCGGACAAAGTGGGCGCGCTTTATTTGGTAGACATGGCGCACTTCGCAGGACTGGTGGCGGGTGGAGCGCATCCATCGCCGGTGCCGCACGCGCATATTGTGACTTCTACTACGCATAAGACTTTGCGCGGGCCGCGCTCGGGGATGATCCTGAGCAAGCAGGAATTTGCGGCGGCGATCGATAAGGTTGTTTTCCCTGGAATGCAGGGCGGGCCGCTGGTGCACATCATTGCCGCCAAAGCAGTGTGCTTCCTTGAGGCATCGCAGCCGAGCTTCCGCGACTATGCGCGGCAGGTCGTGGCTAATGCCAAAGTGATGGCGGAGACGCTGGCGGCGGATGGCTATCGCATCGTCTCCGGTGGAACGGACACGCACCTTATGCTGGCGGACGTGTTCGCAAAGGGAATGCTGGGGAGCGAGGCGGAGAAGGCGCTCGGTGAGGCTGGGATCACGGTCAACAAGAACGCGATTCCGTTTGATGTGAATCCGCCGATGAAGCCTAGCGGCATTCGCATCGGCACTCCGGCGGTGACTACGCGTGGAATGAAAGAAGCGGAGGTGCGGCAAATCTCGCACTGGATCTCGGAGGCGCTCGACCATCGGACGGACGCCGCGGTGCTCGCGAAAATTCGCAAAGAAGTGCTGGGGCTGGCGGAGGAGTTTCCTCTATACGCCGAGCGGCGCGCCCGGGCGCATGCGGAAGCCAGAGCATAGCAGGGACAGAGCGAGACGGGGCAAGCCCCGTCTCTACGGATCGTTTGCCCCTGTGAATTTCGCTGTGTTCCCTGCGTCCTCTGTGGTTAAATTCCATTCGTGAAAGTAGCCATCGACATCCGTCGCATGACGGAATTCGGGGTTGGCACCTACATCCGGAACGTGATCCGCACGCTGGCGCGCCTGGATCTAGACAGCACGTACTTCCTCATAGGATCACCGGCGAAGGTGGCGGAATTTGGCGCGCTGCCGCCGAACTTCCACACGGTGGAGCTGGGCGGGCGCGATGACACGCTGAAAGGGAATCTCGCGTTCCGCGCGATCGTTAAGCGCCTGGGGTGCGACGTGGTTCATGTTCCGCACCTGTTCTGGCTTCCGCGCGGCCTCGGTTGTCCTTATGTTCTCACCGTGCACGACCTGCTGGAGCACATGTACGGATCGCGCAACGCTTCCAGTTTACGGCGCAGCCTGCACTTTTATCTGACGCGGCGCGTGCTGCGCAAGGCGGCGCGCGTGATCGCAGTGTCGCATTTCACCAAAAACGAAATCGAAAAGCTGCTGGCTATTCCAGACGCTCGCATCGAAGTTGTGCATAACGCGATTGACGAGCGTTTTCTGCACGGCCACGCGACTGATGCGGATCGCGAACTGATTGCCCAGCGCTATCTGGTGAATTATCCGTTCATTTTGTATGCGGGCGCGATTCGGCCGCACAAGAATGTGGTGCGCATCATCGAAGCGTTTTCGGCGCTGAAAAGCGAACTGCAGAAGGAGCAGCAGTTTCCGGATCTGAAGCTCATTATCATTGGAGACGATCTTTCGAGCCATCCGCGGCTGCGGCGCACCGTGGTGCGCAGCGGCGTGCAGAACGACGTGCGTTTTCTTGGATTCGTGCCCATCGAAGTGCTGCGGATTTTTTACGATGTAGCGAAGATTTTTGTGTTCCCATCGCTCTACGAGGGATTTGGATTGCCACCACTCGAAGCCATGGCCCACGGAACTCCGGTGGTCACTTCGAACACTTCGAGCCTGCCGGAAGTGGCAGGGAACGCGGCGTTGCTGGTGAATCCGGAAAACGTGTTTGAGATCCGGCGAGGCTTGCAGCGCGCGCTGCTCGATCCGGCGTTGCGCGCGCAGATGAAACAACGCGGCTACGAGCAGGCGCAGCGATTTTCCTGGACCATTTCAGTGTCGAGAATCCTTGAGATTTACCGGGAAGTGGCGGGCGCCCGCGTTTCCCGCGGGGCCGCCGCGGACTGAGGTGGTTCTTACTCAGCCGTTCTTGCTCCCGTATAATGAAAAATTCCGCGATGAATTCCGGCGCTGCACCCAATCTCGAACAGCCGACAATTGATGCCGCGATCTCACCAACAATGAAGCGTCCGAACCGGTTGCTCTCGGACTGGCGGATTTCCCTACTGGTGCTGATCGGGCTTTGGGCGGTCATTTACATGACCGGACTCTCGCATCCCGCCTTGCTCGACGACGCCGACACAGTGCACGCCGAGGCGGCGCGCGAAATGCTGCAGCGGCACGACTGGGTGACGTTGTACGTCAATGGCATCCGCTACCTGGAAAAAGCTCCGCTGATGTATTGGGGCGTGGCTACGAGTTACACGCTGTTCGGCGTCAGCGAGTGGAGCACGCGCTTTCCGCTCATGCTGGGCGTGTTGGCGATGATTCTCTCCACTTACGGTTTGGGGCGCTGGGCTTTGGGAAGTGAAGGCGGATTCGATTCCGGGCTGGTGCTGGCGTCAGCGCTCGGGCCGTATCTTTTTACCCGCTTTCTGATTCCCGATGTGGCGGTCGGTCTATGGCTGACCCTCACGTTCTGGCTCTTTCTGGTTTCG
>Ga0182018_10003709_pt1 | contig 13459 bp, 15 predicted proteins | sample 812P2MmetaG_FD_120490 | JGI IMG/M metagenome (GOLD analysis project Ga0182018, IMG submission 120490) | Permafrost microbial communities from Stordalen Mire, Sweden - 812P2M metaG | ecosystem: Environmental > Terrestrial > Soil > Wetlands > Permafrost | place: Sweden: Stordalen | collected...
ATCCGCCAGCGACGGCGGCATCAACAACACCTGCCGGCGATCACACGACAAGAAGTTCTGGCTCATCCAGAAATCTTCTTAAACCCGCCAGACAGCAACCGCTAAACCCGACAGCCTCTGGCGCGAGCAGGAATGAGCCTCGATCTCCGCAGGCTCCTGCTAAGCAACCGGAGTGGGAGCGAGCCGCGATACTTTCCAGACGCTCGCGTCTCGTCCTTGCCATGCGTCTCGCAGACGTGGGTCAGACGCCTCGTTTTCCGCCCAAAGCAGGTGCGGCGAGCAGCGCGATGAAGGTGCGCGTCCCTAAAGCGTCTGGTCGGCGCGCTGGAAGCGGCCGCCGACGCGGTCCTGCGGTGGGCTCTCTCATCGCGGGAGGCAGAAGCATGGTCCCTACCGCAGGAAGCACCCGATTCCCAGAGGGCTGGGCGTGGGAGAGGTTCAGCGTTTGGCTGTGTCGTGACGAGCGGGTAGATGATTGTGTTGAGCACGCGAGGGACGGCGCATCGAACAGCGTGCGGTCCTCAGGACCCGCGGTCGGTGGAAAGCTGTGCTCGGATCATCCACAGCTGCTCCTCGAGCGCACGGACGACCTCGATCAGGACGTCTTGCGAGCCGATGTCGAGCTCGCCAAGTCGATCGATGCGCTCGCGGACCCGCTCCGCTATTTCGGCCAGACGCGTCGTAAGCTCGCGGACCACGGCGTGGTCCTGCAACGGTCCTCGCTCCAACTGCCGAAGGCCGCTCGCGGCGGTGATCGCTGAGCTCTGTCCGTCCGGCCAGAAGCCGATCGCGACTGCTCGCTCGGCGACTGTGTCCGAGAGATCCCGCCACGCATCGACGAGCTCGTCGAGTTGCAGGTGCAGCGGCCTGAATAGAGCGCCCACCACGCTCCAGTGCAGCTGTTTGCCGATCAGCGCGAGATCGGCCAGTTCGACCAGCGTTGCCTGCAGCTGATTGCCGGCCTCTTGGCGCGCGTGGCTGCCAATGGACGGCAGATGCGGTGCCGAAGCGATCGAAGCCATGTCCTGCCTCCTGTTTGTCGACGTACATATCCGGCTGCTTCATCAGTGGCGCCTCCCGGCGTGTTGATGCCCAGAGGTCTCTGGCGGACCGCTCCGCTCGGCCGGCGGGCCCGGCACTCCGCCGGACCCGCTGATCCGCGGTGCGACAAGCCTTTAGGTGCCTACTCGCCCCGCCCCTCTGGTTGGGTCTTCGGAGGGCTTCGAGCCGAGCTCGAGTCCCTGAGTCGGGTCCTCGTATGGCTTCGAGCCGAGCTCGAGTCCCTGAGTCGGGTCCTCGTATGGCTTCGAGCCGTGCTCAAGCCCCTGGGTCGGGTCGGTGCTACCAGTCATATCTAACTCCTCTCGGTCGGCTAGTCGGGATACTGCGCTCTCATAAATGTGCTTGTCGAAGGTGTTCACGCTCGTGTCGGCGGCTCACGGGCGCCGCTGCTCGGCCCGCCTCGCGAGCCGCAGACGGCGCCCGCGGCCAGGTCAGTCAGGACTGCAGGAAGGCCAGTAGGTCAGCATTGATGGCATCGGCGTGAGTCGTCGGCATTCCGTGCGGGAACCCCTCGTATATCTTCAGCGTCGCGTTCGGCAGAAGCCCGGCAGACAGTGGCGCGGCGTCTGCGCAAGGCACGATCTGGTCGTCGTCACCGTGCAGTACCAGGACGGGTACGGTGATCTTCTTGAGGTCCTCGGTGAAGTCGGTCTGGGAGAAGGCGACGACGCCGTCGTAGTGCGCGTTTGCGGCACCCATCATTCCCTGGCGCCACCAGTTCCGGACGATCGCCTCGGAGGATTTCATGCCCGGCCGGTTGAACCCGTAAAAGGGCCCCGATGCGATGGTCTGGTAGAACTCGGACCGGTTGGCGGCAAGTTGGGCCATGAGGTCGTCGAAGACGCTCTTCGGTAGTCCGCCGGGGTTAGCGTCGGTCTGCAGCATGAGCGGCGGGACCGCACTCATAATCGCCGCTTTCGCGACACGGCTCTCACCGTGTCGACCGATGTAGCGCACGACCTCGCCGCCTCCAGTGGAGTGGCCGATGTGGATTGCGCCCTGGAGATCGAGATGGGCGGTCAGCGCGGCCAGGTCGTCGGCGTAGTGGTCCATGTCATGGCCACCGTCGGTCTGCGTGGAACGTCCGTGTCCGCGCCGGTCGTGGGCAATCACGCGATAGCCGTGCCGCATGAAGAAAAGCATCTGGTTGTCCCAATCGTCCGCCGAAAGCGGCCAGCCGTGGCTGAAGACGATTGGTTGGCCCGATCCCCAATCCTTGTAGAAGATCTGGGTGCCATCTGGTGTGGTGATCGTGTCCATGTGCGTTGCCTCCTCTTGGCCTGGTTATTGGTTCGGAACATGCGTGAAGCTGAGCGTCGCCGCGTGCGCGATGCACGGCGCACTTCAGTCGCCGCCCGGTCGGTGCGGGCGTTTCCTCGGCGGGCTATACCGACGAGCCCTGGCCCGAGCTGGCGGCCTGTGTGCCAGTCGGCTGCGCCGACTGCAGCTCGGCGACGCGCTGGAGCAGTCGCGTATTCTCCAGTCGCAATATCGCGGCGGCACGACGTGCCTCCGCTGCGTCCTGGGCGAGCGCCGGCAAGACGACACGGAGTCTCTCGAGTCGGTCGATGACGGGCCTTTGGTCCGCACTCATCGCTTGTACCCTGGCGAAAGCGGCGCGCCCGGCACGACGGGAAGACCGACCGGCCTACTGCCTGCTGGATACTCGAGCTCGCTAGCGTCAGCGCACTTCGCCTGCTTCCGTAGATCGCCGCGGCTGATGCGGTGCGGGCATGTGGCACGAGCGGAGATAGAGCACGAGTAGCCCAACGGAATGTCTTTCAGGTCAGTGTGGTCACCAACCAACAGTGCAAAGCACCGTGGCCTCGGGAAGGCATTCACCATGTCACTTGCCTTTGTTAGTCGAACCTCTCCCCGGCTCGAGGAGAGCTGATCGCTGTCACCGTGTTAACTTCGCAGGCGCCGGTATGACTGTCGATCCTGTGGGCCGGTCAACCGCGTTCCCGCTGGCAGGCTGATCGGGGGTGCAGCGAGCGTCAGCAGGCTGTCAATTGCCCGCGCGATTGCGCTGGAAAGGAGTGGTAGCCACACCGCCGCGCATAACTAGAGCTTGTTACTGTCGACGGTCGTAGCGACCTGATGGTCGCTACCGCAAGGCGCGCCTCGCGACGGAATGCGCACAGCGATCATGTAGAAGACGAACCCTGCGATGCCCCCTACGACCCAGGAGATATCGATGCCGCCGAGTGGCCCGACGAGCGGCCCCGTGTAGAACGTTTGGGCGATGAACGGAACCTCGATGGCGACGGCGAGCGCATAGGGAATCAATCCCCGCCAAAGGAACCCGCCGTAGCGCCCGCTAGGCGTGAAGAACGAGGGCACGTCATAGTCGGCGTGCTTGACCAGGTAGTAGTCGGTCAGATTGATCGCGGTCCAAGGTATGAACATGAAGAGCAGCACCGCGAGGAAGTTGGACAGGTTCGTAACGAATGCCTTGTAGCCCAGCAGCGCCGCTATCGTGCCGGCCGCGATGAGGACCAGGGACCCAATCACGCGCATGGCGGTTGAGCCGCGTACGTCCTTCACGCAGCTGACAATGCTGGCGATGGCGAGCATTCCGGTGTACGCGTTGACCGCGTCGGCGCCGATGAGGCTCAACGCCATTACGGGAAGTGCCCAGTTGCCAGCGATCTGCGCGACCGCGGCGACCGTCGACGACGCGTGGGGCAGAAGCGCCGTGATGTAGGCGCCCAGCACACCGCACGCGATTTCGGGGATCGCGTTGCCGAGGAACACGGCCCAGAATATCTTGGTCTTGTCGACGTTCGCCGGCAGATAGCGGGAATAGTCGGACACGTATGGGGCCCAACTGATCATCGCGGTGACGAACACGGCGGTCGCCCCCATGAACAGCGCGAACGACGGTGCGCCGGTCCCTGCCGCCGTGCCCTTGAGCCCGCCAAAGCTGATCGCTTGGACGAAGAGCACTGCAAAGACCGCCGCGAGGATCACAGTGAGCCACCGCTGCCAGCGGTGGATCCATTCGTAGCCGTAGATCGTGAGGGCGATCACCGGGATCGAGAGGATTCCGATCCAGCCGGGGATGCTGATTCCGCTCACCAGGAGATGCATGGCCTGGCCCTGGATGACAAGCTGCGCGGCCAGGAAGCCGAAGTCGAGGACGATCGACGCGGCAAAGACCAGGATCGCTCCGTAAAAGCCGAACTGGCCACGGCTCTGGATCATCTGCGGTACGCCGAGTGTCGGTCCCTGGATTGCGTGAAAGCCGACAAAGGTGAGGCCGACCAGGACTCCGGAAGCGATCGCGATGCACGACCACAGGAAGTTGAGGCCCAGGAACACCATCACGCCGCCGAGGACGAGGGCGAAGATGTTCGCGTTCAACGGGAACCAGAGGGTGAACTGGTCCCGGACGCGTCCGTACCGCTCCTCTGGCGGGATGTAGTCAATCGACCGCAGCTCGACCTGCGACAGGCTCGGCCGGGTGTTTTGGTCTGCCGCCGCTGTCATTGACAAGGTGCCGTAGGCTCGATCGCCAGCGCCTTCACCGCCGTAGGTGGTTCGAGGTAGCCTTCGCTGCGTCGTGACCGACGGGAGAAGCATTCCAGCCGAGCCCGCGGCCGTCCGCCCTGCCAGCACGCCACTGGATGGCCGGGTAGCGGGCGATCGCGAAGTAGTGCTACCTGGATTGTGTCGTGGCAGCGCTCCGTGAAACTGATGGGGTGCGCCTCTCGTGTCTCATCGTCGATGACAGCGAGGAGTTCCGGACCTCGGCTTCTCGCTTGCTCTCGGCGCAGGGGATGACGATCGCTGGCTGCGCGGCCTCGGGCGAAGAGGCGCTGCGCATGGCGGCGTCGCTGAGGCCGGACGTCGCTCTGGTGGATGTCGAGCTGGGCGACGAGGACGGCATCGAACTCGCTGCGCAGTTGGCCGAGTCCGCGGCTGCCACCGCCGTGATCCTGATCTCGATCCGCGACCGTGAGGAACTCTCCGAGCTGATCCGGGGAAGCCCGGCCCGCGGGTTCCTGCGCAAGGACGCGCTTGACGCCTCGTGCATCGCGCAGCTACTAGGCCGAGAGCCGTCGAGTTGAGCCAACAGACCACCAAGCAATGCTGCTCGCTCCGGATCACCCCGGCGTTCGCGACTAGCCGCACCGCAAGCGGCGGCGGCGATGACAAGCGTTGAGCAACAGCGCACGCGAGCGCGGCGTGCGGATTCCCTTCGCCGCGCGCTCAACGAGGAGGCTGCCCTGCGGCGGGTCGCGACGCTCATCGCCCGCGAGGCAGCGCCAGGCGCCGTGCTCGAAGCAATCACTCTCGAGGCCTCGGAGCTCTTCGCGCCAGCCGCGATCCAGCTCGCCCGCTACGAACGGGACGGGTCCGCCACGATCCTTGCGGGTTCGGCTGCCGACCGGCGCGACGGCGCGAGTAGTTCGGCGCTCGATGTCTCGAGGGTGCTGGCTGCAGTGGCCGACAGTGGTCGCGCGGCGCGGACGGAGGAAGTCACCGCGCGCGTTCAGTCCACCGGACCCGGATCAGCGGTTGGCGTGCCGATCGTGGTCGACCGCGCGACTTGGGGAGCGCTGCTGGCGGTGTCGACGGACTGCGGCGCTCCGGCCGCAAACGCTGAGGCGCGGCTCGTGGAGTTCGCCGAACTCGCGGCGAACGCCGTGTCGAACGCTCAAGCGCGGAATGCGCTGCGGACTGTCGCGGATTTGCAGCGGTCGCTGCGTCGCGTCGCGACGCTGGTCGCTCAGGGGGCCGAACCGAAGGCGGTGTTCGTCGCCGTCGCGGAGGAGGCTGCACGCGTGCTCGCGGTGGGGGCCGTCAGCCTCGTCCGCTACGACCCGCACACGGGCATGTTCACGAAGATCTACGGTACGCATGGGGAGCGCGCATCAGTTCCCGACGACGGGCAGTGGTCGCTCGAGCACTGCCCCGAGGGCGCACTGATCCAGGCGACGGGCTTGCCGGTGCGCATCGACGACTGGACATCGATCCCCGGTCCGGTTGCGGCCCGCCATCGGGAGGATGGGTTTGGGCAGGGAGTCGCGGCACCGATCGTCCTCGACGGCGTAATCTGGGGGCACATCGCGGCGTTCGGAGAAGCCGACGAGGTACTCACGCCAGGGTCCGAGGACCGCCTCGCGGACTTCACCAACCTGGTGGCCACGGCAATCGCGAACGCGAAGACCCGCGACCAACTCCGGAGCTTGGCCGAGTCGCAGGGAGCCGCGCTGCGGCGGGTGGCAACGCTGGTAGGGCAACAGGCCTCCCCCAGCACAATCTTCAACGCCGTCGCTGCGGAAGCCAGTCGTGCGCTGGCAGTCGAGCACGTCAACGTCGTTCGCTACGAGGAGGATGGTTCCGCGACTGTGGTCGGTGCCACCGAGTCCTCCCGGTTTGGCCGAGCTGCGACCGCCGCGTGTGTGGCCGTTGTCAAGGAGGTGCGTCGCACCGGATCCGCTGCCCGCGTTGACGGAAGCACGGATGGCGCGAGCTCCGTCGCTGCGGAGCTCGGTTCGGCCATCGCCGCCCCGATCGCCGTCGAGGGAGCCACGTGGGGAGCAATCGTGGTCCTGTCGGCAGACGCGCTGCCCCCCGGCACGCGGACGCGGCTCACCGACTTCACTCACCTAGTCGCGAGCTCGATCTCCAATGTGCACGCCCGGGATAAGTTGATCGCGTCGCGCGCACGCATCGTGACTGCGGGCGACGAAACGCGTCGGCGGATTGAGCGCAACATCCATGACGGAATACAGCAGCGCGTCGTCGCTTTGGGACTTAACCTCCGCGCCCTGCGCGAGCAGTTCAGCCTGCCGGACGCCATGGGGCTGGCGCTTGACGATGTAGAGGAGGCCCTCGAGGGGCTGCTCGCCGAGATTCGGGACTTCTCCCGCGGCCTGCATCCAACGCTGCTGTCTCGCGGTGGGCTGGGGCCCTCGCTGCGTGCCCTGGCCCGGCGATCCCCCGTACCCGTCACGCTCGAGGTCGCGGCTGGCATGAGACCGCCGGCGCCGATCGAAATCGCCGCGTACTACGTGGTGTCCGAGGCACTGGCGAACGTCGCGAAGCACGCACACGCCTCAAGTGTCACCGTGACAGTGTCCGTCGACACGACTGCGGTCATGGCTGCTGTGGCCGACGACGGTGTGGGTGGCGCTGCGCTGCGTGAGAGCTCCGGGTTGATTGGCCTGGTTGACCGTGTGGAAGCACTTCACGGGACCCTCGAGTTGGCGAGCCCCCCTGGCCGCGGGACGACTATCTCGATCATGCTCCCGTTGGAACCGAATGTCTCAAAGGAACGGGTTCTGCCGGGGGGATCGGTAACTGGCGGGCGAGGGAATCTTGAAGTTGACCTCTGACTCGAACAGCGCCGCTGCGTGCTTAGGGCGTGTCGTCGTCGCTGACGACGACGTACTCGTCCGAGAGGGGATCGCGAGCGTGTTGACCACGGCCGGCTACGACGTCGTCGGTCAGGTGGCTGACGGAACCGCACTGATCGAGGCCATCCGCCGCAGCGCCCCGGATCTGGCGATCGTCGACATACGCATGCCGCCCAGCCAAATGTGGGAGGGCATCGACGTGGCGAGAGCGATCAGGCGAGAGTACCCCCAGATCGGGATCCTGCTCCTGTCCGCGTACGTCGAGCTGGAGACAGCGCTCGATCTTATGGAGGACGGCGAGCGCATCGGCTACCTGCTCAAGAGCCGTGTCATACGCGGGACAGACGTCGTCGATGCCCTCGCCCGTATCGCCGAGGGCGGGTCTGTCATCGACCCCGCGCTTGTAAAGGAGCTAGTCAACAAGCACCGCCGCGCGGATCCGCTCGGGGCTCTGACACCGCGAGAGCGCGAGGTGCTCGCGCTGGTCGCCGAGGGTCGCAGCAACAGCGCCATCGGCCACCAGCTCTGGATCAGCGAGGGTGCGGTCGAAAAGCACGTCCGCAGCATCCTCGGGAAGCTGGAGCTGCCTACGACCGCCGACGACCACCGGCGGGTGCTTGCCGTTCTGACGTACCTTGACGCGACATAGGCCGACGCGTCATCCGCGTCGTTGCAGTACCCCGCCGGCGCAACGCGCGCGCCAAATGCAGCTAGCTTCACTGCTTAACGGTGGCTGGCGACATTGCCATCGGCGCATGCTCCCACCATTGTGGCGAGCGTGAGCTAACGCTTCTGGCAGGAGGTCTTTACAGAGGCGTAGCCGGCCCGTTGTCGGACCCGCCGCTTTGGGACTGATTCCCGGAACAAGGCAGTGAACACTGGCGCTTAGTACCCCGCACGAGAGGAGCATTGGATGTCAAGCGTTGTTGTAACGCAACCTGCTGGCGGAGAAGCGGTCCGCGCCCCCCGAAGCAACCTCGTGCTTGCCGCAATGGTGTTTGCGGTGGCGATGACGTTCATTGATCAGACGATCGTGGCGATCGCGATCCCGAGTTTGCAGCGCAATCTGTCGATCTCGACGACCGGATCGCAGTGGATCATCAACGCCTACCTGCTGGCGTTGGCGGCGCTGTTCGCGTTCGGTGGCAAGCTCGGCGACATGCTCGGCCGGCGGCGGATGGTGATCGTCGGTGTGACCGGCTTCGCCATCGCCTCAGCGTGCTGCGGGTTCACGCCGAAGGGCTCGGCCGCCGAGGCCTGGATCATCGCCTTTCGCGTCCTGCAGGGCGCCACGGCGGCGCTCATGTTCCCCGCCGCGGTCGGGATCGTCGCGGCGGCGTTCCCGCAGAGTGAGCGGGGCCGGGCGATGGCGGTGTTCTTCGGCATCTCCGGCGGACTGACCGCGATCGGTCCGATCGCCGGCGGATACCTGACGCAGTGGACGTGGCGCTCAATCTTCTGGATCAACGTTCCGGTCGCGCTGATTGCGCTGCTATTGATCTGGCGCTCGAAGCTCCCGGAGGAGAAGCACCCGAACCGGCTCGACTATCGCGGCGCGGTGCTGATCACTGGCGGGATGGGGCTGACGGTGCTTGGCTTGCAGCAGTCGAGCGTCTGGGGGTGGAGTAGCCACACGACCTGGGCCTGCATCGCGGCAGGCATCGTGCTGACAGCCGCGTTCATCGGCTGGGAACTGCGGACGCCTGATCCGTTGCTGCGCCTCGACATCTTCCGCAACCGTGCGTTCGCTCTGGACAACCTGGCGCTCGGGTTGATGTCGATCGCGTTCGTGCCGTTCTTCTTCTTCGCCAGCGTCTACGTCCAACTCTCCCTGCATGAGACCGCCACCCACGCCGGCCTGTACCTGCTCTATTTCTTCCTCGGCTACGTCGTCGCCTCACAGATCGGCGGCCGCATCCTCGATCGCCGCGGCGCACGCCCCGCACTCGTGCTCGGCAGCGCCGTCGGCGCGGTCGGCTTCTACCTACTCGCCGGTAGGCTCACCGACCTTTCGCTCGGTCGACAAGCGATCTACATCGCGCTCGCCGGCGCCGGCGTCGGGTTGATGCTGACCCCCGCGAGCACCGATGCCGTCAACCGTGCCGCTCGCGCGAGCTACAGCGAGGTCACCGGGATCACCCAGACGGCGCGCAACCTCGGCGCGAGCCTCGGCCTCGCCGTGTTGGGAACGATCCTCGTCAGCCGTAACACCGCCAACATCACTGGTGCGCTCGTCAAGGGAGGCGTCCCGACCGCCACCGCGCATCGCCTCGCGGCGTCGTTCGGGTACGACCAGACCCGGTCAGGTGCACACGAGCCGGCGTCGCTCCTCCATGGCATCCAGCTTGCGTTCGCGCACTCCACGCAGACCGTGTTCTACATCATGGCCGCCGTGATGGCAGCCACATTCCTCGTCTCCGTCCGTTGGTACCCGCGCGGCCGCGCCGAGGAAACGTCCGCCGCCGAAGCCGCGTCGGCGACCAATGCCGCCGCGGTCCTGGCGCGCCCGCGGGAACAGCTCGCACCGGACTATGTCAATCAGAGTGGGCACCGATGAGGAGCGTGCACCGAGCCTCCAGACAACAGGTTTACGGATGATCGTCCGCTGGCTGTGGCGCGAGTTCCGGGCGGCGGGCTCGACCGGCGGGCGTGCAGTAGCTCGCAAGTCCAGCGCCCGCACGGGCGTTGCCGTTGTTGTGCCAGCGCCGCGCCACCTGGACCCCGAATGAGGAGCCTGCCGGGATGACCAATCGAGCCTCCGCGCCGCCGACACCCGATGCCATCGTCACGAAGCCAAGCCCGTGGGGGGTTGCCGAGACTGTGTCGCGTTTCAAGCAGGTGCTGGCGTCGAAGCGGATCAAGTTGTTCGCGGTGATCGACCACAGCGGGGAGGCGCGGGCGGCCGGGCTCGAGCTGCGTGAAACCCAGGTCGTGATCTTCGGCAGCCCCGCGGCGGGGACGCCGGTTATGGAGGCCGTGCCGCTCGCGGCGCTCGACCTGCCACTCAAGGTGCTCGTGTGGGCGGACGAGGACCAAGCGCGGGTCAGCTACGCTCGGCCTGCGTCACTGGCAGCTCGCTACGGTCTGGGTGCCGACCTCGCGCGCCGACTAGCCGCGATTGAGTTGGTCGTCGACGCGGTCCTCGCCGGCGACTGATGGCCGAGTACGCCCAGCCAGGGGACGCATCCGCGGCGTCGCACGTCGCGGCCGAGTCCGACCCGCGCTTCTGTCGGCTGGCGGTCGCAGGTTTCCGCTATTTCAGCGCTATCGGCCCGCTCGCTGCGATGATGAACGATCGCGCTTAACCGTTGCTGAGTCGGTTCGCGGCCGGCCGCTGAGCGAATAGAACTCATTCGCGCAGCACGCGCTCTAGCGTCAGGTTGCGTTCGAAGAGTTCGGGCTGCAAATCGGCCTCGTCACTCATCCACCGTTGGAATGCAATGCCGAAGCGCTCAGGCTCGCGGTACCCGCGATCAGCCTGCCAGCACGTCAGCGGTTCGCCAGCTCACAGCATCGATATTACTGACGGTAAGTGCGATCGTGCGTACCGAGCAGTAGCCAGAAACGGTCAAGTCTTCTCGACTTGGGAACAGAACAGGAGAACATGATGCCTTTTGTGAATGTCAAGCTAGTGGAGGGCGTATTCAGCGAAGAGCAGAAGCATGCCATGGCCGCAGACCTCACGGACGTGATGGTCCGACACGAGGGGTCTGAGGCCTTCCGCGACGTCATCTGGGTGCTCATCGAAGAGCTCCATCCCGACGGCTGGCACATCGGCGGAGAGCCATTTCGCGGACCTAAGTCCCTCATGCAGGCGCTTTCCCACTCGAAGACGACCTACGAGTCGATCGAGGGACACCCCACCACACGCGAAGAATTCGCTGCCGTCGCGCCGCCGCGCGCGAACGGCACCGATCGCTGACGACGGCGCGCCCTAGTCGACGCCTCGCCCACTGCTTGCGCCCAACAGCGCTACGCCGCGACGCCCGGGCAGCGGCGGTCGTCCTCGTTGTGGACGGGACCGGTAACGAGCGGCGATCTCCGCAGGCTCCTGCTAATCGAGCAGAGCGGGAGTGAGCAGCGAGGCCCACCAGACGCTCGCATCTCGTCCGCAGCGAGCGTGTGGCGCGACGTTTCGAGACGCTCGCTCCTCGCTGAGGCGAGAGGAGGGAAGGAACGCGCGCGTTGTCCGTTCGGCTTTCTCAACACGGGCGTAAAGGCTGCCTTGACATCTACCTCTGTGAAGGTAGCCTTTACGTTCATGGATTCGGTCCGGTCGCTCGCCGCGCTCACCAGCCGGCTCGAGGCACAGGTCTCGGCTCTGACTCACAACACGCGAAGCCCGCTGGCCGCACCCGACTATCTCGATCTGGTCCGGAGAGCTCAGGACGTCGACGACCTGGCTCAGCAGGCGCTCAGGCTTTGCGTGGAGCAAAGCCGCGACGCCGGCCACACCTGGCAGGAGATCGGCGACCTTCTCGGAGTGACCCGTCAAGCCGCCTTCCAGCGGTTCGGCAAGCCCATCGACCCCCGGACAGGAGAGCCAATGGACAAGACGGTGCGCATGACCGACGCTGCAGGACGCGCGATACATATCGCTGCTGCCGTTCTCGATGGACGCATGGAGGAAGCCCGGCCCTTCTTCAACGAAGAGGTCTTGACCGCGTTCACCGACGAGGTCCGGGGCGACAGCCTGGCGACGGTCGCGGGCCTCGTGGGCGCTTTCGAGGGCTTTGGCGACGGCGAGCCGTTCGTCCGCCGTATCGGCGACCACACGGTCGTCGACATCCCGCTGCGCTACGAGGCAGGCGAGATGAAGGCCCGAATCGCCTTCGATACGGACGAGAAGGTCGCCGGACTATTCATTCTCCCCACCGAAATACCTTGAACCGGGGCCGCGCAGCCGTGCAAGCGACTCGCTCCGTCAACCGTGTGACCGGGTGCCAAGCGCGCACTTCGCCAAGCTCCCGCGCGCCGACGCACACGCATACGCGGACACGGCCTCCGGCCACGAAGCCGAATCACAGGAGACACCGATGAGACAGGAGACACCGATGAGCCCGAAACAAGTCGCCTACGATGATGGCGAGATCCGCTGCGACGACCAGGGCCTCAGCATCCGCCACTACTACCCCTGGGGCACAAAGCGGATTCCGTACCGCTCGATCGAAGGGGTGGAGACGCTCTCGCTGACTGGCCTGCAGAAAGTGCGCAGGTGGCGCCTCTGGGGCTCCGGAGACTTGATCCACTGGTGGAATCTCGATCCGCGACGGCCCAAGAAGAGCGTCGCGCTCGTAATCGACGTGGGACGCCATATACGCCCCACGATCACCCCGGACGACCCCACCACCGTCGCCCGCATCCTCACCGAAGCCACCAAGAAATCATGAGTGCGATCAGCCGGCCACAGTGAGAGGAAAGGCCGTGTCGATACCACGCTCTGCGCTGCGAGCGCGCCCGCATATCGACCCCCCCTTTCGCCCTCAGCACGGGCGCGCGAGCGTAGCCTCGACTGGCGTCCACGCGCAGGCCAGCGCGGCCTCCGGCGCTGTCAGGGAGTCAGCAGGCTTGAAGCGCCGGGCCAGTCGAAGTGAAAAGTGAGTGATCGGTCACAAGAGACCGGCTCTGCGGGTGCCACGAGCATCTCCGGCGTGACGCCGACGTCCCTCCCTTGCGGGAAAGCGAGAGCGCGCGAGCCAGGCCGCCCGCTACCGGATCCGCCCTGAAGCAGTCGCGCGGTCAGCTCGCGTAACTAGGGCGCGGTCACGGCCCATGTCCCGTCGCTGTAGAAGTTTCCCGCTGCTGCGCTGTCAACGACCAAGCCGGCACCGTATGGGCTCGCGCCGCCGCCATCGCCATTAAACGGATCGTAGGCTGCGATTTCGCCGGCATTCGCGTGACCCCCTTCATAAATGCACAGCTGGCCCGGCGCCGCCGATGGCGCGGTAACCGACCCGGGACACGCAGTTGTCGTACCTGAGGGGACGACGTTCGGCGTGGGCGTGCTTGCAAGCGGAATCGGAAATGAG
>Ga0182018_10003710_pt1 | contig 13459 bp, 13 predicted proteins | sample 812P2MmetaG_FD_120490 | JGI IMG/M metagenome (GOLD analysis project Ga0182018, IMG submission 120490) | Permafrost microbial communities from Stordalen Mire, Sweden - 812P2M metaG | ecosystem: Environmental > Terrestrial > Soil > Wetlands > Permafrost | place: Sweden: Stordalen | collected...
ACCGAGTTTTCGGAAGGAAGAAAAGATATTTCGGGATTATCAGCGCGCGATGAAGTTTCTCGATCGCTTCGCTGCTCGCTAGTGAGGGTTCGCCAGAGATCGCTCGCGTGTGACTCTTTAGGCGGAGGAAACTGAGAGATGCGCCGGCGGACGCTTCGCGACGAGGAGCGGAACTAATTTTTCGACAGTTGCGCAATTTTCTTCTGAACTTTCTTGGCATCGGGCGCGTCAGGAAAAACCTGCAAATATTCCTTGTAATAATGTAAGGCTTCGGATTTGTCGCCTTTCTTCTCGTAGATTTCCGCGATCAGAATTCGAGGCTTGGCAAAATTCGGGCGCAAGCGGATAGCGTCTTGAAAGCGCCCGATAGCGGCGTCCATGTCGCCCTTGTGCATGTAGAACGTGCCCACGTCGATGTCCTGCGCGGCATGGAAGGGGTCCCATGCCGGATTATCTTCGGGCGGCAGTACTCCCGGTTTTGCTGCCGTGGAAGCTTTGGACCCAGGGGTGGTCGTATCCTTTTTCGGCTCAGGCGAGGTGGTCGGGTCCGGCTGAGATGGGTCGCCGGTTTGCGCGGGCTTCGAAGATGACGATTCTCCGGGTCCCAAGGGCGGCGACTGAGGCGGTGCTGGCGACTTCGGCTGATCGGCCGGCGTTTGCGGTTTTTGCTGCTGCGGCTCCTGCGATTGCTGAAAAGACCAAGCCGGAAGCCCGAATACGGCGATCAGCAGCGCGAGTTTTAGCGTCAAACGTAGCATCGGCCTGCTTGAATTTGTTGCGTTTGCTATCATTAAAGTTGTCCAGCGGACGGCAACCCCTATCCGCTGTTCACGTATACCCGATAATATTGTAGCGCACCGATGGAAATCCGCGAAAAAGTTGCCAACCTGCCCACGCAGCCAGGGGTCTATCTGTTTAAGGATGCCGCCGCAAACGTCCTGTACGTGGGAAAAGCGCAGTCGCTGCGGAACCGCGTCCGTTCCTACTTCCTGGACAAGGCGATCGAGGACGCGAAGACCGGCTCCTTGATGCGCGAGGTTGCAGACGTCGATTACATCGTGGTTGACAACGAAAAAGAAGCGCTGGCGCTCGAAAATAATTTGATCAAGCAGTACAAGCCGAAGTTCAACGTACTGCTGCGCGACGACAAAACTTATCCTTACATTCGCTATACCGCGTTCGAACAATATCCGCGCGTGTATGTGACGCGCCGGTTGAAGAAAGACGGCTCGATTTACTTTGGTCCTTACTTCCCGGCCGGTCTCGCGTATCGCATGGTTCACCTGATTCACAAAAACTTTCTGGTTCCGTCCTGCAATGTGGACCTCTCGCGCAATCATCCGCGGCCGTGTTTGCAGTATTACATTCATCGATGCCTGGGCCCGTGCGTGAAGGAATTGGTGACCGACGAACGATATGCCGAAGCAGCTCGGGACGTCCGGCTATTTCTCGAAGGGCGGCGCAGCGATCTAGCCGGCAGCGTCGAGAAGCGAATGCAGAGCGCATCGGAAGACGAGCGATACGAAGAGGCCGCCGGCTATCGCGACCTACTTCGTACGCTAACCGAAATGGAAGAGCGCCAGAAAATTGCGGCTGCTTCGGGTGACGACACTGACGTTCTCGCCTGGTACGCCGAGCCGCCGCAGGTTGCGGTAAACCTTTTTCACTTGCGAGGCGGCCGAGTGGTGGACCGCAGGGACTTTTACTGGGAAGAGCTGGAGGAATTCGATCCCGCTGAGTTTCTGCCTTCCCTGCTGAAGCAGCTTTATCTGGACGCGGCTTATCTGCCGCGTTATATCAACACGCCAATGGGATTTGAGGATTGCGATTTACTGGAAGAAGTGCTCACCGAGCGCGCGGGGCATCTCGTGGAAATCATGAATCCGCAGCGCGGGCCGAAACACGCTTTTCTCGAACTGGTGGAAAGAAATGCTAAGCAGTCTTTCATCCAGCGATTCCGCGTCCTGAAGCCGAGCTCGAAGGCGATTGTGGAAGCGCTGGAAGCGGCGCTGGGCCTGCCCGGGCCGCCGGAACGAATCGAGTGCTTTGATATTTCGCATATCCAGGGTTCCGACACGGTGGCGTCGATGGTGGTGTGGGAATCCGGTCGCATGAAAAAATCCGAATATAGAAAGTTTATTATCCGCGGCGAAGCCATGCCGGATTGCGCGGATAAATCCGAAGGCAGGCTTCGCGATGACTTCGCCAGCATGCAGGAAGCCGTCGAGCGCCGATATCATCGTTTGCAAAATGAAGGCAAGGCGCTGCCCAGCTTGATTTTAATTGACGGCGGAATTGGCCAACTTCACGCGGCGGCGAAGGCCCTGGAAAAACTTGCCATCATCAATCAGCCGCTCGCGAGCATCGCAAAAAAAGAAGAAATTCTTTACGTCCTCGGGAAAGAAGACGAGCCGATCGTGCTCGAACGCCACTCGCCGGTTCTGCATTTGATCCAGCAGATCCGCGACGAAACGCATCGCTTTGCGGTGACGTTCCACCGGCAGCGGCGGTCGAGCCGCCGCCTGCGCACGTCGCTCACTGAAATTCCCGGTGTGGGGGAGAAGACGGCGCGTAAACTGTTGCGCCGGTTTGGCAGCGTCGCGCGCCTGAAACAACTTACAGTAGGCGAACTCGCTTCCGAGCTGTCGCTCGCTCGCGCCGAGCGCATTTACGTAGCGCTGCGAGCGGGCGATTCGCCTGTGCCAGAGTCTCCCGCAGCCGAGCCGCAACTTTAGGCTCATCAGAAGGATAGCCGCATCGCCTCGGCTGGCTGGATACTGAGATTCCCATGCGAATCTAATGTTTTCGCGGCATTGATTGTGTGCGGGGGCTATGCTAAGGTCGAATTTGATACTCTCAATTTTGGAGGGGCTATATGAGCGATAACGGCGCTGGTTCGAAGGTAAGTTATTTTCTCGCAGGGCTCGGAATCGGGGCGCTTGTGGGCATTCTGTTTGCGCCGAAATCAGGCGAGGAAACGCGGGAATATTTGACGTCGAAGGCAGACGAAGGCCGCGACTACGCGCAGCGTAAAGCACGGGAACTCCGCGAACGCGCGGAAGACTTGATCGAGCGCAGCAAAGAAATTATGGACCGTCAGAAGGAAGGCGTTACGGCTGCAGTGGAAGCCGGCAAGGACGCATACAGGCGCGAAGCGAAAGCCTAGCAAACCGCTTTAAGGAACATCATGAACGTTTGGATAGAGGCATTCATCGTGATTGCGGCGGTCGCCATTGTGATTCAGATGGCGATCCTTTTGGGGATGTATCTCCAGATGAAAGGCGCGATCGAAAAATTCACGCAGATCGCCAACGACTTGACAGGGCGCATCGACCCGATACTCCTGCGCACGAATCGCATACTGGAAGATTCCGAGGACAAGATCGCGAGCATCATGGCCGACGGCGCCGAGGTGACTCGCCTGGCGCGCGGACAAGCGCAGAAGATTGACCGCGTGTTTACGGATTCGCTGGAGCGGGTGCGCGTCCAAGTGATCCGCGTGGATCAAATCCTCGCTGGCGCACTCGAAGTGATTGAGGACACCGGGACGAAAGTTCGCAACACGCTGTGGGGACCCGTGCACCAGGTTTCTGCGGTGCTGAAGGGTGTGAAGGTTGGAATTGATGTGTTGCGCGGCGTACAGCGGCGGGCGGAACCCGACGGCGCTCCTCAGGACGAAGAACTCTTCATCTGAAGTAGTTCTCGCAGAAAACTCTGCATTTGCGTATCCAGCCAGGCCTCACCGAATCCAGCCGCCGCCTAGGACCTGGTCGCCGGAATAAAATACTGCGGCTTGGCCGGGGGTGACGGCGCGTTGCTGCTCGCGAAAAGTGATTCGCGCGGTAGTGGCGTCGAGCGGAGTGATTTCTGCGTCCGCAGGTTCGTGGCGATTGCGGATACGGACTTTCGCGTTTACGATGCCGTCGGGGATTTCGTACGGAATCCAGTTCACGTCGTGGACTTCGCACGTGGCGCTGTGAAGCTCGCAATCGTCTCCCACTATGAGGCGATTCTTTGCGCGATCGAGCGCAACTACGTACATCGGACGACCTTCTGAAAGGCCCAGGCCTTTGCGCTGGCCGACGGTATAGCGATGCAGGCCGTTATGCCGGCCGAGAATCTCACCGGCAGTTGTGACGATGTCACCCGCCTCTTCCGGAAGCTTCTTTCCCTGCTCGTGCAAATATCCTTCGATAAAGCGGACGTAATTCCCCGTAGGCACAAAACAGATTTCCTGGCTCTCGGGCTTTCCGGCGACGGGAACTTGGAGGCGGTGCGCGATGTCGCGCACTTCGTTTTTTGAAAGTTCGCCGAGGGGGAAATTCGTGCGCGCAAGCTGTTCCTGGGTCAAACCGAAAAGAAAATAGGATTGGTCCTTGGATTCGTCCACGGCGCGCAAGAGTTCGTAACGTCCGCTGACCGGATTATGGCGGACGCGCGCGTAATGTCCGGTGGCGATGCGCTCGGCGCCAATCTGACGCGCGGTAACGAGCAACTGATCGAACTTCACGTGATTGTTGCAGCGCGTGCATGGAATCGGAGTGCGGCCTTCGAGGTAGTCGTCCACGAAAGGACGGATGACATTTTTCTCGAATTCGCGCTCGAAGTTGACCACGTAAAACGGGATGCCGAGATGTTCGGCGACACGGCGCGCGTCGTAGACATCGTCGATCGAGCAGCAGCGATGTTGCGCGGGCTCGGCGGTCTGAAGCTGTGGAAGGCGACGTTGGTTCCAGAGCTGCATGGTGAGGCCGATGATGGATTGGCCGCGCTCGGTCATGATCGCAGCGACTGTAGAGCTGTCCACGCCCCCGCTCATGGCGACTGCAACGGGCGCAACTGCGCCGGGAGCGATCGTCGGCAGAGAAAAGGTGTCCGGAGCTGCGGTCCTTTCGTCGCACGCTGTGGCAGCAACAGCGCGAAGAGGTTCGAGTTGTGTCAGTGAATTTGCCATGGCAGGTTTACCGGGCATGCACGGCGGCTACGCTGCGCGGCGATAGGGCGCGCAAGCGTTCCACTGTCGGAGGGATGATCGCGATCGCGCGATCGATCTCGGCGGCAGTTGTGGTGCGGCCGAGACTAAAACGCAAACTCGAACGCGCTTTCTCCGGCGAGAGGCCGATTGCGAGTAGAACGTGCGACGGCTCAACCGCTCCGGAAGAGCAAGCCGCTCCGGTGGAAGACGCGATGCCCTGTAGGTCGAGAGCGATGACGAGGGCTTCCCCGCCGGCAGCGGTGAAAGCCAAGTTCGTTGTGTTCGCGACGCGGCGGCTGCGATCGCCGTTCACGTGCACCGACGGAAGGGAGTTCAGCAGCATTTCTTCCAGACGGTCGCGCAGTATTTCGATTCGAGCCGCGTCGGCTTCAAGATTTAGTTTTGCCAGCTCAGCCGCTTTGCCGAACCCAACGATGCCGGGGACATTTTCGGTGCCCGGGCGCCGGTCGCGCTCATGATGGCCGCCGTGAAATTGCGGCTCGAGCGGCGTTCCGGCGCGGACGTACAGCGCACCAACACCCTTGGGTCCGTAGATTTTGTGCGCGGAGATGGAGAGCAAATGCACGCCAAGGCGGTTCACGTCCAGGGGCAACTTCCCTGCCGACTGTATCGCGTCGCAATGAAAATAGACGTCAGCCTCAGCGGCGATACGGCCGATTTCCTCGATGGGCTGGATGGTGCCGAGTTCGTTGTTCACGTGCATGACGCTGATAAGAATCGTGTCAGGGCGCAACGCACGGCGAATATCTTGAGGGTCGGCGATGCCCGCGCTTCCAACCGAAACGTAGGTGACGTCAACGCCCTGCCGTTCGAGCGCCTGGGCAGCATTCAGAACGGCGTGATGCTCGATGGCGGTGGTGATGATGTGCTTGCGCGAGTGATTCCAAGCTGCAACGGAGCCAAATAAAGCAAGATTGTCAGCTTCCGTACCGCCGCTGGTGAAAACAATTTCGGCAGGCTTGGCGCCGATCAGATCTGCGACGGAGTCGCGAGCTGCGTCCACTGCGGAGCGTCCACGTTGTCCGGACGAGTGAATCGAGCTGGCGTTACCGAACTTTTCGGCGAAGAACGGCAGCATGGCGTCAAGGACCGCGCGGTCCACGGGTGTGGTCGAGTTGTAATCGAGGTAAATGTGCATGGCTGCAGCGCCGAGATACCTAGAATAGCGGCTGCGTGGCCCGGTAGCAAGAGAGACGTGATTCGCCCTCGCCGGCATCGATGAGTGCAATGGGAGTCCTCGTTAAAATGCACCAAGAAACTCCATATCGCGAATACAGCTTCTACCCGATGTCGCGAATTCGGGCTGGGGCGTACGCTTTGTCTGCAACTGCCGTGCGTCTGGGCACTCGGTGAGGTGAGTGTTTAAATGGCTACGCGCATTCTAGTGGCTGACGATCACGCATCCGGTCTCGCGTCTCTTCGATTGATGATTGCCGGCAGGGCCGATTGGGAAATAGCAGCGCAAGCGAGTAATGGCGCTGAAGCGGTGGAAAAGGCCGTGGAAGTGTCTCCAGACGTTGCAGTGTTGGATATTCAGATGCCGCGGTTGAATGGCATCCAAGAGGCGAAGCAAATCCTGGAATGCTGCCCCGATACGAAAGTGCTGGCGGTCAGTCTGCATGAACAGGGACCACTGTTGGACGAACTGAAGAAAGTTGGCGTGCTTGGGTTCGTACCGAAGGATCGCATCGCAAGCGACTTATTGCCGGCGCTGGACACCCTTCTAAAAGGCGGCACTTGGTTTAAGACATCGAATCGCGAGAACTGGGTTTGACCGCGAAAGAGTAACCGGCCGTTCCAACGTCTCCCATTGGACGGTTTCCGAAGCTGCACTCGAGTGATTCCCTTCCCTCGTAAGCTAACCTTGAATAGCTTTGCAACCTCTGAGGCCTTCCGGCATTCTCACAGACCATTCAGCTAGCCTATACTTTGCAAATGAACGCACAGCGCCGCGAAAAAAGACTGATGCTAATCACTGCGATCGTTTTCGCGGGCGCAGGTGGATTTGTTAGCGCGAAGACCAACGGTGCCGCCAGCGCGGGGGCTCGGCCAACGCAAGTTAAGGAAGAAATCGCGATGGGTGGCTTTTACGTTGTGACGCAAGCCGTCTCGGATAAGGGAACTCCGTGGGCAGACAAAATTCTGGACGTGCGGTCGGAAGTGGAAGGCGTGCGCGTGCGCGAAATTCGAATTGCGCCCATGAACCGAAATTGCGCGCATAACGTCACGGTAAAAGCGGTGGAGCGCTTGCTGCCGAATACGACGGTGGCCAAGGTGGCCGGGAAATTCAAGCTGTGCTCGTACCCCGATGATGACTTTGCCGGGGTAATTCAAGTGGCCCGGCGGGACTATATCGAATCGGACAGTATTGGAACGTCGGCGAGTCATACAATCGTTGCAAAATGCGGAACGCAGGAAAGATTGTACGAGCTGCCTTATCCGGAGACGCTGAAGTTCGAGGCGTTGAAAATGGCGGATTCGCGGATCACAGCGCTTTGGGATTTTGCGGACGACGTCGAAGAGCGAGCGTTTGGCAAAGACTTTACGTTTGCGGGGGCCACCGCCGCGCAGAACATGGAGCGCCAAGAACTGGGGGCGAAGTTCGTTCCGGAGATTATGGCCGGCAAGTTTGACTCGGGATTCCCGGACAGTACCTGCGCGTTTGCCGACTGCCGTGTCCACAATGCAAAATCGGCGCTGCAGGGATATAGCGGAGTGATCGATGAAAAAGATCCTGCGTTTGTGGAAGTGCTGAATGCTGCCACGCTTCATCTGACGAAAGCCGCTCTCCCCGCGTATCCCCGAGACGCACAAAGCGCGCACGCGCAAGGCGAAGTGCGTCTGAAAATATTTTTCGATCCGGCGACCGGGTTGGTGACGAACGTGGAACCTCAGTCTGGGGATGACAAATTGCAGGAGTCTGCTGCGAAAGCAGCGGCGACCTGGCAATTCCAGGCTGGGGGTGCGCTGAAGTCTCCGGTGGAAGCGACGCTGCGATTTGGATTCCGCTGCCCTACGAAGTAACCCGCTGCGCCTTACCAGACAGTCTGACACTGGAGTGATCCGGCGGGGGCAAGTCTGCGCGGATTAGCGACTCGACGTGATTCCAAACTTGGGGGTCGCATTCAATTTCCGTGTGGAACTTTGAAATGTCGCGGTCCCACCACGAGTAATCGCCGTAACAGGTGACCGGATGAGCTTTGTAGTCAAAGCGAAAGTTTCCGATGATGCGCGTGCGGGAGGGATCTGCTGCACGGATTTCGGCGCGTCCGTGGGGACGCCCGTCGGGCTGATAGAAATTGGCGGCTTGCGCCACGTTTGACGGGATAATGCCGTCATCCTCACCGAGCTTCGCGACGCTGTCGATCTGGACGGTCAGAAGCACCGGGATGCCATCTGATTCTAATTTGCGTGCTACAGAGACGGCTTCCGAGGCTCCCCAACTATGGCCATAGAGAATGATGCGGGCATCCTGCTTTTGTTCGGGCGTCAATTTTCCAGCGTCATCGGTATCCAGGAGCCGCAGGATTTTCTCATAGGCGCTCTGTCCACGATGATTTTCAAAGATTTCCACGTACACGCCCGAAGAATATTCCTGGCGCAAGCGAGCGGCGAGCTGGACTTCACTGTGAACATAATTGTTGCGGCGGACAAATCCTCCGACGAAGCCAATTACGATGACTGGCGATCGCGGCGAATCCACATCCGAAGGGATAGAATGTGCTGGAGCCATTGCCGGGCCGGAGACAAAGATGGTCCAGAGGAGCAAGCCAGACACAGAAAATAACTTGTGGGATCGAAACATTACGTCCAACAATCATAACAAAAATAAGCGGATCACGGCACAAACCGGTTGGAAGAATATCCCGTGCCGTGGCTAATGGGCGGGCGCGTCGAAAGCCCCCGGATCTTCCGGCCAAACAGCGGTCAGCGCCAATCCCACCGCGATACCCACAGCAACCTCGATGAAACGATGGACGGCGACTATCCAGGCGGATGCGGAGTGCGCGACGAGCATGATGATTGCGAGCGTAATTCCGGCAAACCGATAGGCGGCTTTATCAAGCCGCAGCGCGGCGCACACGATTCCCATAACGAATATTCCGACGGCGAACATAGCTGTGTTCGAGCCGAAGTAGGTGGCGAACAACGCTCCCGCCACAGCGCCAATCGCGCTTCCGGCGAAGCGCTGCCATGAAACGGTGAGCGCTGCACCAAGCGAGGACTGCATGACGACTAATGTCGTGATCGCGGCCCAGTAAGCTTCGGGTAGCTTGAATAGCCGCGCGATCAATAGGGAGGCAACTGCGGCGATCGAGGTTCGCACAACGTGTATCACGGCGTGTTGGGTAACCCTCAGAGAGACGGAATTGTTTGCGCCTGCCATACGGCCTCCTGAACCGCAGCTAGTTTAACTTGTGGCAGGGTCTAGGCAAGCAAAGCCTCCGCAGTCGAGCCTCTCTTGGCGGTGACAGGGGAAATGAGGCCGTCCTGTAGCACACCGTGAAACATTTCCGGCGTGAGCGCGTAATAATAGGCAAGCGAGGTGAACGATGGACCAGAGCGAGAGACCAAGAAGGCGAGGCTCAATTACCGGCGCGCTATTCCTGATCGGCCTTGGAGTTTTCTTCCTGTTGATGAACTTGGTTCCCAACTTCGATCCGTGGACGACCGTCTTTCGCTACTGGCCGATTGTATTGATTTTGCTCGGGCTCGGGAAGATATGGGACGCGCATCGGACGCGGCAGAATTCGGGTGTGGAAGACGGCGGATCCTCCGGAACTGTGGCCGCGCTGATTATTTTTCTCGTGATAATCGGGTTCGCGGTCATGGTGGGAAAAGGCGGGAGGTCGTTAACGGTCCGTGACACCCGGGCCGTTGAACTTCAAGGGGCGAAATCGGTGAACGCCGAGATCAACATGCCATCCGGCGAACTGCTTTTGACCGGGGGGTCCGGCCGCTTGCTCGACGCGGATTTCAATTACCGGACAGTGGAGGGAAAACCGCGTGTCGATTACTCCGTGAGCGGAGACAAGGGACAGCTTGAGGTGACTCAAGACGAAAAACACCTCAATTTCGGAGGCAGGCGCAACGATTGGACGCTGCGCTTTAGCAACAACACCCCGCTCGATTTGAAGGTGGCATTGGGAGCGGGCAAGAGCGATCTGAATCTGAAAGATATGGATGTGACGCATCTGGAAGTCAATATGGGCGTGGGGAGAATGGACTTGGATCTCACCGGCGACAGAAAAGATGACTTACAAGTGGATGTACGGGGCGGAGTGGGATCAGCGGAGATCAGACTGCCGAAAAATGTAGGGGTGCACGTGAATGCGTCCGGCGGGATCGGCAGCGTGAATGCGCGCGGATTAGAGCGCGACGGCGGCGCATATGTGAATGCAGTTTACGGCAAGACCCACGCAACGATTCAAGTGAACATTCAGGGCGGCGTGGGAGAAATCAGCCTGGTCGAAGAGTAAAACTCGCGAATATCATCCGACGATACCAATCAAGTGATGTTCGAGAGAAAGCCTAAATATCAAAGCCACCGAATTTCACTGCCCGGCGGACTTATCCATAAAATTCGCTTGATCACTCTTCATTTTCTTCAGGCCTTCCATCGGCAAATAAACCATGTGGCCAGAATCGTAGGTCGCGTACAAAACGTTGCTGCGGTATTTCTGCGGCAGGTCAAGATGGTCGATGGTGTAATTTGCAGCGAAATACGGAGTGGCCAAATCGTAGTAGCCTTCCATCACCAGAATCTTCAAGTACGGATTTTTCACGATGGCTTGCCGAATTGCAGATGCGGTGTCCGGATACCCTTGAATCGCCGATCCCCAGTCCCATTTGGCGAATCCCGCTTCTTGGGCAAAGGTGTAATAGGGCATGTCGGTCTTATAGCCTAGTTCGGTTCGCACATAATTGTTGAACACCGAAGTGAAGGGAGGCTCGGTGGCGGGTCCAGTCGGATCGTAAAACCGCGTGTCGAGCAGGCCCTCGGGATCTGGGCCCGTGAACCTGCCATCCAGGCGGCCCACGCGGACCTTTTGGTCGATGAGCAAATAGTGGGTAAATTTTCCGACGTCGATGCGCAGATTGGCTTCATCGATCACTTCCTTGCTCAACCCGGTGAAGCGCGACAACTGCTCGATCACTTTCTGCCGCTCTTCGGGCGTGAGCGCGTCGCCTTTTGCCAGCGCACGCGCGTAATCGCCAGACGCAAATGTTTCGGATTCTTCGCGCGCCTTGGTCATGTCCTGCGCGAGATCGGCGGGCAGCTTGTGATGATATCCGGCGATCATGGTGAAAGAAGGAAGCAGGAAGACGTACGGCTCGTCGTTCGTTTTATTGTCTTGCAGGGTCTGGAAGTTCAGAACCATGGAGAGCAGGGTGATTCCGTTAAAGGAGATGCCCTGGTCGGCTAGGTATCCCGCGATTCCCGCCGCGCGCGTGGTGCCGTAACTCTCGCCCAAAATATACAAGGGTGAAGCCCAGCGCTCGTTGCGCGTGATGTAGAGCCGAATGAATTCGCTGAAAGCCTCGACGTCGCCCTTAACTCCCCAAAACTTTTTGAACATTTCGGCGTCAGCGGCGCGGCTGAATCCCGTGCCGATAGCGTCAATCAGAACCAAGTCGGTTTTGTCGAGCAAGGTGTAAGGATTATCTTCAATGCGGTAAGGAGCTGGCGGCATGAAGCCTTCGGGTTCAAGCACTACTTTGCGCGGGCCGAGTGCGCCCATGTGAAGCCAAATGGTGGACGATCCTGGGCCGCCATTGAACGCGAAGGTCAGCGGACGCTTGGCCGCGTCCTGCCCATCCAGCGTGTAAGCGACAAAAAACATTTGGGCTTCGATCTTGCCATCGCCACGCTTGATAGGGAGACGGCCTGTGGTTGCCGAGTATTTCAGCAGCTTGCCGTCAACGGTGATCTGATGATGCGTCACTATGGGCGCCACTTCGGTCATGTCGTAGTGTTCTTCCTTGTCTTTCTCTTTGTCGCCGGAGGTTTCTCTGGGCCTCTGTTCCTGAGACGCGGCTGCCTCGGGCGCACTGGCGGGCGTTGGCGGAGTCTTATTCTCGGCTGGCTTGGTTGCGGCTTGTGATGCAGGTTTCTTTGTATTGGCTGGAGGCGGGGTCGCGTTTGATTGAGCTAATGCCGCGCCTGACATCAAAAATGAAAGCACCACAACCGCAATCAAAGAACGCATATCAGCCTCCAATCGAGATTCCGCTTTCCACCTGAAAGCGGCGACAGTCTATATCAACTCGTTCACGAAACCAAAGTGTGGGCGCGCCGCGAAGCGTTAGACAAAGTTAATGACAGGCGTTACTGAATGGCGCAGGGTGCCTTGACACGAGTGCGAGCGGGCGTTAGCGTCGAAAGGAGCGCGCTTGCAACATCCACGGCGTTGAAAACCACGGGAGCAGACCTTGACGCGGCCTATCATCACATTGACGACGGATTACGGAACGAACGACCATCTGGTTGGAGTGCTGAAGGGTGTGATTCTGAACATCAATCCCGAAGTGAACATCGTGGATATTACCCACAGCATTCTGGCCCACGATATTCTCGATGGCGCGCTGACGCTTAGCCAGGCGTACAAATATTTTCCTTCGAAAACGATTCACTTGGTGGTGGTAGACCCCGGCGTGGGAACGGCGCGGCGGCCGATTCTGGTGGCCGGCGACACGCAGTATTTTGTCGCGCCCGACAACGGAGTGCTGTCTGCAATTTACGATCAGTCCGAATCGCTCTACGTGTGGAACATCACGTCCGAACATTATTTTAGGCAGCCGGTGAGCAACACGTTTCACGGCCGCGATATTTTTGGTCCGGTGGCGGCGTGGCTCTCGAAATCTTGGCAGACGGCGAGTTTCGGCGAAGAGATCACGGACTTCGTTCGTTTTGCTATTCCCAAGCCGAAGGTTTCCGGAAACACGATCAAGGGCGTCGTTTTGCGCGTGGATAATTTTGGCAACCTGATTACAAATTTGACGGCTGAAATTGTGCCCGCGCTGATTGTGCCGGATGCCAAATTTACCATCCGCGTCGGAAACGCGGCGGTGACGAAAATCGTGCCGACTTTTGCGCAGGGCGCGGCGGGTGAGACGTTCGCAATTATCGGATCGAGCGGATACGTCGAGATTTGCGTGAACAGAGGCAACGCGGCTCGAGCGGTAGGCGCAGGACGCGGCGCGGAAGTTACTGTCGAATTGGGCTAAACGCCGAGAGATACGCGCAGCACAGTAATAGTCTGCCTCTTGATAAATCCTCAGCGGACCAGAGTGGTGACGATCAAATAGGCGCGCATGTGCGGGTCCATCCAATCGCGAAGCGCGTCGCCTAGAAGATTGAACGCGAGGACTGCGGTCATCACGGCCAGCGCTGGAAAGATTACGAGATGCGGCGCGTCGAACAAATGGCCGCGCGCGTCGTTCAGCATGGCTCCCCAGCTG
>Ga0182018_10003711_pt1 | contig 13452 bp, 10 predicted proteins | sample 812P2MmetaG_FD_120490 | JGI IMG/M metagenome (GOLD analysis project Ga0182018, IMG submission 120490) | Permafrost microbial communities from Stordalen Mire, Sweden - 812P2M metaG | ecosystem: Environmental > Terrestrial > Soil > Wetlands > Permafrost | place: Sweden: Stordalen | collected...
CCGGAAGCCGGAAGCCGTTTAGGGACTGTCATGACTCTCTCCGAAATCCTGCGCCAGGCGTTCGCCACATTCCGGGCCCACAAAATGCGCACCTTCCTGACCATGTTTGGAATCGTGTGGGGAATTGCGTCGGTGATCATCCTGGTGGGATTGGGACGCGGCTTCAGTGTCGACCAGAAAAAGAACATGCAGACCCTGGGGAAAGATTTGGTCATCCTGTGGGGCGGGCGTACCAGTTCACAAGTCGGCGGGCGTGCGGCAGGGAGGGAGATTCACCTCAGCGTTGACGATGCGGAATTGATTCGCGACGAATGCTATCTGGTAAAGAACGTCAGTCCCGAACTGCGGCGGACGATTCCGGAAGTGAGCCAATACAACCTGGCCAACCGCGGCGTCGTCGGCATGTGGCCCTCGTATCAGGATTTCCGGTCACTGAGGATTTCCGAGGGCCGGCTGATTACTGACGACGACGAGCGCGAGGGCCGGCGCGTGTTGGTGCTGGGGTCGAAGGCCTACCGGCAATTATTTCCCGGTCAGCCCGCGATTGGGGCCAGCGTGCTGGTGCAGAGTGTCCCCTATTTAGTAGTGGGAACTCTCCAGGAGAAAAAACAGAACTCGAATTACAGTGGCCCGGACAACGACTATTTGTTCGCGCCGTATTCGGCGGTATCACGCGATTTTCCGCCACCCACCAAGCCTGGAGCTGGAATTACGCGCGGATATCTCGACGACATCGTCTTCGAAGTCGCCGATCCCGAAGAACATGAGGCTGCGGTGCTGCAGGTGCGGCACACCCTGGCGCGAGTGCACCACTTCGACGCGATCGACAAGGATGCGTTGTTTATCTGGGACACGATGGAGGGCGCCAAGATGCTGGACAAAATCTTCGGCGTTGTGACCATCTTCTTCGGCTGCGTGGCCATTGTGACGCTGTGCCTGGGCGGCATTGGCGTGATGAACATCATGCTGGTATCGGTCACCGAGCGCACGCGAGAGATTGGCACGCGCAAGGCAATGGGTGCCACCAAGCGCGATATTCTGCGGCAATTTTTCGCCGAGTCCGCCATGTTGACGGTGGTGAGCGGCGTTCTGGGGCTCGGCTTCGGAATGGGCACCTGCGCGGCCCTGGAAACGTTGCCCTTGCCCGACTTCGTCCCCCATCCCATTGTTTCGTGGATTTCGATTGTCGCTTCGATCCTGACGCTTTCGCTCATCACCGTGACCGCGGGCATGTATCCCGCCCAGCGCGCCGCGGACATGACACCTGTGGAGTCACTACGCTATGAATAAATCGGCTATGAATAACTCTCGAACACTGCGCTCTGTTACCCTCTCCAGCCGGTCTGCATCTGCGATGCTGGCGATCGCGCTGGTCGTGCTTTTCACCTCCACCGCCGTTTTTGCTTCAACGCCGCAAGGCACATTCGAGAAAACGCTCACAGTGACCGGACCTGTCAATCTGGACGTGCTCACCCGCTCCGGCGATGTCACGGTTCGCGCCGCTTCGTCCGGATCAATCTTCATCCGCGGGAAGATCTACGTCGGCAACCGCTGGCTCGGGGCCAATCGGGACGCCGAAGTCCACGAGATCGAGCAGCATCCTCCGATCCGGCAGGAAGGTAACAACATTCACGTTGACTATATCGACATGAAGAACATCTCCGTGGATTACGAGATCAGTGTGCCCGCCGATACCGTTGTCCGGACGCGCAGCGGCTCGGGAGATCAGATCATCGAAGGCACCCGTGGCAACGTCGACACACAAACCGGCTCGGGCAATGTGAAGCTTGCAAATCTTACCGGCGAGATTCGACTGCAGACTGGATCAGGCGATGTGCGGGCGCATCAGATCGCTGGCTCATTGAAAGGCGGCACCGGAAGCGGCGATGTCGAGGTGGAAGAAACAAGTGCGGGCGACATTGAGCTGCACACCGGCTCGGGAAACGTTACCGCTCGCGGAATTCAGGGCGGCTTCCGGGGTGAGACCGGAAGCGGCGATGTTACCGCCGAAGGAACGCAGACCGGTTCGTGGGAGATTCATACCGGCTCCGGTAATGTGCATGTACGCCTGCCTGCGAATGCCGCCTTCGATGCGGACATTTCGACCAGTTCGGGATCGATCGATGTCGGTTCGCCAATCGAGATGACGGTGCAAGGGCGCGTAGACGATACCCACCGGCAGATTCACGGCAAGGTCCACGGCGGAGGGCCGCTGCTCAAGGTGCGCACGGGATCGGGCGATATTCACATTTCCTAATTTCGGCGCACAAGAACAACTTCATGTACCACGGAGCCCTACCGATAGGGGCTGGACTTTCTGCGCAGCAGGGCAAGAAAAGGCGAAGTGCTTCACGATTGAATCCGTGTAATCCGTCTCGAGCCGTGGCTAGGGATTTGGCTTGACGCTCATCAAACAGTTCATGTATTTGAAGGAACTCATTTCGCAAGGCTGGCAGTCGTTGCTGCGCGATCGCATGCGCTCCACGCTGACCATGCTGGGCATCGTGTGGGGCTTGGCGTCGGTGGTGCTTTTGCTGGCCTACGGTCAAGGCCTGGGCGGGTGCGTGCTGCACGCATTCATGAACATGGGCAACAACGTGATCGTCATGTGGCCGGGGCAGACCAGCATGCAGGCCGGCGGGCAAAGGGCGGGCAAGAAGGTGACCTATGAATTAGAGGATGTGGAAGCGATTCGCGACGAAGTTCCCATCGTGCGGGCGGTGAGCGGAGAGATCGACCGCGATTTCGGCTTCAAGATCGGCACCAGGGTGGTTTCCATTCAGGTGCGCGGCGTGGATATGCCTTACGGGCAAATGCGCAAGCTCGACTTGGCGGACGGACGCTACTTTAACGAGAGCGATTTCGCCGACCATCGCCGCGTAGTAATTCTCGGCTACGAGGCGGCCAAGAAAGTTTTTCAGGGCGCGCCCGCGGTGGGCCAGCACATCGAAATTGGCGGCCTGGATTTTGAAGTGATCGGAACCATGCGCAATAAGATTCAGGACTCGATGTATCAGGGTCCGGACAACGAGAACGGGTTCATTCCATTCGCATTGATGCGCGATCTGAAAAACATTCGAGATCCCGACGAGATCATCATCCAACCGACTGCTCCCGAACTCAACAAGAAGGCTCTGATGGCGGTGCGCGAGGTGATTGCTCGGCGGCACCACTTCGATCCTAAAGATGACAAGGCCACGCCCGAGTGGGACACCATCGAAGACCGCGCCATGATCAACGCATTTTCATTTGGCCTGCAGGCCGTGTTGGGACTGATTGGCGTGGTGACACTGGCGGTGGGCGGCATTGGCGTGATGAATATTATGCTGGTTTCAGTGACGGAGCGGACGCGGGAAATCGGGTTGCGCAAGGCGATTGGAGCCCGGCCACGGCATATCCTGGTCCAATTTCTGCTGGAGGCCCTGGTGCTCACGTTTGTAGGCGGCGTGATCGGTATGGCGGTCGCCGAATTCCTCACATGGGCAATTCCCCCCATGCCGCTCTACGACGAGTTCTACAAAACCGCCGACCACGAGGGCGCAATCTTCCTGCATGCTTCGTTGGGCGTAATGATGGTTTCTTTCGTGATTCTGTCGCTGGTGGGGATCGTCTCTGGCTTCTTCCCTGCCCTGAAGGCATCGCGGCTAAATCCGATCGAAGCGCTGCGTTATGAATAGTCCGCGAATGTTGGCATTTTACGACCATACTGCTTCGCCTATTACCTACGTGCCTTGACGCGCACGCTCCCCGCAAATTAACGTCGCAAGCACAGGGATTCTTCCGTCTTCACCTGCCAGCGAGGGAAAAGTTGCCGCATCGTCCGATCATTACGCTCACCACCGATTTTGGAACTAGCGATCATTTTGTCGGCACTATGAAGGGCGTCATTGTCGACATCGTGCCTGACGTTCAGATCGTGGACATCACCCACGCCGTGCAGGCCTTCGACGTGCTCGACGGCGCGCTGGCCATTTCTCAGGCATATTCGTACTTCCCAAATGGAACGATCCACCTGGTGGTCGTGGACCCGGGCGTGGGCACCGCGCGGCGGCCGATTCTGGCGTCGAGCGATGGCTATCATTTCGTCGCACCCGATAATGGCGTGCTCTCGATGGTGTATGCGCGCGAAGAACGCATTCACGTGCGGCACATCTCGTCCGAACATTATTTTCGGCAGCCGGTGAGCAATACGTTTCACGCGCGCGACATATTTGCTCCGGTTGCGGCATATCTCGCCAAGTTCGTCGAATCGGATAAATTCGGCGATGAGATTGAAGACTATGTGCGCTTCGCCGCTCCCAAACCCAAGGCCGCGGGCGAAAACCGCATACGCGGCGTGGTGTTGAAGGTCGACCGCTTCGGCAACCTGATTACCAATGTGACGCCCGCAGACGCGCCCGCCCTGTTTGCGGAGTCCGCCACTTTTAAGATCGTAGTCGGAACCCGCGAGATCACGGACATTCGCAAGACCTTCGCTGAGGGCGGGCCTGGAGAAGTCTTCGGTGTTCTCGGGAGCATGGGCTATCTCGAAATCGTAGCCAACCGCGCGGCGGCGGCGCAGATCACCGGCGCCGGCAAGGGCAGCGAAGTCAGCATTTTTCTGGGTGAGGCTGCGGCGGCAGGCAAAGGAGCGTAGCAGTTCTCAGTTTCCAGATTCCAGCCCTCAGGAACTAGATTTTAGATTCTCAGCGCTCAAGCAAACCGCACGCTTTTGTTTTACCTTTCTGAGAACTGAGAACTAGAAGCTGACAACTGATTCAGGAACTCTTCGGTTTGGGATGGACATAGCGCTCCATCTCGCTCGTCCATTTCAGAAAGCGCCAGAGGTTACCGCGCTCGCGCCACACGAATTCCCAGAACTCCAGAAAGCCGATCTGGGTCATTTTCACGCCGGTGTAGGTCTCGATGCGCCACAGCAGATAGGGGCTTCGCCACGGGGCCAGGCGATGGCCCTTGGTGGCATTCCAGAGAAAGCGGATTTTGTAGCGCACGCAGCCATCATACCTGCAACGTCAATGAGGTCCCGCCGAAAAACAGTAGAAGCGGCGCATGTTAGAATCCAATTTCTGCCTGGAACTTTTCCGCGCATGTCTGACGCAAACGCTCGCCAAAAAGCCGAAGATCACTACTATGCCGCGCTCGACCTGATGGCCGACGGCCACCTGGAAAAGGCCGTCGCTGCCTATCAGGAGTCTTTGGCCGCCGATCCGACGTTTACCGAAGCGATGCACGGTCTGGCGCGGGCTCTGCAGGATCTGCGGCGCTACGATGAGGCGATCGTGATAGCGCAGCGTCTGGCGGAGATCGATCCCGACGACGTCCTGGCCCATACCAGTTTGTCGGTGTTGTATCAGAAGAAGGGAATGATCCCCGAGGCCGAGGCGGAAGGCGCAAAGGCGCGGGTTCTGGGGTGGAAAGCGCAATTGAAAGGGAAAGGCTGAGTAACTTAGAGCAGCCGCCTTTGTTATTGCACCCGACGTTGCTCAAGGTATTTCTCTATATCAGCCGTTTCCCGGTAAGGTTCGCCCCTCCCACAGCTGACTGGTACCGACTATTTATTCTTGAACATCAGACACAGATCAGTTTTCACTTCTTGCCCTGAACCTGAGCTCTCAACGTAAAAAGAGCCACTCGCTACCGGAGCCCCGGTGGACTCGGCCCAGTCAGAATAGATTTTCCCAGGTGGCAGTCGCCAGCCAGTGTCTGGACTTGTTGGTGCTACCTGCGTATCGCCAGTCGGAGTCTTTCCGTATTCCAGATGAAGTCCCCCCCCGACATAGTCAGGGTCAAAATATCCTTTGCGCCGCGAATCGCCCAGACAACGGTTGAGATTTCCGGGTCGGGGAAGCCGACTTTCTAGCCAGCCATGGGGGCATAAACGAGAAACATCGCCCAGGGTTCGCTTCCGCCCAACGAGAAGGATGGGCCTGGCGCGAGCCGAACCGATGTTGGTGTCTCAGCGACCTCGCAGGAGCGATACAACAGAATCATCATCCCTGCCGCGAACAGCGACAAAGCGCGACGCAGTCCGATTCGGATTGCCATCGGCGATAGCCTCACAGTCCGTACTTCTTCATCAGATGGCGGAATGAGCGGTAGGAGATGCCGAGCACGTCGGCAGCCTTGGTTTGTACGCCGCCGCTCTGGTGGAGCGCACTCTGCAGCAGCGTGCGCTCGATGCCGGCAACGTAGTTTTCCATACCTAGGCCTTCGGGAAGAGTCAGATCGCCTCCAATTTCGGGTAATGTCCCGCCGGCGGAGGCTGCCGCGGCGCGCGCTTTGGGGCGTTCGGCCGGAAGTTGGACGTGCAACTCGTCCGTGGTTTCGAGGGCAACGGCCCGTTCGACCGTATTCTCCAATTGGCGGACGTTTCCCGGCCACTCGTACCCGCACAAGGAATCGAGCGACGGCGCATGCACGCGCAGGATGCCGCGGCCCGCGGCGCTGGCATACTTTTTCAGAAAGTGGTTCACCAGCAGCGGGATGTCTTCCCGGCGCTCGCTCAGAGGAGGCACGCGGATCGGAATGACGTTCAACCGGTAATAAAGATCCTCGCGAAAAATGTTTTCGGCAACCGCCTTGTCGAGGTCGCGGTTGGTGGCGGCGATCACGCGCACATCGATCGAGATTTCACTGGTGCTGCCCACCGGCCGCACGGTGCGTTCCTGCAGCACACGCAGCAGCTTGACTTGCATGGCCAGCGTCATTTCACTGATCTCGTCGAGGAAGATGGTGCCGCCGTCGGCCACTTCGAACAGGCCGCGCTTGTTCTGGTTGGCTCCGGTGAAAGCGCCTTTCAGGTATCCGAAGAGTTCGCTCTCGAGCAGAGTCTCGGGAAACGCTCCGCAGTTCACGGAAACGAATGCGTCGGCAGCGCGCGGTGAACATACGTGGACGGCGCGGGCGACGAGTTCTTTGCCGGTGCCGCTTTCGCCATGGATCAAAACGGTGCTCGCCGTGGAGGAGACGGTGCGAACCGTTTGCTTGAGCTTCTCCATGGCGGAGCTGGAGCCAATGATGTTGTCGAGCGAGTTGCGGGTGGCGGCGTCGCGGCGCAGCGCAAAGTTCTGTTTGCTGAGATTGAGTTTTTCGACGGCGCGATTGATGGCCAGCTTGATCTCGTCGACCAGGCCGGGAGTCTTGCGAATGTAGTCGGTCGCGCCTCCCGCTTTTACGGCTTCCACGGCAGCCGCATAGTCATCGACCGCAGTGATCAGGATGACGGCGGAGTCGGGCGAGACCCGATGGGCGTGGCGGAGCACTTCAATGCCATCGATGTTGGGCATCTTGATGTCGGTAATAATGACGTCGTAGAGGGCCCCGTCGATCTTGTTTTTCGCCATCTGCCCGGATTGAACCGTCTCTACGCGGTGTCCCTCGCGGCGTAATGAGATGTCGAGCATTTCACAGATGGAGCGCTCGTCGTCGCAGACCAGGATGTTAGCCACGCCCACCCCCTCCGGCTGCGGCCAGCACGCGAGCCTTATCCGGCGGGTTCTTATCCGGGGAGGCGGGACGCCCGGCATCGAGGCGGTTCAGCCTCAACACGAACGTGGTTCCCTGCCCGGGCTTGGATCGAGCCCAAACCTTGCCGCTATGCGCCTGCACAATCTGATAGACAATCGCCAACCCCAACCCAGTACCGCCTTCGAAGTTAGACTGAAAGGGCTCGAAGATTTTTTCGATCTGTTGCGGACTCATGCCAGCTCCAGTATCGGTGAATCCGACCTGCCAATCCTCTCCCAGCGACTCGATTGCGACTGTGAGTACGCCTCCGCCTTGTGCGCCTTTCATGGCGCGAACCGCATTCTCACAGAAATTCCAAAATACCTGTTTGATCTTGTCCCCATCGGCGATCGCCCAAGCCTGGCCAGCGGGAAACCGGCGCTTGATCGTGATGCCGGTTTTTTCCGCCGTCATGCGGTGATCCATAAGCGTCAGCGTATCTTCGACCAGCTGGATGAGGTCGACCTTGTCAAAGTGATATTGCTTGGTACGCGAATAGGCCAGGAAGTCGGTAATGATGCTGTTCAGGCGCTGCGACTCGCGGGTCACGATGTCGAGCAGGCGGCGATGATCCTCATTCATCTCGGGGATGCCGGAGAGCATGCTGACCGAACCGGCAATGGAGGTCAGCGGATTGCGGATTTCGTGGGCGATGGCTGCGGCCAACCGGCCGACGGCAGCCAGACGGTCCTGCATTCGTACTTCGCGCTCCAGCCGTCGAATCTCGGTGAGATCGTCGAACACGTAGACGTATCCCAGTTCCCCGCGTTCTGGTACGGTCAGGGCGGCCACCCGTACCCGAACCGTCTTGCGAAATTTCGTCGGAGCTTCGAAACGCACCTCGCCGTGGAACTGTTGCGAGTCCACGGTGGGCAACGAATCCAAAAACAGCTCGTCGACCCGCGCGCCCAGCAGTTCCGCCGGGCTGCGCTCCAGAAGCCGTTGGGCCGCGCCATTCACCAGCGTGATCCGCCCGTCCAGACCGGTGGTGATCAAGCCGCTGCTGATCGAGTGGATGATGTTCTCGTGCAGCGCCTGCAGACTCTCGAGTGCGCCGCTGGTGTTCCGCAATTGCACGCCCACTTGCCGCAATTTCGCGGTAAGTAGTCCGGCAAGATAGGCGACCGCCAGAAACGCAAAGAGATTGACGACGATGATTGCCTGCAGCGCCTTAAGGCCGGGATGAGTGATGCAGTACGACGGGACCACTCCATAGTAGTTCAGTTCCAGCACCGTGCCGTAAAGAATGAATGCCAGGGCGGCCACCAATTGGGCCCACACCCGCGGCAGCATGACGCTGGCCACGATGATGACCAGGGGATAGAGGAAGTTGAGCGGACTGTCCCATCCTCCGGTTTCATGGATGACCAGGCTGACCAGAATCAAGTCGGTAAGAAGCTGCAGCGAGGCCTGCAACCGGTGTTCCTGCCACAGGGAAAGCAAGAGCACGAAGAACAACGACAAGCTGTACCAGAAAAGAATGGTGGTGACGAAGAGCCGCAGCGGCAATCGCGCCGCCGTGAACTGGGCGACCGCCAGCTCAATACCCAGCAACAGGGTCAGGATAAAAATTCGGACTCGAACCAGCCACACTAGCCAATTGCGCTCGTCAAACGTCGATTGCATTGCGATCCCGGTGATACGAAGCGATCCGCCGCTTGTGAATGGCGGGGTTAGGGGTTGGGTCTTAGGATGGTTGGTCTTGCACGTGAGACCTGACGCCTAAGACCCAACATTGTTTTTTCGATTCTCTAGCCAGCCAGCTTGGCGATCATGGCAAACAGCGGCATGTAGAGCGAAATCACGATGCCGCCAATCATGATGCCCAAAGCTCCGATGATGAACGGTTCCAGCATGGCCAACATGTCTTTGGTGGCGGAGTCGACTTCCTCTTCGTAGAAGTCGGCAATCTTCTGCAGCATCGAGTCCATGGCGCCAGTCGCTTCACCCACGCCGATCATCTGGGTAACCATGTTGGGAAATACGCCGCACTCCCGCAACGGGTCGACGATGGTGCGCCCTTCTTCGATCGCCTTGCGTACTTTCATCAGCGCCTCTTCCAGCACGGCGTTGCCTGAGGTTTTAGCCGTGATGGTCAGGCCTTCCAGAATGGGGACGCCGGAAGTGATCAGCGTGCCCAAGGTACGGGTGAAGCGGCCTACGGCGATTTTGCGCAGCAGCGATCCGATCACGGGAATATGCAGCAGGACCTTGTCAAAGTAGTAGCGGCCGCGAGGATGCTTGCGAATCTGCCCAATACCGAAGAACACGGCAAAAGCGCCCACGAAAACCACCCACCAGAAACTCTGCACGAAACTGCTCAGCCCCATGACGATGCGAGTGGGAAGAGGCAGATTGACGCCCAGTCCCGCGAACAGGTTGGAGAAGATCGGGACCACCCACTTGAGCAGCGCGCCCACGATCACAACCGCCATGCCGACTACGGCGACGGGATAGATCAGCGCGGACTTCACCGCGGCTTTCAGGCGCACGGCCTTTTCCACATAGGTGGCCAGGCGCTGCAGAATGATGTCGAGAATACCACCGGTTTCGCCGGCCTCGATCATGTTCGTGGTCAGGTCGTCGAAGACCAAAGGATAGCCTCGCATGGCATTGGCGAGTGTCGCACCACCTTCCACCGTGGTTCGTACTCCGGTCAAAATCTTCTGGAAGGACTGGCTTTCCTGGTTGGCGGCCAGGATTTCCAGACACTGCACCAGGGGCAGGCCGGCATCGATCATGACCGAAAACTGGCGGAAGAAGATCGCGATTTCCTTGGTCCCGACCTTGCCCGAGCCGAAGGTCGGCATCGAGAATTCTTTGCCCTTTTCGCGAATCGCGCCAGGTGTGATGCGCTCGCGCCGCAACGCCTGCGCCAACGCCTGCTTGTTTGACGCCATCCGCTCTCCGGAAATTTTCTGTCCGGAAGCGTCCTTGCCGGAAAATGTAAAGACTGGCATGGTTTAAGTCTCCTCAGGAATGTGCCCTGCTTGGTGAAACCTGCGCTCGTTCCAATGTTGATGCTGCCATCGTCCTAGTGCTTGGACGAAGCAGCGCCTCGAGCCATAGTCGTTCCTGCCGCGGTCGGCCGGTTCAACAAAGTGGCGCCTCGATTGATCATTTCCTGCAATTCGTCCGTATTGCTGGAACGCGCCATGGCGACTTCCAGCGAGATCTGTTTCTGGAAATAGGCGGTGGCCAGCGACTGGTTAAATGTCTGCATTCCGTATTTTTCCTGTCCGGACTGCATCGAGGAATAGATCTGGTGAATCTTGTCTTCGCGAATCAGGTTGCGCACCGCAGCATTGGGTATCAGAATCTCCATGATCATGGCGCGGCCTTTCCCGTTCACGGTCTGCAGCAGGCTTTGGCACATGATGCCTTCCAGAACCAGCGACAGCTGAGCGCGAATTTGCGGCTGCTGGTGCGCCGGGAATACGTCGATGATGCGGTTGATGGTGGAAGTCGCCGAGTTGGTATGCAATGTCCCGAACGTTAAGTGGCCGGTTTCGGCGATACGCAGGGCCGACTCAATAGTTTCCAGATCGCGCATTTCGCCGATGAGCACCACGTCTGGATCTTCACGCAGCGCGGCGCGCAGTGCGTCGCCGAAGCTCTTGGTGTCGGCGTGAAGTTCGCGTTGGTTGACCACGCAGTTCTTGTTCATGTGCACAAACTCGATGGGGTCTTCGATGGTCAGAATGTGGTCGTGGCGCTCGCTGTTGATCTTGTCGATCATGGCGGCCAGAGTGGTGGATTTGCCCGAACCGGTCGGCCCGGTCACCAGCACCAGCCCGCGGGGCTTATCGCAGAGCTTGCTGACGACTGGCGCCAAACCAAGTTGGTTGAATGACTTGATTTCGAAAGGGATCAAACGAAACACTGCCGCCGTGGCTCCGCGCTGGTTGAAGACGTTGGCGCGGAAACGCGCCAGTCCCTTCAATCCGAACGAGAAGTCCAGCTCAAGGCTTTCTTCAAAGCGATGTTTCTGGGAATCGGTCATGACGCTGTAGGCCAGTTGCTTGGTCTCGGCGGGCGTCATCTGCGGCAGATCGAGCGGCACCAAGTGTCCATGCACACGAATCTGGGGCGGCGAGTTGGTGGTGATGTGCAAGTCGCTACCGTTCATTTCCAGCATTCTTTTCAGCAGATCGCTTAACGACAAACCCATTTGAAATTCCTTTCCCTGCAGCTACTGCTTCTTCAGTTGCTACTTCGCTTCCAAATTAATGAATGGTTTCGCGAGCGACTTCCTCAAGTGTGGTCATCCCCGCCGCAACCTTGATTAATCCGCTCCGGCGCAGCGTGATCATGCCGCGCTCGATGGCTTTCTTCTTCAACTCCACCGCCGAGGCTCCAACCAGAACCAACTCCCGGATCTCATCGTCGACTTCCATGACTTCGTACAAGCCGCAGCGGCCCTTGTATCCGGTGCTGTTGCAGACCCCACAGCCCTTGCCCTTCTGGATTTTTGTGGTTTTGGCTTCCTCGGGTGTGAAGCCTGCGTCAATCAGCGTCTGCACCGGTACATCCATCACCTCAATGCATTCCTTGCAGATGCGCCGAACCAGGCGCTGCGCGCAGATGAGATGAACCGACGTCGCCACCAGGAACGGTTCAATACCCATGTTCATCAAGCGGGTAATGGTTTCCGGTGCGCCGTTGGTGTGCAGCGTGGAGAGCACAAGATGGCCCGTGAGTGCAGCCTTGATGGCAATTTCCGCGGTTTCAAAGTCGCGGATTTCGCCGACCAGAATGATGTTGGGATCTTGCCGCAGGAACGATCTGAGAGCAGCGGCAAAGTTCAATCCGATCTGCTCCTTCATCTGCACCTGGTTGACACCGCCCAATTGAAATTCGACTGGATCTTCCGCGGTCATGATGTTGGTGTCGGGCTGGTTGAGGCGTGAGATCGCCGAATAAAGGGTGTTGGTCTTACCCGATCCCGTAGGCCCCGTGACCAGCACCATGCCGTAAGGCTTCAGAATGGCTTTTTCGAATTTCACCAGCGACTCGGCTTCGAAGCCGAGCTTGGTCATGTCGAGACGCAGATTCTCTTTGTCGAGCAACCGCAGCACGATTTTCTCGCCCCACAACGTGGGCAGCGTGCTGACGCGGAAGTCGAGCTGCTTTTTGCGGCCGCCGATGTTCATCTTCAGCATGATGCGACCGTCCTGCGGCAGACGCTTTTCGCTGATGTCGAGCTTCGACATGATCTTCAGGCGGGACGTGATCGCGTCCTTCAACTTCAAGGGTGGAGACATGATCGATTGCAGTACGCCGTCAATACGGAAGCGGACGCGAAATTCTTTTTCGTAAGGCTCAATATGGATGTCGCTTGCTCCCCGCTTCACCGCGTCGCCCAGAACCACGTTGACCAGTTTGACGACAGGAGCTTCGTCGGCCGCTTTTTCCAGTTCGGCCAGCTCCATCTGCTGCTCTTCCGATTGCAGTTCGACATCGCTGTCGCCCATCTCCGACATCGACTGCATTACGGTTTCGAGATCTTCTTCCTTGGTCCCGCTGCCGTACGCCTTATCAATCCCCGTCAGAATGGAGCTTTCCGAAGCCACCACCGGCTCGATGTTGAAGCCGGTCATGAACTTGATGTCGTCCATCGCGAAGACGTTCGTGGGATCGACCATCGCGATGGTGAGCGACGCGCCCACGCGGCTCAACGGAAGAATCTGATAGCGCTTGGCCGTCTCGAACGGAATCAGCTTGACGACCGCGGGATCAATCTCGAAGTAGGAAAGGTTGATGGCGGGAACACCATACTGGCGGGAGAGGAAATTGGTAACGTCTTCGTCCGTGAGGAAGCCGAGCTTCACCAGGGCCGATCCCAGGCGGCAGCTCTGCTCCTTCTGAACCTTATTCGCTTGTTCCAACTGCTCTGGGGTAATAATCTTCTCTTTGACGAGAAGGTCACCCAGCCGTTGAGACATA
>Ga0182018_10003712_pt1 | contig 13449 bp, 14 predicted proteins | sample 812P2MmetaG_FD_120490 | JGI IMG/M metagenome (GOLD analysis project Ga0182018, IMG submission 120490) | Permafrost microbial communities from Stordalen Mire, Sweden - 812P2M metaG | ecosystem: Environmental > Terrestrial > Soil > Wetlands > Permafrost | place: Sweden: Stordalen | collected...
GATGCTCCGTCCGACAGGAGGACGGGCGACAATCATCCGCGGTCCAATTGATCGTGCGGCTTGCCGGACACGGCCTTCAAGCGCGCCGGGTCGTCGCCGGCTAACGCTGGCCTTCACAAGTGCTCCTCGACCTTCACCGATGGAAGGCACTCACCCTCGCCGACCCCCCCTCTGACTGCTCCAATTTCTTCATCACGTGGGTCGATTCGGGGGGCCTGCATGGCAGACCGGCGTGGACTCGGGGAAGGGGAGTCGATGAAGTCACGGCGAAATGCAGAAAAGACGAACGGCTTCGCCAACTTGAAAACCGCGATCGAGAGAATCAATCCCTTCCTACTGCTTCGCTCCCCCCCCGCACCCGCTCGTCGTCCGGCCTCACCACCCCCGCGTCCCCCTCGCGGAGCTCGCGGACCTCCTCCACGTAGCACGCGCCGCTCGTCGACGAGCCCGGGGATCGCGACGTCGGCCGCCGTGGCGAGCGCGCGCGTCAGCCGATCGATCGCCGCTTGGATTGTGGCCTCGTCGACGCCCGCACGATGCGGCAGCGTAGCGGCAGCAGATCCCCCAGGTAGCGGCAGCAGCGGGTCCCGAGGTGTCTCCAGGCGTACCGTGCATGCTCACGCCGCGGCTTTTTTCGTGCCTCTCGCTGCGTGCCGCAACCGGGTTACTGCTCGTGAGATCAAGTGGAGGGTCCTCGACATCGTACTCATCGTGGTCATCCACACGCTCGGCTATCATCAGAAGAGGGCGACAGCGTACAGCGCGGCGTAGACGCCTGGGGAGCCGTCCACGTTAGCCTGGGCGTCGGCCACGCGCGGCGCCCAAGGGCACTACACTGCCCGAATGCCTGCCGCGCCTCGACTTGCTCGTGGTCTCGTGCTCTTGGTGTCGGCGTGCACGACGTCGAACCGTGCGCATCCGCCGGCTGCACACCCGCCAGACGCAGTGACATGGCAGAGCAAGCTCGATGTCCGCCACCCGCTGGTCGCGACGATCTGGGACGTCGTAGCCCAGCGGCGTGTCGATGAGGCCGAGCTGACCGCGCGCGTTCAGGCAGCCGAGATCGTGCTGGTAGGCGAGACGCACGACAATCCGGATCACCACTGGCTACAGGCCGCGCTGATCTCGGCTTTTGCGGCGCGGCACAAATCACCGGCAGTGGTCTTTGAGATGCTCGATCGCCAGAGGCAGCCGGTGGTCGATTCGAGCTTGAGCACGCATCCGGGCGACGTCGACACGCTGGCCCAGGCCGTCGGCTGGGCATCGTCGGGCTGGCCCGCATGGTCGATTTACCGTCCGGTGTTCGAGGCGGCGGTTGCCGCGCGTGGCACGCTCCTAGCGGGAGGACTCGATCGCAGCGCGGCGATGCGCATCGCGCGAGAGGGGCCGGCTGCCTTCGACCCGAGCCTGGAGCAGGTGTTTGGGCTGGGCGAACCTCCGGCAGCGGACGTTCTGGTCGCCATGCGCCACGAGATGAGCGAGTCGCACTGCGGCCTCTTGCCGGAGGCGATGCTCGACCCGATGGTGCTTGTGCAGCGCACGCGCGATGCGCTGCTCGCCGAGCGCTTGCACGAGGGCGCCGGCCGCAGTCACGGCGCGCTGCTCGTCGCCGGGATCGGCCACGTACGACGCGACCGAGGCGTACCGGCGCAGCTGCAACAAGCCTACGGGGCGAAGTCGCTTGCAATCGGCCTACTCGAGGCAAGGGCCGAGGTGATGACGCTCGATGGTTACGCGGAGAGCTTCGGCGCTCACACCCTACCATTCGACTACGTCTGGTTCACTCCGCGCGCGAGCGATACTGATCACTGCGCGGAGCTGCGAGAGCGCATGAGGGCCCACGCCACCACGTCCGGAAGTGACGGCAGCTGACCGCTGAAGGCCACGTGCCCGGCGTGGTGCACGCACGAGTCTTCCACGTCGCGGGCACCTTCCTTCGGTCCGGCGGCCTCCCGCTCGCCTGGCACTCATTCGTGCACTGACCCGCGTCACCGCAGATCGCGACGCTTCACGGGTCAGAACTGTCCTCTCCGTGGGGGAGGGGCTCTTCTCCGTCGCAAGGTTCGCGAGCAGGTGCCTACGCGTCGAGAACCTGCCGCACCTTGCGCGCAAGCTTTTCGGGTGTGATGGGCTTCTGGAAGTACGGCACGTCGGACTCCAGGACACCGTGCTGAACGATCGCGTCGTCTGTGTAGCCCGACATGAACACCACCTTCATGTCCGGCCGCAGCACGCCCAGCCGCTCTGCGACATGGCGACCGCTCATTCGCGGCATCACCACGTCGGTGAGGAGGAGGTGGATTCTTGCACTATGCTGCTCGCAGATGAGGAGAGCCTCACCAACGTTGGAGGCTTCCAGCACGACGTACCCGCTCCGCCGAAGGATGCTTCGCGCGACCGCTCGTACTTGCTCGTCGTCATCGACCAAGAGAACGGTCTCGCTTCCACGCGCGGATTGGGGCGAAGGCCGCTCCGAGGCCGTCCGCTCGACCGCGCCCGCAACCATCGGCAAGTAGACCTTGAACGTCGTCCCGTGGCCGGGTTCGCTGTAGACCCACACGTGCCCGCCGCTCTGCTGGACGATGCCGAACACAGTCGAGAGTCCAAGCCCGGTCCCCTTGCCCTCCTCTTTTGTCGTAAAGAACGGCTCGAAGATGCGGGCCAAGGTCTGCCGGTCCATCCCCGTTCCGTTGTCGCTCACGGCGACCATGACGTAGGGCCCGGGCCTGACGTCGTGGTGCATGCGCGCGTACTCGTCGTCCAGTTCGACGTTCTTTGTCTCGATCGTGAGCTTGCCCCCCATGGGCATCGCGTCGCGGGCGTTCACGGCGAGGTTCATCAGGACCTGTTCGATCTGCCCCGGATCCGCCTTGACCTTCCACAGCTCCGTCGAGGGGAGCAGCGTCAGCTCGATGTCCGCGCCGATCAAGCGGCGAAGCATCCGCTCCATGCCCCCGACGGTCTCGTTGAGGTCGAGCACCTTCGATTCGAGCACCTGCTGGCGGGTGAACGCGAGGAGCTGCCGTGTCAGCTCCGCTGCGCGCAGACCGGCCGTTTTGATCTCCTCGATGTCTGCGCGAAACGGTTCGCCGGCGTCGAGGTCGCCGATGATCATCTGCGCGTAGCTCAAAATGACGGACAAGATGTTGTTGAAGTCGTGCGCGATGCCGCCGGCGAGCCGACCGACGGCGTCCATCTTCTGCGCATGCAGTAACTGGGCTTCGAGCTGCCTCCTTTCCGTAACGTCGCGTGCTATCGCATAAATCAGGCTCTCGTCGGGGACCGTCACCGACGTCCAGGCTATCCAGCGATACGAACCGTCCTTGGCGCGGTAGCGGTTCTCGAAACGCACGGACGCAAGGCCACCCGCGGCCAGACTCGACGCGTCGGTGGCTGTCTTGCCCACGTCGTCGGGGTGGACGAACTCGATGTACGGGCGCGAGAGCAGCTCGGACACGCTGTAGCCGAGCGCGAGCTCGAACGCCGAGTTGACCCGTCGGAAATAACCGTCCGTCCCTGCGATGCACATCGGGTCCACGGACAGATCAAAGAACCGATCGCGCTCTGCGATGGCGTGGTCGCGTTCGCGGAGCGCGGCCGCTCGGAGCCGCGCCTCCATGAGCGCTGTTTCCCTCATCTTCGAGCGCAGCTCCAGTTGCGCTTCGACCTGTCGCCCCAGCGTCTCCAGGGCCGTCTTCTGCAACGGCGTCAGCTCACGCGCGACGCGATCGATGACGCACAACGTCCCAAGCTTGATGCCGTCCTTGGTGCGTACCGGCGCTCCCGCATAGAAGCGGACGTTCGGATCGGACGTCACCAGCGGATTGTCGGCGAAGCGGTCATCGGCCTGCGCGTCGGGCACCGTGAACACGCCGTCCTGCAGGATGGCGTGCGCGCAGAACGCGACGCTTCGGGGTGTCTCCGAGGACACAAGCCCGACCGCCGCCTTGAACCACTGCCGGTTGCGATCCACGAGGCTGAGGAGGGCAATGGGGGTCCGGCAAATGTCCGAGGCAAGGCGGACGAGGTCGTCAAATGCCGCCTCGGGCGGCGTATCGAGGATCTTGTAGGCCTCGAGCGCCGCAAGCCGAGCTTCTTCGTCCTGAGCGAGCGTTGCGCTTCTCATGTGGATTCCCTCCCCCGTTGTGGCCCTTCGCGTCCCATGACCGGACGATGCCGCTGCTTGGATAGACGTAGCGCCTTCACGGCGCGGTCTCCCTCCGCGATGGCCGCGCGAAGCGAAGTCTCCGCGCGCTCGCGGCGTTCGACCTCTGCGTCGAGCGCACCCGCCTTCTGCTGCAATTCGGCGATGACCCGAAGCTGATCTTCTTGAACATCGTGCGGAAGGCGCTCCGTCGGGGCAACCCGCGAATGCGCACGGCAGATCGCCTTGAACCCCTCCGCCTGCTCGGACTGGCGAAAGTTGTTCATGGCGTAGCCGCAGAGCAGCGTGAACGGGAATTTCTCGCCGAATTCGTTCCAAAGCCCCTCGAGCTTGATGGCGGCCGTCGCCTGATCGCTCCGCCATAGGAGATCGACCATTTCCCCGTAGACACGAGGCCGTCGACGCGGCGCCGCCGCCGTCATTCGCCTGAAGACCTCGGATGCGACGGCTCGAAACCGAGTGGGGTTGGGCTGGCCGTCGACCATGAACTTGGCGAGGGTCTCCTTCGCATCGAGCAGGGCGACTCTCGACGACCAGGTGGCGTCCTGAGTGTCGAAGCCGTCTGACTCGAGGCGCTTGCGTAGGGCATCGCGATGGCCCTGTCGGTCTCCGGCAAGGCCGCGAGCCCGAGATCCTGCGCACATTGGGGGGCCAAGTAGACTGGAGTGATTGCCCTCTGTCCCCATGCGAAACCGCGAGCGTCACCGAGCGGTAGCGTGCGACGGCTCCCCGCCCGTTGGCCGTCTACTTGCCGGCGGAAGGTGCCGCTCCGGAGCGGGCGTCACCTCACGAACGTGACCGTTCGTCGATGACACACGCTTTGATCGACGATCATGCCGACGCTGCGCAGCACTCTCCACGACCTCGCCAACTCCTTCGCCTCCTCCGTCCTCGACGCTATTCGGGGCGCCTCTCTTGAGGAGCTGCCCGGTGAAGCCGGTGGCGCCCCACGGCGAGGGCCTGGTCGTCCTCCGAAGGCGACAGCGGGTGCGACGGCATCGGCAACATCGCGCGCACGCAGGTCCGGTCGACTCCCTCGTCACGAGCGCAGGAGCGCGCCTGCGGGCACACGCAAGGCCCACGGTGGGGTCGTCGAGATGCCTTTGGCCACTGCAAGCGCGAAAAAGCTCAACAATTTACAGCTCATGGCCCACCTTCCCCTGGCTTTGGCTTCGCGGACCCACCGGCCCAAAATGTAGCTAGCACATGCGCAACGCTATCGGATGCGCCTTTCACGCCGCTTACGGGGCGCCGCGCATAAGCCCTGCGCGGACCTTCTCGGCGCCTCCCGAACACGGCCGCCATCATCGGGGACGAAAGCGCGGCCTGCGACCGTGGACGGCTGACCTCTTCCCGTAGTAGCTGATGCGTTGGTCATGGTGCCAGGCACTCACGTTGCTCCCTCCATCCGGCTCACGCGCCAGCTTGGCGAAGGGGGCATGGGGAGCGTGTGGCTGGCCGATCATCTCGCGCTGAAGACGCAGGTAGTGGTGAAGTTCATGGGCCACGCCCTCGCGCAGGATCCGGGGAGCCGGGAGCGATTCTCGCGCGAAGCCGTCGCGGCGTCGCAGGTGAAGAGTCCTCACGTCGTGCAGACCTTCGACCACGGCGTGACGTCGGAAGGTGTCCCCTTCATCGTCATGGAGCTCCTCGAGGGGGAGGATCTCTCGCATCGGATCAAGCGAGGCCCCCTCGCGCCCAGCCATGTGGCCTCGATGCTCATTCAGGTCTGCCGCGCGCTTGCGCGGGCCCATGCCATCGGTGTCGTCCATCGCGACATCAAGCCTGAGAACATCTTCATGTGCGAAGTGGGCGGGGACGAGCCGTTCGTCAAGCTGCTGGACTTCGGCGTTGCGAAGACAGCGCACAATCCAACGCTCGACAGCAAGACACGCACCGGTGCCATGTTGGGAACCCCGTACTATATGAGCCCCGAGCAGTTCGCCGGGACGCGCGACGTCGACCTCCGCGTCGACCTGTGGGCGCTCGGGGTGGTGACGTACGAGTGCCTGACGGGGGTGCGCCCTTTCGAGGCCTCGACGATCGGCGGGTTGGCAATCGCGGTGCACTCGGGAGAGCTCCCGCTCCCGTCGCTCCTGAGGCCGGAACTCCCTCCCGAGGTGGATGCGTGGTTCCGGCGAGCCTGCGCGCGTCCTGTGGCCGAACGGTTCCAGAGCGCAAGGGAGCTTGCGGAAAGCTTTACCGTCGCCATATCGACCGGACGGGGGATCGCTCAGAAGACGCCCGGGGCGCCAGTCCAGGTATCCAGCGCGCTCGCGTCCACCGAGTCATGGCCCGGGCCCAACGCCGACCCTTTACTCGTGTCGACAGGTGGCGCCGCGTCACTCGCGTCTGCCGCGAAGAGCCAGGCCGCCGCGTCCCTCGCCGCACCGTTGGTCAAATCCAAGCGCCTCGCGTTGGGGCTCGGAGCCACAGCTCTGGTCCTCGTGGCCATCGGTTCCGTCGCTCTTTCGAGGTCTTCGAGCCCCAGCTCCGCAGCACCCTCCGCTCCCCTCGCGAGCCCAGGCGTCGTCTCACCCGCTCGCCCGCCAACGGCGATCCTCGTACCCGAAACAACCCAAGTGCTCCCTGTTGAGGCCACGCCCAGTATTGGGCCCACGCCCAGTCGGCCGACGGCGTCCGCTTCCGCGCCTGCGACGCACGTGGCTGGGCCCGCCACTATCGTCGCGCCGAGCAAGCGTGCACCCGCTCCGACCTCTTCCGCATCGAGCGACCCATTCGGATCCCACATCTTCTGACCCATGACCTCTCGTCCGCTTCCTTCCTTCCAGATTGTCGCGCTCGGAGCGGCCTTTGCGGTGTCCCTGCCCAGAGGCGCGCTCGCGCAGTCGGCCGCAGACAAGGCTGGCGCTGAAGAGCTCCTGAGCGAGGGCCTGAAACGCGTCGAGGTGCAGGACTACCCCGGCGCATGCTCCAGGTTCGAGGAGAGCTTGAAACTCTACGCGAGCATCAACACCGAGTACCACCTCGCCGACTGCTACGAGCACGTGGGCAAGTTGGCGAGCGCGTGGGTCGACTTCCTGGAGGTTGCCGAGAAGGCGCAGGCAGCTGGCGAGACCGCAAAAGCAACCAAGGCACGCGAGCGGTCGCACCTCATCGAGACGAAAGTGTCGCGCCTCACCTTGGTCATCGCCGAACCGACGATGCCCGGGCTCAAGATCACCCGCGACGATGTCGACGTGGGTCGAGCGCAATGGGGTGTCTCGATGCCGAGCGATTCGGGTGAGCATGTCGTCACCGCCTCGGCGCCTGGGAGGCTGCCGGTCACCCTGCGCGTCACCGTCGGCGAAAACGGGAGCGCGGTCACGCTGGCGGTTCCGAAGCTCGGGGAGGCTTCAGCGGCGCCGAGCCCACCCGTCGCTGCACCCTCGGCTCTACCCCCAACCCTACCCCCCGAAGCGCCGCCCGCGAGCCCCGCCGCCGCCTCCAAGGGAGGTCACCTCGCGGTGTGGGTTGTCGGCGGAGCGGGGGTGGCCGCAATCGGGACGGGTGTCGCGATGGTGCTCGCCGCCAAGGCCTCCTACGACGGCGCGTCCGGCTGCACGGGATCAGTGTGCACGACCCAGAGCGGGTTCGATACGCGGAACTCGGCGCGCAGCGCCGGAAACGTGGCTGCCGCCGTGCTCTGGGTCGGGGCCGCGGCGGTGGTAGGAGGAGGGATCCTTTGGATCACCGCGCCGGGGGCGAGTTCTGCGGACTCGACGTTCAGAGTCGGCGTGACGCTGGGCGGACTGGTCGCGCAGGGAGCCCTCTAGAGTGGGAACGGCCTCGGCGCGCTCCATTCGCCGCTTGACCGCGATGCTCCTTGGCATGGGCTTGCCCTTGGTCGCTGGTTGCGACGGCGTGTTTGGGCTGGGCGTAAGTACGCTAGAGCTCGACGCCGGTCTGACGGACGCAAGCTCGGACAGCACCACGACGAGTGACGCGAGCGGAGCTCTCACCGATGCCAGGGAGACGGACGGAACCGAACGAGACGATGGTGAGGCGGATGCCGCCGAGGGAAACGCGTGCGGACGGGGGTTGGACGGGCTCCAGGGAGTCGCCACCGCGTGCGCTCTCGCCGTGAGCTGCGACCCGGGATACTTCAACGTGAACATCTCCCAGTGCATCGCAATGAACTTTCTGGCCGCGTATGCCAATTTCGGATGTCTTACCCAGATCGCCAACTGCAACGGCTACTTCGCCTGTGCGGGGTTTCGCAACCCAACTGTTGCCGAATGCCCGACAGGAGCGGTTGGCGAGCGGTGCGACCCGGACGCGGGGAACGCGATCCAGTGTGACGTCGGCCAAGTGCAAAACTGCGAGCAAACGGCCGGGAGTGTGTGCGCCACGTACGAGGACGACGGCGGGTCGACCGTCGCCGGTTGCGCGCTGAACGCCTCGTGCTCGACCGCAAACACGGGCTTTCTCTGCTCAGAGGACCGGTCGACTTTGTACCATTGCGAGAACGGCCGCGCGTATGGGTTCAACTGCTCGGTGCTGCACTCAATCTGCGAGACGGCCGGTGGGGCCGGGTGTGATCTCAACCCGTCTTCCGCCGCCTCGTGCGCGACCCCGGGCTCAAGCTGCAACGACGCGGGGGCAATCGTCAGGTGCCGCCCGGACCTGGCGCAGGTTGAATACGACTGCGCGGGGGTTGGCCTCTCGTGCGTCAACAACGACGGAGGTCCGGCGTGCGCGGCGCCCGGCTGCGCGACATCGAGCTGTCCTCCAGAGTCGTGCGACAGCGACGGCAAGACGATGCACGTGTGCGTCGGCGGCGCCCCCTACACAATCGACTGCACCAAGGTCGGAAACCAGGGATTCCAAGGATGTGCTGTGTTGACCGAAACGGGGACGAACACCGTATACGCCTACTGCTATGGCGGCACCTTCGGCCCGCAATGAAGGCGCGGATAGGGAATGCTCATAGGTCGAATCTTATAAGGGTCCGGAATCAAATAGGTTTGCGAAGACCAGCGACATCGGGGCGCCAACCGGGGAGTGTGGGTTTGCGAAGACCAGCACGCCACGGAGGCCCCGATGCCGCTCTCAGCCTTGCACATTCAGTGACCGCGCAAGGGACGCTCCGTGCACTGCGAACGCGGATTGCGGCCCGGGGTACACCTGCCCACCCAGCTCCGGAGGGTTCTACGACTGCGGAAAGGACCAGGACGCGAGCTACCCCCCAACCGTCCCTTGCAGCGCTGTCCCCACGCCGCTGACCCCGTTTGGTGACGCGGGCCCTCCTTCCGGCTTTCCGGCCATTCCTGCCATATGCGATGCCGATCGCACGGAGATGCGTCATCTACCCGTCCGTCGCGCGTAGGAGCACGCGTGCTATTACGCGAAAGGAAGATGCGCATCATCGAGGTTCTCACCCGCGTCTTCGTCATGCCGGAGGTGTTCCGAAGCACCGTCGCGCACTACAGAACGCTGACCGGCGGAAGGTGCACGCTTCACTTCCAATTCCCGTCGCGCAACCTCGAGCTCGCAGCGGTTTCCTCGCCAAGAGCATCCTTCCTAATCCTAGGAGGCTCCACCGAAGACCTTCAGCCGCATCGTGAGACGCGTCTGACCATTGTCGTCGATGACATCGAGACCGTTGCCGAGGCGATCACGAGCGCAGGCGCCACGTTGGTACAGGTTCCGACTCCGGTTCCCGTAGGGTTTCAGGCGCGCGCGACGCACCCCGGCGGATTGCTCATCGAGTATGTACAGCACACGGCTGCGGCCGCCCAATACCAGAACCCGACCCTGTAATACCGCCGCTGCGGGCCGGCGTCACCGGGTCGCGGGAGAGTAGGTGGTACGTCGTGGCGCAGAAGTGGTCACGCACGGGCCGCCTCGCTCATTCCACGCAGGAACTTCCCGTCGAGGATGCGGAGCGCGCCCAGCGGCACTATCGCGATGCGCTCGGTTTCGAAATCGGTTGGTTGGAGCCTGGAGGCGGCATCGGCGCCGTCTCGCGCGACGGCTCCGGCGCGATCTTCTTTCGCAGGCGACCGCGACCATTCGAACTCGGGCGTCCACTGGATCTTCGCCGCCGACATTGAGGCCACGCGCGGCGAGGGTACGCACCACCTCGGCGTAACGGCGTGGACGCCCGGTGGTAACGACTTTCTCGGAAAAGGTAACGCTCCGTACCCCCCAGAAACGCCTGTCGTCGCGTCGGCGCGGTAGGGGTCCTCTGCGTCCACCCCGGGCCACCGGCCTTCGTTCAGCCGACCGACCGCGCGTTCTGCTGCATCATCGTGCCATCGATGCCCCAGCTGACGATGCGCTTCGGGCGGAGACGGAACATCTCGGCATCAAAGCCCGGCCCTAGCGCCGATCCGCCCGTCGGCACGATCTCTATCGCGCCGCGGATCTCGATGCCGCGCACCTTCCACGGCTGCACGGAAACCACGTCGTCGACCACGAACGCGGCGCGGGGGTTCTGCTGCACGTCGCGGTACTTCTTGCGCTTCGCGAAACCGCCGTGGCCACCGATCTCGATCGCGTCCTGCTCTGCGTTGTAGCGGAACGACACAGGCACGACGTGCGGCTGGCCACTCGCGTCGGCCGTGGCGATACGCCCGAGGCGCTGGCTCCGTAGATACTCGAGCTCGGCAGGGGTGAAGGCGCTCATGGAGGCCATATAGCAGGTATCGCGGATCACTCACCCGGCTACGAACGACTGCGTCTTCGCGAAAAAGACCGCTTCCCCCTCTTGGCGTCCGGCTCGCTGACCTTCAACTTGGGACGATTGGTGCAGCTCCTCGTCGGGCACGAACTCGATCCTCATGCCCCAGCCACCGAATGTACCAACCATCGTCATGAACGCGCCCAACGTGAGGTCGCGGCGGTCGATGGAGACGACGGCCAGGCGGGCAAGGAACGTCACGAAAAAAGAGCCGTGGGTGCGGAGCCAGCGTCATCCGAGCGGATCCTCGGGTCCGAGGAGCCACGCGCCGCTGCGGGGCTGACAGCGTGATCGCGGGTAGCGTGCCCGTAGGTGCACAACGGCACAGATCTCTCGAGAAAGCGCCTGCTTCACGGGCGGCCCGCCGCTTGCGATAGTGCCGGCATGCTTTATCCGACACCGCTGTCGATGCCACCGCGGGTTGTCTTGCTGCTCGCCGGAGCCGGGCTCCTCGTTGGAGCTTGCGGTGGCTCATCGGGCGCCGCCCCGTCATCGGGCTCCGGCTGCATGCAGCAGATGAACGGAGGCTTGAACGTCCAGCAGTGCACGTGCGAAGCAATGACCGCGATGCCGCCGAACCAGAACCCGAACTCGAAGGTCCTCATTGTCGATTCCACCACCAGCGACCAGATCGATCCGGACTATGACCTCGGGCTTCCGGCCGGAACGCCCGTCTGCTTCGTTTCGATGGCCGGCCAGGTCACCGTCCCCTCGCCGCCCTTTGTTGGCGCCGACGCGAGCGCGCCAACGTACAACTACTCCTTCGCGATCTACATGGAGTCGCCCTGGAGGGTGGCCGAGAGCGGAGCGAACTCGATGCCGCTGACGCCGGCCTCCGACAAGTAGACCACGTCGCTCGGCCTTACCCGCCCCGGACTTACCTCCGCCTGCGCCCCTGCGCGCGCGCAGCTCGTCGGCGTTCATGGGGAGGTCGCGAGACCAGGTGCGCGCGATTGAGACGCGCCCGACAGGGGCGTAAGATAATGCCGATGCGAACGCCCGCTGGACGCACCCTTCTTCTCCTCGCCCTGATCGTGTCCGCTGCGGCCTGCGGCGGCGCCGCCGGCCACGCCAGCGAGCCCGCGCCGGCCACGGAGACGGCGGGCGCGACGGCGACCGAGTCCTCGACCGAAGGCGGAGCGTCGGCCTCTCGTACCCCGGCCGCGACGACCGCGAGCACCGAGCCGGCCCCGGGTTCCGCCACGAGCGCAGGTACGGCGCCTGCCGCCGCCGCAGCCGGAGCGAACGCCGCCAAGCCGGCGCCCGAGCGACCGTACGCATCAACCGCCGCCGAGGCGCGCTCGCTCATCGATGAACAGATCCGCGGACACATGGAAGCGCTCTGGCAGTGCGTCGCGCCCCGCATCGCCGCCGGCAGCGGCGCGAACCGCAAGGTCGCCTTCGACTTCGGGATCGATCAGGACGGACGCCTCATCAGCGTCGTGGCGAGCGACGCCAAGAGCAAACCCCTCGAGCCCGTCGCCAAGGCCTGCGTCGCGGATGCGCTGCGCGACGCGGTGTTCCCGCGCAGCAAGTCGGTGGTCACCACGGTGCGCGAGACGTTCACCACATCGGCGACGAGCGGCGGGTCGTAGGCCGCCGAGAGACGTGATCGGCGCACCGGGCACGATGCCGACCGCCTCGAGCCGAGACCCCCAAGCCGGCGAAGGAGCTGCGTCGTCATTCGGTACGTCATTCCACAGAGAAGACGAGGCCCGAGCGTTCGGGTCCGACCAACGCAGGTCGCGTCCGAGGCTGTGAAACGGGTCTGTCGCAACTTGACACGGTAGGCGCGCCAAAGTCCGCCACGTTTTCTACCGCATGGGAGGCGTTCTGCCGTGTGCCCGAAGCGGGGAGCCGACCTCCATCGGCCGGGGCCAACTCGTTTTGCGTCGTGTGCGGCGGTCTCGATGGCCCGTGCTGTGGCGCGACGTGCGGTGCGGGTCTGACCTGCTCCGCGGGCACCTGTCAGTAGCGCGCACGGACATCCCACGGCTCGCCGTCGGTATCGGCGCATAAAACCGTTTCGGTGCTCTCCGGGATCGGCGACGCGCGAGGTGTTCGCGCACCGAATCTCAGTCGCCTGTGGCTTCCGAATCGGGAGATCCGCCATCTCCTCCCGAGTCCGACCGGGACCCGTCGGTGGACGCGTCCTGCGGCGGGCCGGCACCATCGGCCATGCTCGCGTCCGCGCTCGCCTCGCTGCCGCGGTTCCGGTCGGGGAGACGTGCGGTGTGAAGGGCAGGGGCACTGTCGAGGGCGAGCCGTTCGTCAGCGGGCTGCGCCACCACGACCGGAGGGCGGCGTGACAGCGTGGCCTGCGGATGGCTCAAGTAGCCAGGACAGGGGTTGCCCTGGTTCATTCGTGGGGCCGCGGTACGTTGACCGCCATGTCAAACGCACACTCGACGGCCCTTGGCGGATCCTTCACGTTGCCCGGCACGAACCTGACGGTGAATCGCATAGGGCACGGCGCCATGCAGCTCGCCGGCCCACACGTCTTCGGCCCCCCGAAGGACCCCGACGCGGCCGTCGCCGTCCTGAAGGAGGCCATCGCCTCCGGCGTCGACCACATCGACACGAGCGACTTCTACGGCCC
>Ga0182018_10003713_pt1 | contig 13445 bp, 9 predicted proteins | sample 812P2MmetaG_FD_120490 | JGI IMG/M metagenome (GOLD analysis project Ga0182018, IMG submission 120490) | Permafrost microbial communities from Stordalen Mire, Sweden - 812P2M metaG | ecosystem: Environmental > Terrestrial > Soil > Wetlands > Permafrost | place: Sweden: Stordalen | collected...
CTTCTGGTGCGGGCCGGCCAGAACACGACGACCGAATGGCTGCACACCGGCGACACCGGCTGGCAAGACGAGGAGGGCTACCTGTACGCCACTGGCCGGCTGTCCGACACCATCAATCGCGGCGGTGAGAAGTTCGGGCCGGTCGAGGTGGAAGAGGTCCTGCGCTCGCACCCCAGCGTGATCGACGTCGGGGTGGTCGGGGTGGTCGATCCCGAACTGGGGGAGCGAGTCGGAGCCGTGGTCGTCGTGTCCGAGCCGTGCGCGGCCGAATCGATCGTCGGGCACTGTGCATCGCAGGTGGCCTCGTTCAAGGTGCCCGAGTACGTCGGGTTCGCCGACGAGTTGCCGGTCAGCGTGCTCGGCAAGCTCGATCGCAAGGCGTTGCGCGCCCTGCTGGTCGACGCGCCGAGAGTGGCGCGGCCGTCATCGTGAGCGCAGCTCCTTCCTCCTCGCGCACCCACTGACCAATCCACCGAGGGCCGGGGTGGACGTCGCCGGCGATGGCCGGCGGCGCCCCACCATCACGCCGGTGGACCGGAGGTAAGCGTGACGGTGGCGCTGGCGGTCTGCCCCGACCCGTCGGTCCACTGGAGCTGGACACTGTCGCCGGGATGATCGCTCTCGAGCCGGTTGCTCAGATCCGACGCCGAGCTGACCGAGGAGCCATTGACCGAGGTGATCACGTCGCCCTCGGTCAGACCGGCCTTGTCGGCGGGCGAACCGGAGACCACCCCTTGGACGCTCGCACCCGTGACGGTGGCGCCCCCGGAGTCACCGGTGCCGCCGGTGCCGCCGGTGCCGCCAGTGCCGCTAGTGCCGCCGGTGCCGAAGCCTCCGGTGCCGTCGCCGCTGCCGTCACTGCTGCTTCCCGACGACGTCACCTCGACGCCCAGGAACCCGGTGGCACCGATGTGCACCGTGGTAGAGGCGTCACCCGAATCGATCTGCCTGGCCAGCGAGAGGGCGGTGGCGATCGGGATGGCGTAGCCCTGGCTGCCGGACGTCTGGAAGCTGTTGTCCTCCGATGCTGCGGTGTCCATGCCGATGACCTGGCCCGAGGTGTTGACCAGCGAGCCGCCGGAGTCACCGGGCTCGATGCCGGCGTTGGTCTCGATGAGCCCGGTCAGGTTCTCGGCGTTGCCACCGCCACCGTCATCGCTGGCGGTGATGGACTGGTCGAGGGCGGTGACCGAGCCACCCGCCGTGCTCGGCGTCCCGCCGGTGCCTCCGGCATTCCCGACGCCGACCACGGCCTGGCCCACCGCCGCCTTCCCACTGGCGGGAGTGACGGTCTGGAGGCCACTGGCCCCGACCAACTTGATCACGGCTACGTCGCCGGTGCGGTCGTAGCCGACGACATTCGCCGAGTAGGTCCTGCCGTTGCCCACGTCGGTGACACTGATGCTGGTGGCCCCGTCGATCACGTGGTTGTTGGTCAGGACCTCACCGGTAGAGGTGAGCACCATGCCAGTGCCTGCGGCCTGCTCGTCCTGGTAGCTCAAGTTGGTGTTGATGTCGACCAGCCCGGGGTCCACCTTGTCGGCGATCGCCGAGATGTCCGACGGTGCGCCGGCACCGGTCGACGAATTGCCCGTCGACCCCGACGACCCCGACGACCCTGAGGACCCTGAGGATCCCGAGCCGCCGAAGGGCGAGGTCCCGGCACCAGACGAGCCGCTTCCCCCGGGGGTGACCACACCGGGGCTCGATGCGCTGGTGGTGGTGGTCCCCGCCGGCCACACCAGGCGGCCGAGCCCGGCACCGGCCACCACGGCGAGGGCGACGGCGAGGGTGGCCACGACCACCATGGGCGACCGGCGGCCTTTCGGGGTGCTGGGCTGCTGGTAGGGCGCGGCGAATCCGGGTGGCGGCCAACTTCCGGCCGGAGGGACCGGAACCCCGGGCCCCTGGGGGGGCATGCCGGCAGGCATCCCGGAACCCCACTCGGGTCGGGGCGTCGACGTCCAGGCACCGGCGGGTGGCGGCGGCCACCCGGACCCCACGACCTGACTCTGGTCGGTGGGGTACTGCGCATACCCCGGATACGGCGCCGCCGGCGGGTAGGGGCCGGTGTTGGCGTACCGCGGGTCGCCACCGGCAGGTGGGTAGGGGCCGGTGTTGGCGTACCGCGGGTCGTGACCCGAGTACGGGTAGGACGGAGTGAGCGGGTACTCGCTGGCAGACGAGCCCAACGGGATGGGACTACCGAGCGCGCCGGAAGCCGGGGTGACCGGGACTGCCGGGGTGACCGGGACCTGCGGTGCGGCGCCTTCCGATCCGGTTGGAGGTGGCGAGGCCTCGCTCATGTCCGTCTCCGATCCCGTTTCACGTCGTTGCCAAGGCATCTTCATGTCTCTAGTGGACACCCCACATCTAAAGCCATCATGAACCCAGGATATGAATTGCCTAAACATGCGCTGTTCAACCGTCGGGATTGCCTGTCCGGGCCCCCTTCTCGCCCGAGAACGGGGAGTCGGGGCCCGGTCCCGGCTCCCCGGTCTTCTCGCCGGCCCCATGGGAGCGAAGCTGCAGCCCAGAGCCTGTGTGCAACCCCGAGTTGCAGCCCGCCCTGAAACTCACCATACTGGGGGCATCGGGCGGCGGATTCCAAAGAAACCAGGGCGTCGGTGGCTGAAGGGCCGGCGCTAGGCCTCGAGCCCACGAGGCACCCCCACTCCTCCCACCGGACGGCGAGGAGTGGCTCGGCGGCAGCGTCGGCATCGAGCGGGCCACACCTAGGCTCGCTCGATGGCTGACCCCGGTCCCCGGATCGATCCCCCCGTACCCACCGCGGGTGGACCCCTCCCTCGGCTCGCCGGTGCGGCCGGGCTCCTCTGGGACCCGGCCGACTTCTTCGACCGGCAACGGCGTCGTCACGGCGACACCTTCGTGGTCGATGCGTTCGGCCACCGTCTGTTCTGCGTGTTCTCCCCCGACGGGGTCAGCTCGCTCTACGCGCAACCCGAGGACCGGGCCAGCTTCGGGATTGCCACCTATACCCTCATCAAAGCGAAGGTCCCTCTGGAGTTGCTCCTCGGACGGCGCAACCATCCCAAGACGCTGTTCGGCAGCCAGAAGGTCGAGAACTACCTCGACAATCTCCGCGGTGCCGTCGAACTGGAGACAGGGCGGCTCGGCCGGGCCGGCACCTTCGAGGTATTCGGGGAGATGAAGCGCCTCGGCCACCGGCTCGGGTTGGCCTCGTGGGCCGGATCGGAGGCGGCCTCCCCCCGCTACGTCGACCAACTGATCCCCCTCTTCGATCGCCTGGACAGCTCCGAGTCCTTCGTCCGCCCCGCCCGCACCCTGGTCACCTGGGCGACCAGAAAGCGATGGGAGCGATCGGCCATGGCCGGCATCGAGCGCATCCTCGGCCAGATCTGGGAGGAACGACGGTCACGACCACCGGTGGACGACTTCTTGCAGCAGATCTTCGACTCCTACGCCGACCTCCCCCCGGCCGACCAAGCGGTCGGTGCTGCACGCGATGTCATCGTCATCCACATGGGCTCACAGTCCAACCTGTACGCCGCGCTGGCGTGGACGTTGATCAACCTGCTGCTGCGGCCCGATCTGATGGCCCGGGTTCGGGCCGGTGACGACGCGCTGCTCGACCAGTGTGCCAATGAATCGATCCGGATGGCCCAGCGGTCGATCACCTTGCGCCAGGTACTCACCGCCATCGAGGTGGAGTCGGGTGGCACCACCTACCGCCTCCAACCCGGCGTGTTGCTGACCACCATGCTGGCCAACCACAACACCACCGTCGCCCCCGGCCTCGAACGGTTCGACCCCGATCACTACCGGGGCCGGCGCCTGGCTCCGGAGGTGGCCGTCGAACCCAAGGAGATGGTGAGCACCTTCGGCCACGGCGTGCACTCGTGCCCTGCGGCCCGCTTCTCGATCTCCGCCATCCGCATCTCCATCCGCGGGCTGCTCGATCGGTACGAGCTCGAGCCGCTGTTCACCACCGCCTCGCCCCGCAAGCGGCAGGTCGGAGGGGTGGCCCGGGCCGCACGACCCTGCCGGGTGCGATACCGGAGCCGCTGACACTCGACGCCGGCCGGCGCCAATCGCCACCACGGTATTGACTCCCGGACGACCGCCCGCCATAATGTCGACTAACCCTATGGTATTTATAGAGACCGCACCTCAGACCCGCGAATTGGTCGCCGACCGCGCGCCCGCCGTCCTCCTCGACCCACCCGGCTCCGAGGTCGAGGCCCGGCCTGCCGGCGCACCCGCCGCCCACACACCCGGGCCGTTCCCCATCCCCGCCATCGACGGTGCCCGTCGTGGTGGGCGCGAGGTCGAATCGGTCTTCCGCGCTCCGGCACTGGCCCTGGTCGCCGCAGTAGCAATCATCGCCGGCTACCGGTGGCTCGGGGTGATCCCGTCCACCGGCTCGCACCTTTCATCGCTGGCCTTCGGTCGGGCCGGCGTGCTGGTGATGGCCGTCGCCGACGCCGCGGTGGCACTGGCGGTGACCCGACCTACCTCACGCGGACGCCGACCGTGGCTCCATCGGCTGGTGGTGCTGGCTAGCCTGATGGTGGTGACGGCAAGTGTCGTGCTTGCTTGGCTCCCCGGCGCCGGCACACGCCACGCCCTCGGCGTGTGCGACCTGGTGCTGGCGTCGACGATCGCCGGGACCTTGGTCATCGACGAGCGCCGCCGGCATCGGGCCGAGCCCACCAGCCTGTCCCCATCGGCGGTCGGAGCCACCGACCGCGCCCTTCCGGTCAGCTAGGGAGGGGATCGGGCGTCGTGGCCCTCCCCGACTTTTTCGTCATCGGCGCACCCAAGGCGGGGACCACCGCCCTCCACGCCGCCCTGGCCCAGCACCCCCGGCTGTTCATGTCGCCGGTCAAGGAGCCAAAGTTCTTCCTCTGCGATGGGCCTCCCCCCGACCACGGCGGACCGGGAGACGCCCATAGCTACCGGGAGTGGATCTGGCGCCCCGACCAGTACGAGCGGCTCTTCGATCATGCCCCGGCCGGGGCCCTCCGTGGCGAGAGCACGCCCTTCTACCTGTCCGACCACGCCGCCCAGCGGCGCATCCACGCCGCCGTTCCCGATGCCCGGCTCATCGCCATCCTGCGCGACCCGGTCGATCGGGCCTACTCCAACTGGGCCCATCTGTGGGCCGACGGCCTCGAGACCACCGGGGACTTCCTGACCGCGTGCGCCGAGGAGCCACGACGCACCGCGGCCGGGTGGGGCCCGTTCTGGCGCTACGTGGAGACCGGGCGCTACGGACAACAGCTGCGGCACCTCTACGGGCTCTTCCCCCGGCGCCAGGTCCTGGTCATCCGCTACCGCTCCCTGGTCGACGAGCCCCGCACCACCCTCGACGAGGTCTGCCGCTTCCTCGGGGTCGACGACGGGGTACTCAGCGAGGCGCCGGCCCGAAACGTGGGCGGCTACGTCCCGCCGACCCGCTACACCCAGGTGCTCAGGACCGCCTTCCGCCATGGGGCCGACGTGGGCAGCCACTTCCCACCCCAGGTGTGGCGCAAGGCCAGCCTTCCCCTGCAGTGGCTCCTCCAGCGCACTCCCCAGCACCGGCCTGAACTGGCGCCCGACGATCGCGCCAACCTCATCGAGTGCTTCGACGACGACATCACCATCGTCGAGGAGGAAACCGGGTGGGACCTCGACGCGTGGCGCACCTACCGGGCCGGCGGCACGTACTCGGTGCGCAAGTCGTGGGCCCCGTCTCGCCGGCTGGTCTCGTAGTAGAGGCGGGTGCCACCGCCGGCCAGCGGCACCACCGACACGTAGCGCAAGGATCCCCGGCCGTCGGACCATGCCCCGACGGGTCCCTCCTCGGCAACCAGGCTCCCGGGGACGGCGCCCACCGCGACGCCGGTGCGCTCTTCGGCGTTCTCCTCCTTGGTGGCCCGGCCGTCGTAGTAGGCCAACCAATGGCCGTCGGCGCGGACCACGTCGGCCACCCGGGCCCCTCGCTGGTCCCAGGTACGGGGAGTACCGGCCAGGGCGGGGCCGTGCAGCTCCCACTGGAGCCCGTCCCCACTGGTGCCGTAGTGGGTGGACATGCGGTCGGTGTCGTCGGGGAGATCGAGCGGGTGGCAGCACAACCAGACATGCCACGTGCCGTCGAGCACCTTGACCACCGGGTCCTTCACCCCCACCGACTCGTCTCCGGCGAACACGGTGGCGGCCGACTTGGCGGAGAATGAGGCCGGATGGTCGGCGTCGAGCGCGTCGACCCGCCAGTGGCGAGTACCCGGTGTGGCGCAGCTGACGTAGAGGCGCCATGTCCCGTCGTCGACCAGCACCAGGGCCGGGCGTTCCAGCGAGTCGCAGTCGAACGCCTCTCGAGCGAGGACGGTCACCGTCTCGAAGTGGACACCGTCCTCCGACCGGGCAACCACGTTGGCGTAGCCCCGGCCCGCCCCGAGGGGTCGGCGCAGGCGGTAGGCCAGCCAGATGGTGCCGTCGCCGTCCTGTACCGCGCTCGGACCGCCGGCCCAGTAGCCAGGGCCATCGCCCGGGGCCGGCACCACCACCGCGGCGACGACCGGCGACGGTCGGGGAAGGACGTCGCTACCAGCCACGGTCAGTGTCTACCCTCCAGAAGTGGTGGCCGGTGCCACCCACGACACCGGCAGCGACGACCCTGGCGTCGAGTCCCTGATGGACACTCACGGACCCCGACAGTATCGTCACCGTCAGTGCCACTAGGTCGGTGACCGGAACCACCTTGCCACCCGAGCCCGCTCGGCGGTGTGGGGCGCGTCCCGGTCGGCCGGCCATCCGGGCTTCACCGACAAGGGACCACCATGAAGACCTTCGACCGCTTCGACGGCGTGATCGCCCGCACCCAGGCCGAATCGACACCCTGGTGGCCGTCGCCCGCCCACCCCGGCGAGGATGCGCCCAACGTGGTGCTCATCCTCCTCGATGACACCGGGTTCTCCCACTTCGGATGCTACGGCTCCGAATTGGCCACCCCTCACATCGACCGGCTGGCCTCGGAGGGGTTGCGCTACACCAACTTCCACGTCACCCCCCTGTGCTCGCCCACCCGGGCCGCACTGCTCACAGGCAGGAACCACCACACCGTGGGGATGCGCTCCATCTCCAACTTCGACAGCGGCTACCCCCACATGCGCGGCCACATCTCCAACCACGCCGCCACCGTGGCCGAGGTACTGCGGGACGAGGGGTATGCCACCTTCGCCGTGGGCAAGTGGCACCTCTGCGCCATGGAGAACGCCTCGGCCGCCGGCCCCTACGACCAGTGGCCGTGCCAGCGCGGATTCGACCGGTACTACGGGTTCCTCGAGGGCGAGACCGACCAGTTCCACCCCGAGCTGGTCTACGACAACCACGCCGTCGACCCACCGGGCACCCCCGACGAGGGCTACCACCTAAGCGAAGACCTGGTCGACCACGCCATCGGCTTCATCCACGACACGGTCTCGATCCGCCCCGACCGTCCCTTCTTCACCTACCTGGCCTTCGGCGCCATGCACGCCCCGCACCAGGCACCGGCCTCGTATCTGGAGAAGTACCGTGGCCGTTTCGACGACGGCTGGGACGCGGCCCGCGAGAAGTGGTTCGCCCGCCAGCTGGAGATGGGGTTGCTGCCCCCCGACACCCAGCTGGCCCCTCGTAACCCCGGTGTTGAGGCGTGGGACACGCTGCCCGACAACCAGCGACTGCTGGCCGCCCGTCTGCAGGAGGCGTTCGCCGCCTTTCTCGAGCACACCGACGCCCAGATCGGCCGACTGGTGGAGGCCCTGGAGGAGCTCGGCCGGATGGACAACACCTTGTTCATCCTGTTGTCGGACAACGGTGCCAGTCAGGAGGGTGGCCCGTTCGGGGTCATGCACGAGATGAAGTACTTCAACTTCCTGGTCGAGACCCCCGACGAGGCCGTCGAGCGCATCGATGACATCGGTGGCCCCCACAGCCATTCCAACTACCCGTGGGGATGGGCCCAGGCCGGCAACACGCCGTTCAAGTGGTACAAGCAGAACACCCACGAGGGAGGCGTCCACGTCCCGCTCATCGTGCGCTGGCCGGAGCGCATCACCGGCGGCGGGCTGCGTGACCAGTTCCACCATGTGAACGACATCGTGCCCACCATCTACGAGACCCTGGGCATCGAAGCACCCTCCACCTACCGGGGACTCGACCAGATCCCGATCTCGGGCGTTTCCATGCGCTACACCTTCGACGCCCCGGACGCACCCAGCCGCAAGGAAGTCCAGTACTACGAGATGATGGGTCATCGGGCCATCTATGCCGACGGGTGGAAGGCGGTGACACGCCATCAGCCCGGTGTGGCCTTCGACGACGACGACTGGGAGCTCTACCACCTCGCCGCGGACCGCTCCGAGTGCGCCAATTTGGCGGCGGCCATGCCCGACGAGTTGGGTGAGATGGTCGCGCTGTGGTGGAAGGAAGCCGAGGAGTACGGCGTGCTACCACTCGACGACCGGTCCATCGAGTTGTTCTTCACCCGCTACCGCGATCGATCGCCCCATCCTTCGAGCCGCCGGTACACCTACTATCCCCCGATGTCCCCGCTGCCCGGTCAGGTGGCCCCGTCCCTGGGTGGACGGGGCTGGGACATGGCGGCCACCATCGATCGACCCGCCGGCTCGGGTGGCGTGCTCTATGCCACCGGTACCGAGAACTCCGGGGTGAGCCTGTTCGTGCAAGAGGACCACCTGGTCCTCGACTACAACTGCTTCGGGGACCACCACGTGGTGGAGTCCTCGGTGCCGGTCCCGGCCGGGCGCTCCGTGGTCGGGGTGCAGTTCCGCCGTTCGGGGAAGAGCGGTGCGGCCACGCTGGTCATCGACGGTGATGCCTGTGGGGCCCTGGACGTCCCTTTTGCCATGACCATGATGTCCAGCGTGGGCCCGAGCATCGGCTACGACCACGGCTCGCCGGTCAGCGAGCGCTACAACGGCCATTTCCCCTTCGAGGGAAGGCTGTCCCGCCTGGACGTCACGCTGGTCGGCCGTCCCCGGGCCGGCGACACCTCCGGTGCGGAGGCCGAGGAACGTGCCGCCATGGCCCGCCAGTGAGGGGAGCCGGGTCGGCCGACGGCGACTCGCTCAGGCGGTGAACCGGGCGGCAGCACCGGCGTCCACGCTGAGGACCGTACCGGTGATGTGCCGGGCTGACTCGGAGGCCAGGTAGACCACGGCGGCGCTGATCTCCTCGGGCTCCAACCACGGCACCGGCTGCCCATGGAGATCGGCCATCGCCGGGGCCACGTCGTCTGCCGTGGGATGGTCGAGGTCGGGTCGGGCCAGTCGGTAGAGGACGTCGTTATGGATCATCGGGGTGGAGACGTTCCCTGGTGCGATGGCGTTGACGGTGACGCCGAACCCGGCCAGTTCGAGGGCGACCGACTTGCACAGGCCGATGACCCCCCACTTCGACGCGGCGTAGGCGGGGATGCCCGGCTGGGCGGTGCGACCCATCATCGACGAGATGGCGATGATCCGACCCCATCGCTGCCGGCGCATGTGCGGGGCCACCGCGCGCATGGCGTTGAACACGCCGCCGAGGTTGGTGTCGATGATCTCGTCCCACTCGGCCGCTCCCATGGTGCAGATCGACCCCATGGTGGAGACCCCGGCATTGGCCACCAGGATGTCCACCGTTCCGAGGGCGGCGCGAACGTCGTCGACGAAGCCCAGTAGCGACTCGAGCTCGCGCACGTCGACCACGGAGGCCATGCACCGGCGCCCCTCCTTCTCGACCAGGCGCGCCGTCTCGGCCAGGTCGTCGGCGGTGGCCAAGGGGTAGCCCACGGTGTCCAGGTCGTGACAGAGGTCACCGAGGGCGATGTCGGCCCCCAGCCGGGCCAGCGCCACCGCATGACTGCGCCCCTGACCGCGGGCTCCCCCGGTGATCACGGCCACCCGGCCGACGAAGGGTGCGCCGTCGTCTGCGTTGGTCATCGAACCTCCCTCACGGTCCGGCGGCGGCGTGGCCACCGGCGGGAACGGCCTCCCCGGTCGGACGATCATAAGTCGGCCGGTCGTCGTCGGGCCCCGGCCCCCCGGTGGCGGTCACACCGCTCGCCCCCAGGTGGTCAACACTGTTCGGTAGCGCCGGTCCCAGTGGTCGTAGGTGCGGCGGAGCGCCGGGCCCGGCCAGTCCGGCGGGAGCAGGGCGACCGGCAGGAGCGGGTCCGCCTGCAGATGGCGGAGCACCGCGGCCGACAGTTCGAAACCGGGGGCCAGGTCGCCGGGCCCGATGGGTGGCAGCTCCTCCAGCCGACCGACCAGGTCGAGGGCCTGCCGGGCCCATCCGGCCAGGTCCCAGAGCTGGCCGGCCAGGGCGACCGGGTCACCGTCGGGGGTGGCGGTGAAGGTGCTCACCAGGGGATCGAGGGCCGGATCGGGCACCAGGTCGATGTTGTCGGGTCGCAGCCACACGCCCTCGCGCAACTCGGCCAGTCGTGCCCGCGCCAGTCGCTTGCGGCGGGCAAGGCGCTCGTCGGCCGCCCCGCCCGACGGGGCCACCACCATCAGGCGCCACGTCCCCTCCCACCGGTGGGTCTCGCCCCGCCGGCTGGCCACCTGGCGGTCCTGGCGCTCCAGCAGGTGGCCGACCAGCCGATACCGGCCCGACCCGTCGGTGGTGACCTCCCCGCTGGCGGCCATCCGGCTGAGGGCCACCCGGGCCCGGTTCTCATTGATGCCGAACAGGCCGGCCAGGTGGACCAGGTGGGACACCGGCAGCTCCGGGGGGACCTCGCCCAGCAGGGCACTGGCCAGTACGGACCGGGCGGTGAACGGGGCCTTACTATCTTGCTTCATCTGGCCCATTCATGTAATATTGCAGCCATGGCATCCACCATGGTGGCCGATCGGGCGGTGCGACCGGAAGTGTTCCCCACCGACCGGCTGATGGAGAACGGCATGGGCCGGCCCGAACTGCGCAAGCAGCTGCGCCGGATCGACAACGTCCGCAATGCCATCACCGTCGCCTCCGTGTGGTTCTGGACGGCGGTGATCATCGGCGGCGCGGTGTGGATCGGCAACCCGTTCGCCTACCTGGTCGCTTTCATCCTCATGGGGCCGATGTACGCCCGATTCGCCATCCTCATGCACGAGGCGGCCCACAAACTCCTGTTCACCAACAAGCGGGCCAACGACTGGGTGGGTACCTGGCTCATCGCCTATCCGACCTGGACCCCGATCTCCATCTACCGGCGCGTGCACTTCTCCCACCACAAAGAGGAGTTCGGGCCCAACGAGCCGGACATGGCCTTCTACGGCGGATACCGCTGCGACCGGCGCACCCTGGCCCGCCGCCTGCTGCGCGACGCGGTGGGGATCTCGGGGTGGAAGAACTTCACCCCACTGCTCATGGCGCTCAAGAACCGGGCGGCCCGACCGGTGGCGGGGTCGATCCTCGCCGTGCAGGTCGTCCTGTGGGCGATCATGTGGGCGGCAACCGGGCGATGGTGGATCTACCCGCTGCTGTGGTGGCTTCCGTGGATGACCCAGTGGCGGGTGATCAACCGACTGCGGGCCATCGCCGAGCACGGGGGGCTGGAGGCCGGGTCCGACCGGCGGGTCACCACCCACAACGTGAAGCAGGGCTGGGTGGCCCGGTTCTGGTTCGTTCCCTACAACACCGGGTGGCACTTGGCCCACCACGTGGACATGGGGATCCCCTTCCGCAACCTGCCCGCCTTCCATGCCGAACTGGAGCGGGCCGGCTATGTGACCGAGGGCCTCACGTATCCCAACTACCGCTCGCTGTGGAGGGCGCTCTCGGCCGCCTAATGGCGCCGACCGGCGGCCGATCGCACCCCGATCGCCGGAAGGGACGGGCTCACACCGGGTGGCCTCGGTTGGTCCGGTAGCGGCGGATCAGCGCTGCGGTCGAGCTGTCCTGGTCCCCGAGGTCGGGGGCTTCGGGGCTGGAGAGCGCCGGGGCCAACTGCTTAGCCATCACCTTGCCCAGCTCCACCCCCCACTGATCGAACGAGTCGATGCCCCACACCGTCCCCTCGGTGAACACGATGTGCTCGTAGAGGGCGACCAGCTGACCGAGGACGGACGGGGTCAACACCGGAGCCAGAATGGTCGAGCTCGGGTGGTTGCCGGCCATCACCTTGTGCGCCACCAGTGCCGTCGGGGTGCCGTCGGCGGCCACTTCCTCGGCGGTGCGGCCGAAGGCCAGCACCTTGCTCTGGGCGAAGCAATTGGACATCAACAGATCCTGTTGGGCGCCGTTCTCGTGCGTCGAGTCGGCGAACCCGATGAAATCGGCCGGGATCAACTTCGTGCCCTGGTGGATCAGCTGGTAGAACGCGTGCTGGCCGTTGGTGCCGGGCTCACCCCAGAAGATCTCACCGGTCTGTCCCCACACTGGGGACCCGTCGCGCCGCACCGACTTGCCGTTCGACTCCATGGTCAGCTGCTGGAGATAGGCGGGGAAGCGGGCCAAACGCTGGCTGTAGGGGAGCACGGCATGGGTCTCGGCGCCGAAGAGGTTGTTGTACCAGACGTTGAGCATCCCCTGGATGACCGGCATGTTGGCCTCGAGTGGTGCGGTGGCGAAGTGCTGGTCGATGGCGTGGAAGCCGGCCAGCATGTCGGCGAACGCCTGAGGCCCGATGGCCACCATCAACGAGAACCCGATGGCCGAGTCGTAGGAGTAGCGCCCCCCGACCCAGTCCCAGAAGCCGAACATGTTGGCCGGATCGATGCCGAACTGGCGGACCGCCTCCTCGTTGGTGGACACGGCCACGAAGTGGCGGGCCACGGCATCGTCCCCCCGGCCCAGGCCCTGGAGCAACCACGCCTTGGCCGCGGCGGCGTTGGTCAGCGTCTCCAAGGTGGTGAACGTCTTCGAGCTGACCACGAACAGGGTGGTGGCCGGATCGAGGTCGTGGGTCTTGTTGTAGAGGTCGACCGGATCGATGTTGGAGACGAACCGGCACTCGATCTCGGGGAGTGCATAGTCCCGCAACGCCTCGTGGGCCATGGCCGGTCCGAGGTCCGATCCCCCGATGCCGATGTTGACCACGGCGGTGATCCGCTCGCCGGTGGCGCCGGTCCAGGCACCGGACCGGATCGACTCAGCCACCGCTCCCATCCGGTCGAGGACCTGGTGGACGTCGGCGACCACGTCACGCCCATCGACCTCGAGGCTGCTGCCGCGGGGCATCCGCAGGGCCACATGGAGCAGAGCCCGGTCCTCGGTGGTGTTGATGTGCCGGCCGGCGAACATGGCGTCACGACGCTCCGCCACACCGGCTCTCCGGGCCACCGCCATCAGGGCGGCAACGGTCTCGTCGGTGACCCGGTGCTTGGAGTAGTCGAGGGAGAGGTCTCCGGCGTTCACCGTCATCCGGGTTCCCCGGTCGGGATCGTCGGCGAAGAATCGGCGAAGGTGGCGGGGGCGGATGTCCTCGAAGTGCTCGACCAGTC
>Ga0182018_10003714_pt1 | contig 13444 bp, 10 predicted proteins | sample 812P2MmetaG_FD_120490 | JGI IMG/M metagenome (GOLD analysis project Ga0182018, IMG submission 120490) | Permafrost microbial communities from Stordalen Mire, Sweden - 812P2M metaG | ecosystem: Environmental > Terrestrial > Soil > Wetlands > Permafrost | place: Sweden: Stordalen | collected...
GACATGGCTGGTGGTGCGCTCGAGCCGCGACCCGCAGGAGCTTGCCGCGGCCATGAGAAGTGTGCTCCGGGACATCGACCCTGGGATGGTTCTGGCGATTCGCCCGTGGAGCACAGAACTGGGCGGAACTTTGTTCCCCTCGCGCATGGCGACAGTATCGCTGGGGGTGCTGGGCCTGATGGGCGGCATGCTGTCGATCACCGGCATCTTCGGAATGGCTGCCTACTCGGTGAGCAAGCGGCTCAAGGAGCTGGGAATTCGCGTGGCTCTCGGCGCGCAACGCAAGGAAGTGTTGCAGGCCGCGCTGGGACGTGCGTTCAAACTGTTGGCGATTGGTTCGGGGGTTGGATTGGTTCTGGGTCTGCTTGCGACGAAGGTGCTGGCTTTCATTGTGTATCAAGCCACGCCGCGCGATCCCCTGGTCCTGGCTGGTGTGGTTCTGGCAATGGCTGCGCTGGGATTGCTGGCCACGTGGATTCCGGCGCAGCGTGCGCTATCCGTCAATCCCCTGGTCCTGCTGCGCGAGGAGTGAGTCACTACATTGCACAGTTGAGCGCTGAGTGCGGTTACACACCATTCGTGCTATGCGCAAGCAACGCCCGTTCATACTTCATACGACGCGGCACAGCCTATGGAGTTGGCCGAGACGCAGCGGCCTTGCTGACTTGCCGCCTGGCTGACTCGCTGCTACGGCGCCCGACCGGAATCCAATCGTGAACCCAGAGAAAAAGAACCTGAAACACTTGGAGAGCGAGCAAAGCCATCTCGATTTCGCGATTTGTCGGGAAATGCAGCAGTGCTATCCTCGCCCCATTACACCATTTTGACGTCGATTACTCCCGAGTTGCAGCCAAACATTCGCTGACGGTTCCGCGATCGATGTCAATTGTTGAAAACTGGGCATTTCACTTTCTGAGGCCAATTCCCGACGGCAATGGACTCCAAACTTGTGACATTGATCTCTTCACGAAGTGAGCGGAGCGATTAGCACTCGAACTGCATGAGTTTCCCCTGCTCCCTCCGACTGAAGTGGGGCCCGCGTTATGGGGTGGGCTGTTGCTTTGCGGGCGCGCTGGGATAGGCCTTTTCGACCTCGTCTTTCAGAGTTCGAAGGAGCGGGACGTTTGGGCCGTTCAGGCCGCGTTCCCTCTCGCCTTCCACCGATTTCCCGGGGTCACCGGTTATACGCCTTCCCTGCTCCGCCGATTTCGCGACGGGGCGAGGAGGGCTTCTCCAGTTGCTTCGCATGACCTTGTCACCGTGCTGTCCCTACCAACCCCGCCGAAGTGTTTCGCCGCATCAGTCCTTGCGGCGCTCCATGCTGCCTTCGCCCGAAAAGTGAGGGCTCGGCCTTCAGGTTGCAGTACTTTCGAGGCCATATGGGTTCACTTGCGTTACGGCCCGGCAACTCGCTCACCATCCTTTTCAGATGGCTTCGTCAATAGGCTTCAGGATAGGAAGTTGCCTCCCCACCCTGCTATTCAAGCTACGGGGCTTGGACTTTTGCCCCGGTGGGACTTACTCCCACTGATCATGCCAGCCTTCGCTGGACGCACACTCTTCGTTACAAATTGGCGCCTGACTGAGCGCAATGACGATTGTGCTCGTGGACGGACTCCCTGGATAGGGCTCTCCCTGGTTCAAATCTACTTTCCTGCGTTGGAATCGAGAGGCAGTACGATTCTCAAGAGGGCTCCTGGAGAAACGTTCGCTGCTGTAATGTCCCCCCGGTGCACACGAACGGCTCTCCGTGCGATTGCCAAGCCAAGGCCCAAACCACCCGTATTCTCATTTCTCGAAGCATCGGTGCGGAAGAAGGGGTCGAAGATTCTCTCCGCCACTTCGACCGGAATTCCAGAGCCCCAGTCGCGTACGGAAATCACGGCAAGATCTCCCTCACGCACGAGTTTCACTTCAACTGTCGTATCGACGGGTGCATAACGGATTGCATTTCGTAAAACATTCTCAAATGCTCGGCGGAGCAACTCGGCGTTGCCCTCAAGGCAAAAAACCTCCGGAGCGATCACAATGAATTTGCAGTGTCGGTCTCTGGCTTCTATCTCACAGTCCTCTGCGGTTGTGAGCACAAGGTCGTTCAAGCTCAGATACTCCATCTCAATTGTTCCTGGTTCCCCCTCGGCACGAGCCATATCGATTAGGGTGCCTACCAGTTCTGATAGACGGTCAATTTCGTGACGGAGCCGACTTGCCGCAACATCGCGGTCCGCGGTTTTGCGCACCAATTCAGCTTCGAACGTTAGGCGAGCCAGTGGCGAACGCAGTTCGTGGGAAACATCTTGAAGGAGTTGGCGCTCAGTTGTGAGCAGAGTCTGTATCCGCTCCGCCATGGCATTGAACGATCGGCTCAGATTCCCAATCTCGTCCTTTGATTTCGCACTAGAACGTGCCTTAAGTTCTCCTTGTCCAAATCGGTCGACCACCTGAGCAAGATGACGCAAAGGGCGGGCAATGTTTGCCGTAATGAGCCAAAATAGCACCGCCACCGTGACGAGCAAAAGGACATAGAAGGGTGCGAAAAGTACGAACGAGGGAGCAGGAGAGGAAACGAGCCATATGTAGCGACCGTCCTCGGAACTGAGTCCCATCGTGATTGCATTTCGGTTCTTGAAATATGGGCGATGGCTACCGACGGTCTCCTGGACCAAAGCCGAGAGATCCGCGCCGCGCTCAAGATCGCGGCCCCGAGAATCGCACATGTAAAACTGAACCGCCCCGGGCCGATTGAGTTCGTGGAGATAGCTAGATAGACCGTTAGCACCGCCTGCCTGGTATGCAGCAATGGCCTGTCGAAACAGGACATGGTTGAATTGCGTGAAATTCTGAGCCGCGGATCTTCCGATAACGCTGTCGCCGATGAAGATGAAGGCAGCAAGCGAGAGGACGAGCGCGGCAACTGACCAGACTGTGACCTTGAGGGAAATCGATTTCACTGCTCATCTCCAGCCAGAACGTAACCGACGCCGCGAATTGAACGAATAATGACACCAGCTCCCTCGGTTTTTCGGCGCAGCTTACTGATGTGTACCTCAAGCGCTCTCTCGAAGGGCGTTGCCTTGCGTTGGTAGAGGATGCCGCAAACCTGATCTCGGGTTACCACCTTGCCTCCTGCTCGGGCGAGCAGGTCGAGGATGTCGAATTCAGTACTGGTGATTTCCATCGGCTCCTCCCCGATCCATGCTCGCCGGGAAGCGGCACTCAGGCGCAGGCGCCCAATCGAGACGGTTTCGACCTTTGAGGATTGCACGCTCCGTGAGCGCCGCAGCACAGCCGCTATTCGAGCGGCCAGCTCTTCCGGACCGAAGGGCTTGCCGAGATAATCGTCCGCTCCGGCGTTCAGTCCACGCACGCAATCCTCACGAGCGCCGCGCGCGGTGAGCATGATGACCGGCACACTCGACCGGCGGCGAAGTTGCGTGAGGATTTCGAATCCATCGAGTCCGGGCAACATGACGTCGAGAAGAATGAGGTCGTGTTTCTCATCAAGGGCTCGAGCGAGACCTGAAGGTCCGGTGTGTGCCGCCTCGATCTGATATCCCGAGTCAGAGAAAAACTCCACAATCAATCGGCACAGACGCACGTCGTCATCGATTACTAGGATTGCAGTCCGTGAGCTGTCATTTTTCTCCATTTTGCATCCTGTTGTATTTCTATCGCAATCCAGCAGCCCGAAGTCCTTAACCAGAGAAATATTAACAATTCTTGAGCCTTTGCGGGAGGTTGCGGCCAAGGCGCGTCTGGTTTTGCAAATCTTGAGGTTCGCGCGGCGTAATCGGGTGTTCAATCGATTCAGAAGTCAAACTCTTAGAGGTTAGGCAGATGAAGCGAGTCGGAATCATTTGGTGCATGGCGGGTGTGGCGGCAGTGATGTTGAGCGGTTGTTCACTAAGGAACGCACGCTATCAAGCGCCACTCGCGCCAGCACTCAGTGATGCGAAGAACTGGAACACTGGGTTGGCTGCAGGAGAGGTCCCCAAGCCGGTGGACGACGTTGCGCTGTCGCATTGGTGGTCGATATTTGGAGATCCTGAACTCACATCTTTAGAGGAGCGCGCCCTGAAGGCCAATCTAGATTTGCGCAAGGCAGACGCGGAGATCCAGCAGGCTCGTGCCAACCGCGACTACAATGCCGCAAATCTGTTCCCCAGCGTCACCGGAACCTTCAGCAGCACAGGAACTCACATTGGCTCCGGCGTAACCGGCCTAACTTCGGGCACATCGTTGGGGAGTTCTTCGCTGGGCGGCATTGCGCCATGGTCGGCCACAAATTCCGCCGAAATAGAAGCCAGCTGGGAGCCGGATTTTTTCGGCGGTCTCCACAAAAATGTGGCGTCGTATGAGGCCACGACGCAAGCGCAGCAGGAAAATCTGCGCAATGTGATGATTACTCTAACCGCCGATGTCGCACAGGACTACATCGATGCGCGGTCGTACCAGGAGCAACTAAACGTTACGAGGCAAAACCTGGTGGAGTACAGGCAAACTTACGACATGACCGTGGCAAAACGCGACAGCGGGCTAGCGACGGATCTCGACGTGCAGCAGGCGCTTGAAACGGTGGAATCGACGGACGCCACCATACCCTCGCTGGATTCCAGCCTGCAGCAGTCGTACAACGCCATCTCGGTCTTGCTCGCCGAAAAGCCGGGCTCAGTTGACGCCGAGCTTGCGGAAGCGAAGCCGATTCCGGTGATCCCGCCCGAGGTCGCCGTAGGAATTCCGGCCGACCTGATCCGCCGCCGTCCGGATATCCGCCAGGCAGAGCGAACATATGCAGCGCAATGGAATCAGGTGGGAGTGGCAAAGGCAAACTTGTATCCCACCTTTACGCTCAGCGGAGCCTTCTTGTTCAGCGCAACGAACCTGCTGAATGTCTTCGACGCCAAGAACCTCGAGTCCAGCATCGCGGGGGCGGTGCAACAGACGCTCATTAACCGGAGAGCACTGAAAGCTCAGGTTCGCTTGCAGAACGCCGTTCTCGATCAGGACGAAGTGGCATACGAGAGCACGGTACTCGGCGCGATTCAGGACGTTGAAAATGCGCTGAAGTCGTTTAGCGCCGAGCAAGAGCGCAGGAAATCCCTGGCCGGGGCGGCAGATGCAGCGGAGAATGCTGCGGAGATATCGCGGCAGCTCTATGCGGGAGGCCTGAAGGATTTTCTTACCGTTCTCGTTTCCGAGCGTACGGAATTGAGCGCTCAGAACAGCCTGGTGCAGAGCGATGCGAATGTTGCCACGGATCTTGTGCAGCTTTACAAGGTAATGGGCGGCGGGTGGCGGTAGTCGTGTTCGCCGGCCAAAAAACATTGGATGGGGAGGATCGAGGATTATGACGGCAGGAATGGACATCAAGGAGACATTAGGCATTACAGCAGGCAGGAACCGCTGGAACCGGTACGTTTACGCTCTCGTAGTGCTCGTTCTGGTTTTGGGTATCGCAGGTTTGTTGGTTAGCAGGAGAAGTGCGGCCGCCGCCAAGTCGGCGGAGCACTATCGAACCGAAACCGCGCGAACCGGCGATCTAACAGTGACCGTAACGGCGACCGGACAACTGAAGCCGACCCGCACCGTCGATGTGGGCAGCCAGGTTTCCGGTATCGTGGATGCAGTGAATGTTAAATATAACGATATTGTAAAAAAGGGCGAGATTCTGGCAAAAATCAATACCGAGAAGCTCGATGCGCAGGTACAGCAGGATCAAGCTGTCCTTGATAGCTCGGTGGCAAAGGTAGAAGATGCCAAGGTGACCGTTGCGCAATCTGACGCGCAATACAGGCGCGATCTCGATGCGCGCGAGCGCTCCAAAACGTACCAGATCGTCTCCCAGCAAGACCTGGAGTCTGACAAGGCAACCTACGACCATGCAGTTGTTTCCGTCAAAACCGCGGAAGCGGCAGTTATCCAGGCCAAGGACAATCTCAAGATCGACGAGACCAATGTCGAGTGGGCGACCATCATGTCGCCGGTGGACGGCATGGTGCTGTCGCGAAGCGTGGAGCCCGGCCAAACCATCGCCGCCTCGTTTCAAGTGACCACGCTGTTCGAAATTGCCGAGGACCTGAGGAAAATGATCCTCGATGTCAACATCGACGAAGCCGACGTAGGCAAGGTCAAGGTTGGTCAGCACGCGCTCTTCACTGTAGATGCCTATCCCGGCCAGCAGTTCCCCGGCACCATCACCATCATTCGATACAGCTCTACCACCACCAACAATGTGGTCACCTACCTTGCAGAGATATCGGTCGACAATGGCCAGATGCTGCTTCGCCCCGGCATGACCGCTACGGCTACCATTACTGTTCAGTCCGTCCATAATGCGCTGCTGGTCTCGAACCATGCGCTCCGATTCCTGCCATCGAGCGGCGACGAGAATGCCAGCTCGGGTTCATTCTTGATGGCGCCGCCGGGCATGGACCAGAGTGCAAGCGCTCCGTCTACTGCCGCACTGAACAACCCGCGGGTCTGGGTAGTGCGCGATGGCAGACCTTCTCCGATTCCGGTTGCGGTCGGAGCCACCGATGGCAAGCTCACCGAGATTCGCTCCGGCCAGGTTACACAGGGCATGCCCTTGATTGTCGAAGCAGTGAAGGAAGGCAAATGAGTACGCCCATCGAGATACCGACGACAACCTCGCCCACCGAGCCATTGCTGGAGTTCTGCGATGTCACGCGGATCTACGGCTCGGGCGAGGGCGAGGTCCGGGCGCTTGACGGAGCCAGCTTCCAGATTAACCCCGGCGAATTCGTGGCCATGATGGGCCCCAGCGGCTCGGGCAAATCCACCGCGATGAACATTCTTGGCTGTCTCGATACTCCGTCCGGAGGCGCATATCTGTTTCGCGGCGTCGATGTCGGAGCGCTCGATCGAAAGCAGCGTGCTCGCCTGCGCCGCTACTATCTCGGCTTCGTCTTCCAGGGATTCAATCTTCTCGCCCGCACCAACGCCGTCGAAAATGTCGAGCTGCCGCTCATCTATCGCGGCATGAAGCGCTTGGAGCGGCGGGAACGCGCCTTCCAGGCATTGGAACTGGTTGGACTGTCCAAGTGGTGGGATCACACGCCAGCTGAACTCTCCGGTGGTCAGCAACAGCGTGTGGCGATTGCCCGCGCCATGGTCTCCGAGCCCTCCGTCCTTCTGGCCGATGAACCTACGGGCAACCTCGACAGCGCGCGAAGCGAGGAGATCATGGAATTGCTTTGCGGCCTTAATCGGGAGCGGCACCTCACCATCGCTATGGTCACGCATGAGCCAGACATGGCGGACTATGCGAGCCGAACCATCCATTTCCGCGACGGGCACGTCCATTCCGATTCGTACAATTCCGCCGACTCCTCGGCAGTGACAACCGTGCAGTGAAACCGCTCAGGCGGAATCAGGGAGAGATTCATGATCTGGAACGCAATTCTGCTCGCGTTATCGGCCATCCGGCGCAACACCATGCGCTCGGTGTTGACCGTGCTCGGGATCATCATTGGTGTTGCCGCCGTCATTGCCATGGTCACGCTCGGCAACGGAGCTACAGCAAGTGTTGCGGCACAGATCAACAACCTTGGCCAGAATGTTCTTATCCTCATGCCCGGCCAGCAGCGTGATGCCATGAGCGGCCTTCGCGAGCAATCAAGGCTCTTCGAAGAATCCGACGTGAACGCGCTTGGCAGCGATGTCACCGGCGTGCGTTCTGTAGCGCCCACCGCCTCGCAATCCATGCAGGCCATCTACGGCAACGCTAACTGGTCGACGACCGTCTATGGCGTCGACAACGCCTACTTCGATGTTCGCAACTGGGATATCCAGTCTGGCCGCGAGTTTACTGACGCCGAGATTAGAACCGGCGCCGCCGTCTGCATCATCGGCACCAAGGTTCGCAAGCAATTATTTGACCAGCAAGATCCTGTCGGCGCCAATATCCGCCTGCAGGCTATCTCGTGCCAGGTCATCGGGCTGCTCAAGTCCAAAGGCCAGGGTGGAATGGGAATGGATCAGGATGATCTGGTGCTGGTGCCACTGCAAACCTTCCAGCGCAGGATCTCCGGCGATCACAAGGTCTCCTCCGTCCAGCTTGGGGTTAGCAGCGATTCGGACGCGAAGTCCGTCCAGAACGAAGTCCTTGCTCTCATGCGGCAGCGCCGGGGCATTCAACCCGGCCAGGAAGACGACTTCATGGTCATGAACTCGCAGGAGTTCCTTACCACCATGACGTCTACGATGAATGTGCTCACGGCGCTGCTCAGCGCAATCGCCGCCATCAGCCTGCTTGTCGGCGGCATCGGCATCATGAACATCATGCTGGTATCTGTCACCGAGCGCACGCGCGAGATCGGCATTCGGCTGGCTATCGGCGCATTCGACAACGACGTCATGATTCAATTTCTCGTCGAAGCCGTCGTGCTCGCTTCTCTGGGCGGAATCATTGGCATCATCCTCGGCCTGGGTGCATCGTTTGTCGGCTGTCTCCTGATGAAGCTCAGCTTTACGCCTAACCCGACGATCGCTTTGATCGCGTTCGTCTTCTCGGCCTTGGTCGGCGTCGTTTTTGGTTTCTTTCCCGCGCAAAAGGCTGCGCGTCTTGATCCGATTGAGGCCCTCAGGCATGAGTAATCGGAGGCAAGTCGAGGCTGCACTGGTACGGAGCTTAAACTGCACCGCGTATTCTCAGTGGCCACTGCAGTTAACCAAAATTGGCTTTCGGGACATGTCCCAAGTTTCCGAACGACGCTGTCAGCAATTCGAACCAGCTTCGGTAAGGCTGAATTCGCCAAACAATAACCGCAGCAGGATTGAATGCGGGATCGGAGCATTAATCCTAAGTTTCTAAACCCAAAACTGAAATAGGAGGAAACATTATGTTCCGGAAGATACTTCTTGCGACGCTCATAACAGCGTTCGCGTGCACAACGGCTTTTGCGGCAAGTGTCGATGGTAAGTGGAAGGCGACGTTCGACACTCAAATGGGAACGCAAAACTACACATACGAGTTTCATGTGGATGGGAACAAAGTGACTGGCACGGCCACCAACGATCATGGCCACGCTCAGATTACTGAGGGCAAGATCGACGGAGAAACGATCACCTTCGTTGAGCCCCTCAGTTTCAACGGCAACGACATCCGAATCGAGTACACAGGCAAGATCGATGGCGACCAAATCAAGTTCACGCGGAAGGTTGGAGAATTTGCTACCGAGAAACTGGTTGCCAAACGCTCACAGTGACGCATTTCCGATGGGGCGTTGCGATCGCACACATTTTCGCGCGCCCCAAACTCCCCATTGCTATGGGACTGTAATCCCATCAGTATCCTCCAACCGTTGAGCCGAGAAAGGACTCGCAATGACGTTCGAGGTCATGATTAAACGCTTCGTTTGGGCATGGGTGCTGCTGGTCGCACCCTTATCAACAAAATGGGGTGCGGCTCAATTCCCAGGAATGCCGCAGCCGAAACACTACGCATGGTCGGACTCCAGCCTGTCATCGGACGAACGCGCCGATCTAGTCATCAAGGAGATGACACTTGAAGAGAAGATTTCTCTACTGCACGGCCAAGGGATGACGTTCTTCAGTAGTGGGCCTACGGAGTCAAATGGCGGCGCCGGCTTTTCAAAGTCCATTCCTCACGCACAAACCCTTGCCGCAAGTGGGGCACAATCAGAGAATTCTGCTGAAGTCAGCACGGACATCTCCGGCACATGGGTTGCGAAACTGTCGAATCCGATGGGTGAAATGGAAATCGTGTATAAGCTGAATGTACACGATGGAAAAATCACCGGCACCCAGACTTTGCCGTTTGGGGACTCGCCCATCGTCGATGGTCAGGTTAGGGGCGATACGTTCCATTTCACGGTTGAATTGGAATCTTTCGGCGATATCCAGAGGAAAGACGTCGCGGGCAAAATCGTTGGAGACACTCTCGTCTTGACGCCGGCAATGCCGGGTCCACCGCCAGGAATGCGTCCAGACGGACCGGGACCTGGAGTACCACCTGCGGGAGAGTCGGGCGGCCCGCCGCCGGGAGCAGGAGCGGCAGGAGGCCCTCCCGGGGCACCTCCTGCTTTTCCGATCGGCCCTGTCACAGCGAGGCGTGGAACCCCGACGCCATCATATCGGGCCACTGCTGTTGACTATGCGAAATTGGCTCGCGTTGTTCTTCCCCAGTTGCATCCGATTCCAGTCAATGGCCTGGCGAAGACACCACCCATGGGCTGGAACAGCTGGAACAAATTCCAGACGCATATCAACGATGGAATAGTTCGTGGAATCGCCGACGCAATCGTCTCTAACGGAATGAAGGATGCCGGCTATGAGTACGTCATCATCGACGACGGATGGCAGGGCACGCGAGACGCAAAGGGACTTCTTTCACCAAATCCGAACTTTCCGGACATGAAAGATCTCGCTGATTACGTTCACTCGAAAGGATTAAAAATCGGAATCTACTCTTCCCCTGGCCCTCGAACTTGCGGCGGCTTTGAAGGGAGCTACGGACATGAGGACCAAGATGCGAAGACGTTCGCTGCATGGGGCATGGACTACCTGAAGTATGACTGGTGCAGCGCCTCGCGCATCTGGAAGGACTCTGATATGCAAGCCGCATATCAAAAAATGGGTGAGGCGCTGGAAAAATCCGGCCGGCCCATCGCGTATGCACTTTGCCAGTACGGTCGGGCCGGAGTCGAGCAGTGGAGTACCAAAGTGGGTGCGAACCTCTGGCGCACTACGTTCGATATCCGCGATCAGTACGACTCCATGACAAAGATCGGTTTTGCCCAGAGCGAGTTTGCGGAGTTCGCCGGACCCGGACACTGGAATGACCCTGACATGCTGGAGATTGGAAACGGCGGGATGTCCCTAGATGAGTACAAGACACATTTCAGTCTGTGGGCGATGATCGCGGCGCCTTTAATCGCGGGCAATGACATCCGAGACATGAACCCGGATATCGAGGCCATCCTGTTGAACAGGGAGGTCATTGCAGTTGATCAGGACTCCCTCGGTTCAGGTGGGAGACGAGTCAGCAAGATGGGCGACCTTGAGATTTGGAAAAAACCTCTTGCTTCCGGCGACACGGCAATCGCCATTTTCAATGACAGCAACCAGGAGATGCGCGCTGTTTTGTACTGGAAGAACCTCGGGCTTAGCGGGAATTATGCGGTCCGTGATCTATGGGCACATACAGACGGCGCCAAAACCACAGACGCTTTCTCCGGAGCTGTACCGGGCCACGGCGTTATTATGCTTCGGCTTCGCAGCCCGAATTGATTTATCGGCAGCACCTGTGAGACGGGGGACGCAAACGCGTCTGCCAAACCGACCACGACACTTCCGGAATTTGCTACAAGTCATTGGAACATTCGCTCGACTTCACTCGGAGGCAACGACAAATGAAAATCCTGTTAGCTTCGCTTCTCTTTTCCATCGCCGCGTTGGGGCAAAAGGCCACAAATGATAGAGTGATTACCTTCGACCGCGCAGATGCGGAGCATTGCAAGGTCGTTGTCATAGGTGGCAAACCACTTCTGGAATCGACCTACGATGGTACAAGCGTCGCTATAGCAATGCCAACGAAGACTGGAAACGGCGAGTTCTTGATATTTGTCGCAATTTCGCAGGCTGGTGCGGGTGCCGCCCAGGTGAATCCGAAGGGTTTTTACGGACTTTATTCCGACAAAAACCACAGTCGTTTTACTTTCTACGACAAGGCCGCCGGAATGGATGGACAACCTCGTGGGCCAGCTGGAGATCCAGGCCTTTCGGCCGCAAACGCACAAGTGGATCCCGGATCACTCCGACCGGGCCAAGCAGGTGGAGGTCCTCCATCTTGGGCCGGTCCCCCAGGAGCTGGATCGGCCGGCGAAGGAGGTCCATCCGGCGCAGCTTCGACGACTCCTGGTGCTGCGCAAATCGGTGCGCCCATACCGGTCGGCTATCTCCGGCGGAGCAAGATCAAGCAGGGTGCCAAGATTGTCGGCTGGGTAGCCTTGCGGCCAGCGAAAGGGACCAAGCCTGATGTCCAGTCCGCCGACATGCTCGACGAAGTCGACATACCCGTGAACGGCATTGTTTTCCGCTTCTGACGAGAGAAAACCCCTGTACCTCGCCAAAACTCCATCCGGCCGAGAAATTGAATAGAAATCTCGATATCTTAATGGTTAAGAGCCGGTTGGATCGCCCGACTCGTGCTAGCTGGAAGGCTATGAGAAGACAGGCCGATGGAATTTTGGCGAGACACAGGTATCGCCGGGCACTCTCTCGGCGGCGCAACAGCCGCGCAATTCTGTCACGCCGATCCGCGGTGTGCAGCAGGAATCGATATCGATGGTATGCCCTTTGGAAATGTCATTCAGGATGGGCTCCATCAACCTTTTTTCTTCCTCATGAGCGATCACAGCAAGGAGTCAGGATCGGAGCCCCAAGCAGTCGAAAGGAACATTGAATCGATCTATGACCACGTTCCTGAAGGGAAACGCTGGGGAATGACCATTGCTGGCGCAAATCATTTCACCTTCAGCGACCAGATGTTCACCAAGAGTCCTATTCTGAGGTTCTTTCTTCGCAGGGCCGGGGTGATGGGATCGCTCGAGAAGCGTCGCGGACTGGAGATCACCGGCGCCTGTGTGCATACCTTCTTTGACGTCTACCTGAAAGGCGCGCCCCCAGAGGAAATGAACAGTCTGCCAGGCCTCTATCCGGAATTGAAGATTGGGATCACAACGGCGTTCCCACAGCAACAAACCGCTAAGTAGCCATGGTCCACCATGCTCCTGCGTGTCTCCACCACTTTGAGCGGCATTTTAACGAAATGTTTTCCAAGTGACACGAAGGTTGGGGCGATGAAGCCGTGACGCGTGATGGTAAGTAGTGAGAGACGCAGATGTCTCCAAGAGCATTTCTCGATTTAGGTAAAATCGCCGAGTCACTCAACGAACGCCCCATAGGGCTGCCGAGTAAATGACGCTAATCTCATTGTCTGCGGTCCAATGCCAGGTCACACGGAAGCTGAGAGTCGCGAAGGCGTTGACCGGATACCGGATGGTTGTTCAGCAGGCAGAGAAAAGGCGGCTCCGAAGAGCCGCCTCCAGGTTGCGCGGGTGCTACTTGGCCTTCTTGGCGGCCTTGGCCGCCTTGCACTCGCTGGCTTCGCTCGGTGCAGAGTAGTCGATCTTGCGAATGTAGTCGGCCTTGATCGAAAGCGTCTTGTGCTCCACGCCGTCAGCCGTGTACGTCTCGGGCTTGATCTTGCCTTCAACGATGACCGGCGTCCCGGCCTTGAGGGTGGCGGCGAACTTCGCCAGTGGCCCCCAAACCTGATTCTGGAACCAATCGGTGTTCTTGTGCTCGGCGCCGTCCTTGTCTTCCCACTGCTCGTTGACGGCAATGCTGAAGTTGACTACATCGCCGTTGGGGGTGGACTTCTTTTCGGCGTCTTTGCCGA
>Ga0182018_10003717_pt1 | contig 13442 bp, 14 predicted proteins | sample 812P2MmetaG_FD_120490 | JGI IMG/M metagenome (GOLD analysis project Ga0182018, IMG submission 120490) | Permafrost microbial communities from Stordalen Mire, Sweden - 812P2M metaG | ecosystem: Environmental > Terrestrial > Soil > Wetlands > Permafrost | place: Sweden: Stordalen | collected...
ACTGGGCTCGCCGCACCGACTCGTCCAGGTCGTGCACGATCACGCCGACGGTCATGCCGAGGAACGTGTAAATCTGGCCCATCCAGTCGGCGTCGCGGCGGGCGAGGTAGTCGTTCACCGTCACGACATGCACGCCCTTGCCGGTCAGGGCGTTGAGGTAGACCGGCAGGGTGGCGACCAGGGTCTTGCCCTCGCCGGTCTTCATTTCGGCGATCTTGCCCTCATGCAGCACCATGCCGCCGATCAACTGCACGTCGAAGTGCCGCTGGCCGAGGGTGCGCTGACTGGCCTCCCTCACCACCGCGAAGGCCTCCGGCAGCAAGTCGTCCAGTTTGGTACCGTTGGCGAGGCGATCGCGGAACTCGGCGGTCTTGGCGGCCAGGGCGTCGTTGGACAGCGCCCGCATCGCCGGTTCCAGCGCGGAAATCTTCGGCACGCGGCGCTGATAGGATTTCAGCGCGCGATCGTTGGAGTTCGGGAAAACCGCACGGGCGAGGGATGCGAACATGTATTCCTTCGAGGGGCGTCCTGGCCCGGATAGGCTGTGGTGAAATAGGTTCCGCGAGGCGGATGGTCAACAATCCCATGGATGACAATCGGCGGGGCCGGTTTGACCATTGGGCGCGTTACGCGCCGGTTGTGGGTGTTGGCGACTCCCTGTGCGGCGTCGCCTCCGTCAACCGTCACCCCGGGCTCGTCCCTGGGAAACCGATCGCGGGAGGGTGCTGACAGAGGTCCACTGGACAAGGCGGAGCGCGCGGCATCCTTATGAGTGCCCGTGGAGCAAGCCATCGGTGGATCATCAAGAAGACCCACAATGCGCGGAATTTCGAGAGAGATGGCGCTCTCGCCCCTTGTACGACGGTCGCATTGAATTCCTCGGGGATGCTGGCGGATTTGGGTCCAGCCCTCAGCGGGTGCGGCTTCTCCCGAGCGGTTGCATTGCTTACGCCAAACGGGCCGTAAACGCCGCCCAAACGCCGGAAGGTGCGCACGAGTACCTCGCCGCGGAACTGGCCCACCTGATCGGCGTGCCGGTTCCGCCAGTGGGTTTTTGGCATGACACCCGGGGACAACATTTCTCGCTATCGATCCGAGCGTTTCCAGAAGCGGTTCATTGGGATGAAATTGAGGTATCGAAGGCAGACCGCGAAGCACTTCGCCCTATATTTTCCGCCAGCGCGGTTTTCCATGCGTGGATCGCGGACAGCGACCATGCCGCCCACCCAGAGAACCTTGTGGTCAATGCCAACTATCCCGAGGGACAACCCCAGGTAGCTTTCATCGACCACGCCGTATCGCTTACCGCCGCGTGGCATCCGGGAGACGAAACCGCCACACTTCCCCAAGAATATTACATCGAGCCAGACGAGATATTGCGCGAATCAGTTTTGGATACGATACGGAGAATCCATGGAGTCTCAGAAAGAGTCCGAGAATCTATGATTTCACGCGTTCCACCGAGCCTCTTGCCGGCTGCGCAGCGTACGACCATTCTCGAATGCCTTCGCTGCCGAGCCAGAGAATTGAGATCCGCGTTCGTCAAGGCGCCGGGAGAAAGCTGATGGTCGTTCACAGGCTTGAAGCACGAGTACGAACCCGCACTGTCCTGGTCAGCTACTGGCCTGACCTGGATGGCGCGCCGGGATCAGAAATCAAACTCGGGGTGTTTGGCGATCTCCGGATGGGAAAGCGCTATGCTCTGGGCCTTATCGCCCGAACGACAGCCGAACCAGAAGAAATCGAGCGTGTCGGTCGGCTCGCGAAGCATCTGGTGGAAAAGCCATTCAAGGCGCTCCGAGAGAAATACGAAGAGATTTGGGGGGCACCAAGCCCTCAAGATGCGTTTGAACGCGTTCTGGCACGGACCCATAGCTCTTTGATACTCTCAGACGCTCAGGAGATGATCGATGCCACGCCCGTGGCCGATTTAAAGGAGGACCTTGAGACCACAAGAACCTGGTGCATGGATAAGCTGCGGCCGATTCTCCGAGGCCGGTTCCACGCGTGGATGGGCGCGGCTGGAGCGGCGCCCACGGACCAACGTGAGCAGCTCGCCGAACGGGACGAGCCCCAACCAGATCTGGCGCGGCGTGTGGCGGGCTAAAGACCGCGGTCTCCCCACGTCGCGCTCTCCAACGCTGATTTCCCTTGTCGGGCGTCGGCTATGTGCGTCCTTGGGCGCCGCGCCTGGCCCCGCCCATGCCTTGGCGCCGATCGCCGCTGCCCTTCCTTCACCAGCCAATCCGTAGGTCTACCGCGTACCGGCGAATGACGACGCTGGGAGCTGACCGAGTGGAGGCCCGAGGATGGCGAGGAGGGGACTACCCCACCAGCCAGACCGGATCCTTCAATCGCGCCACCATGGCCTGATGCGCGGCCAGCTCGGCCACGCTCGGCACGACCATCCGGCCAGACCGCGGGCCCGCGTGCACATACACCGCCACCTGGGCCGTCGCGGTCTCCGCCGCCAGACCAAGACCTCGCTGCCTTCCACCGGTCAGTTCCACATAAACTTCGGCCAGCAGCCGGCAATCCAGCAGCGCGTTGTGCGTGGTCCGTTGCGTCAGGTCGATGGCGAACCGCCGGCACAACGCGTCCAGACTGTTCGGCATTCCCGGAAACCGGGTCTTCGCCAGCACCAGCGTATCGATCATCCGCTCCGGAGCCAGCGTGGCCAGCCCAAGACGGGCAAACTCGGCGTCCAAGAACCGGAAGTCGAACGGGGCGTTATGCGCGATCAGCTCGGCGTCGCCGAAGAATTCGACCAGTTTCGGCGCGATCTCGGCGAATTTGGGCATGCCCGCCACGTGGGCCGAGGTGAAGCCGTGAATTCGGGTGACCTCCTCGGGAATGTCGCGCTCGGGGTCAATCAGAGCATGGAAATGCTGGCCGGTGGGCAGATCGTTGATCAGCTCCACGGCGGCGACCTCCAGCACCCGGTCGCCGAGGGCGGGATCCAGGCCGGTCGTCTCCGTATCGAACAGGACGCGGCGGGTCATGCGGGAAGGGTCACTGCGACAACTCCAGGATCAGGCGGCGCATCTGCGCGTTGGTCTGATGCCGCGACAGGCCGGTGCGCACCACGATATCGGCTCGCTTGCGCTTTTCGGCGTCGGGCATCTGGCGGGCGATTATGGCCTTGATGTCCGATTCACTCATACGCCGGCGCTTCCGAACCCGATAAATTTGCACTGACCGGGGCGCTGAGACGACGACGATCTTGTGCACCTTCCGCTCGCGACCGGTTTCGAAGAACAGCGGGATGTCCAGAACGGCGGCGCGTTTGCCGGCGCGGCGCGCGGCGGCAAGGAAACGTGCCTCTTCTTCCCACACCATCGGATGTAGAATGCGTTCGAGTTGCCGGATCGCCTCCGGTTTGCCGATCACGGCGGCGCGCAAGGCGTTGCGGTCGACGGCACCATTTTTAATCGTGCCGGGGAAGGCCGCCTCGATCGGCCGGACGGCGCGGCCGCCTTTGGCCTGGACTTTGTGCACGGCGGCGTCGGCGTCGAAGACCGGGATATGAGCTCGCTGGAAAGCGGCGGCGGCGGTGGATTTGCCCATGCCGATACCGCCGGTCAGGCCGATGACTTTCACGCCGGAGGTTGCCTCAGGCGCCGCGTCATCGTGGCAGCAGGTCCGCCGCCACGAAGCGCCGTAGGTCGTCATCGACGACCGGCTCGACGCCGAACCAGCCACTGAAAGCGGACACGGCCTGGTGCAACAGCATTCCCAGTCCCTCGACCGGGGTCAGGCCTCGCGCCGCCGCGTCGCGCAGTAACGGCGTCTCCAGCGGGACGTAAACGATGTCGGCCACCGCCGTGCCTGGCGCGGCACGGGACAGGTCGAACACGAGAGGTTCGTTGTGTTCCATACCCAGAGACGTCGCGTTGATCACCAGAGCATGATCCGCGACGGCGGCGTCGCGCTGCTGCCACGGAATGAGGGTCGGGCCCGGCAGGTCGCGGACAAATTGCTCGGCGCGGGCCGCGGAGCGATTGGCGAGGGTGACGCGGACTCCCTCTGCCAGCAAAGCGGCGGCGATGGCCCGGGCGCCACCGCCGGCGCCCAGAAGCAGCGCGGGTCCGGCTTTCGAGTCGACGCCATGGGCGCGCAAATTGGCGATGAAGCCTCTTCCGTCGGTGTTGGAGCCGGTAATCTTGCCATCCTGGAACGTTAGCCGGTTCACCGCGCCGGCACGCTTCGCGGTCTCGTCCACTGTGTCGCAAACCTCGAACGCGGCGAGTTTGTGCGGGATCGTGACGTTGGCGCCGGCGAACCCGGCGTACATCAATCCGCGCACCGCGGCGGCGAAGTGCTCAGGCGCGATCGGCAACGGAACATAGGCACCGTCGATACCGTACTTCTCCAGCCAATAACCGTGCAGGCGCGGAGAGCGAGAGTGCGCGACCGGCCAGCCGATGATCCCGGCTGTGCGGGCACGAGCGGTGAGGATTGCCATGGTGGCACCATTCACTGGTGCGGCGAGAAGATCAACCTGCTGGTTTCCCGTCTGAAAGGCCGGGCATCCAGGCGCCGCGTCCGCCTGGTGCGCCCTGGATTCCGGACGAAGCCGGCATCGCGAAATCACCCCACCCGCATTTACCCGTCCTTAACGCAAATCGTGTGTGATCCTTGTCAGGACACCTCGAAGGGCTTGCGATTGTGGCGACCACGTCAGACCGGATTGGCCAACGGATCCACGAGAGCATCGCCGCCGAGATCAAGCCGTTGTTCGAGGAGTTGCGACGCTTCACCGACCGCCGGATCGCCGAACTCAGCGCCGAAATCCACGCGACCGTGCAGATGGTGGATTACAGCGAGACCAACCTGTCGTCTCAGCTTGGGAAGATTCAGGAACAGGTCGCCGTCATGATCGGCATGCCGATGGCCGCGAGCCGCAACAGCGGCCTGGAGCTGGAAGGCGTGGTACAGGCCACCGAAGCGGCCGCCAACCAGATCATGGAGGCTGCCGAGGCGATCGGCGACTGGCTGCGCGACGGCAGCCGGGAGGTCGAATCGCTGGAACTGGTCGCCAACAAGCTGAACAGCATCTTCGAGGCGTGCTCGTTTCAGGACGTCACCGGCCAGCGCATCCGGCGCGCGATCCAACACTTGCAGCACGTGGAAACCATGCTCACGGAAATCGCTCCCCAGAACGGAGAGGCGGAGCTACACCGTGACGTCATCGTCAATCCGGATCTCGTGCAGGCCGATGTGGACCGGGTCTTCGCGATGGGAGCGGCGGCGGCTGACGAAAAGCCGCCCATGTCGCAGGAAGACCTTGACCGCATGTTTGGGTGAGACGAGGCTTCTCGCCAGGGATTGTCTGGTCAGGCGGCTCCCGGCGACGACCTCCGCGGAGGTTGCCGTCTTCGCGTGTAGGCAGTATTGTGAGGCTGTCTACACAACGGAAGCCCAATGCCGCTCAATATCCGCAGTGAGGAAGTCAATCTGCTCGCCGAGAAGTTGGCGAGCCGCAAGCGCATGAACAAAACAGATGCGGTGCGACACGCTTTGGAAAACGAATTGCGGCGGCTGGACGAGGCAGTTCCGCTACGCGAGCGGGTCCGGCCAATCCAGCAGCGGGTTCTGGCCCGCCCAGCGACGGGCCTGGAGGGGGACAAAGCGTTTCATGACACGCTAAGCGGCGATCCCTGATGTTCGTCGATGCCTCGGCAATCGTTGCCATCCTGACCGCTGAGCAAGATGCGGACACTCTCGCGGATCTGTTGGACGCCGCCCGCTCTCCCATCACCTCGCCGATCGCCGTCTTTGAGGCGGTCCTGGGGCTCCGCCGCAAGCGTCATGCCAGCGTGGCCGAGGCGCTGGAGGACGTGATGGAATTCCTCAGGCTCGCGGGGGTTCGAGAGGTTTCCATTGGCCCAAGGGAGGCCGAAACCGCACTGGACGCGTTCGCCCGGTACGGCAAAGGCAGTGGCCATCCAGCGCAACTCAATCTGGGAGACTGCTTCTCTTACGCGGTGGCGAGGAATTACCGCACGCCGCTATTGTTCAAAGGCGACGATCTTAGCAAGACCGATATCAGGCCGGCGCAGGCGGGGTAACGACCCATAGGCGCGAACTTACGTTTGCGGCCCCCGTCGTCGTGGCCGGCACAATCCCCGGGACAAGCCCGGGGACATGGACCGGCCGTGACGACGAAAGGGGCCCGATCGCTTGGATTCGCGCGTATGGGGGAACGGCTCTCGTATCGTCGTGGCCCGGTTGTTTCAACCGCACCGAAAGGCGGAGAGTGGCGTTTACTTCGTCACGGGTGGGCCATGATCGCGAAAAATCCGTTGCACGAAACCCGCGGTCGGGTGTTGCCGCAATTCCGTAATGATCGCCTGCAACTCCGGCGGCATTACCGCGAAAGCTGGTATTGGCGCGCCGTAATTGTCAGGCAGCAACAACGGCGCCGCCGCCGTCGCCAGCCCGACGTCGCCCAAAGTCACCGCTTCACCAACGAGATATGGCACGCCGCCGCTGAGGCGGCGATCGGCTTCATCAAACAAAATGCGAGTCTGCGTGAGCGCGTTCGCCGCGGTCTCTGGGCTGAGCCGCAACAGCAACCGAAACAGCCCGGCGAACGCGGGATAGGCCATTTTCACCGCCGCGGCCTCGGCTGATGGCACGCCGTGACAAAACGGCTCGATCATGATGTCGCGATGCGGCAATAAATAATAATAGGCGAGCGCCGCGGTCGATCCCGCCAGAATACCGTTGAACCGCGCCCAATCGGCGTTGACCTGCATCGCCAATTGGGAGTTCGCCGGAATGAGCCGCTTTTCGGGCGGGCACTTCGTTTCCTGATAATCGACGATGGCGCGCGGGCCCGCGCAACGTGGCCCATCGCCGTACCACAACGGAATTCGCGGCGTCCCACCGTGCACCAGCGCGAGGACCGAAGCCCAACCAAAGACGTGCGGCGTCTCCCGATACGCGACATCGTAATGATTGAGCACAAAGCGGCAGCACTCGCTGTCGATCATCGGGGCGAAGCTCAGCAGGGTCGAGGCCATCGCGATCCCCTTCAGCCTGGCTCGAATTCGAGCCAGAGGTGCACCGGAAACGGCGTCCCTTCGGTGTCAATCTGTCCGACGTCGCCGGGAGCGCGGCGCAATCCCTTTTGCACCAGCAATGGTTTCAGAATGGCGGGGATAATGGCGTGGTTGATGTGTGCGCCGAAGCAGGTGTGCATCGCGTCGCCCCAAAGGATGTAATTGTCCCAGGGCCGATCGGTGCGGAACGTTCCGGGAGCCTCGACCTTCAGCCGGTCGAACATCGCCGACAGATTGGCCGCGAACACCATGCTGCCCTTCGGCACGGCGACGGCGCGTGACGTATTGGCGGCTATCGTCGTATCGCGCGTGGCTCGCCGGTAAATCGCTGGATTAAGCGGATTGAAGCGCAGCGCTTCAAAGATATGCGCCGCCAGCAGCGTGTCGTCACCCGCTCGGGCGGCGTTCTGAGCGCCGGCCAACGCATCGGGACGTTGCAACAACTGATCCAGCGCCTGCACCGAGGCTTTTGAAATGGTCGGCACCGCACCGATGATCAATCCAATCAGGTTGTTGCGAATTCCGAGGTCGTCCATGCCCGGCAGACCGGCACGCTGCATCGCCAGACAGCGGTTCAGCACGTCGTCGGCCTCAGTCGGCGCCGCTTTGCGCTGCTGGATGACCGTGTCGAGATACGAGCGGCATTGTTCGGCGTATTTCAACACCAGCGTCCGCAGGTCCGGATCGGCATTCAGGTCGATGAACAAATACCAGAACATATGCGTGGTCCAGGCGATCATCTCGGCCTCGGATGGACCGGGCGTGCCGAAATAAACGCCCAGTAATTGGGTCGGCACACGCAACGTCAGGTCGCTCGGCACATCGATGCGGCCGTTGCTGGCGTGGACCAGTTCGGCGGCGCGTTGGGCGGCGAATGGTTGCACCACCGCCGGCACGTCGTCGCGACGCACCGCGAGCCGCATGTTGGAGACGTCGCGGGTGTAGATGGGGGTGTCCTGCATGCCCAGGAAGAAGTTTTCGCCGGCAGTGATTTCCGTCATGCGGGGTCCATAGACGACCTCAAAATCGTCGTCCCGGCGCAGCACGTCCTTCACGTCGTCGAACCGCGTCACCAACGTCGTGCCGGTGTTGTCATAAGACGCGACGAACTTCCGCGACAGCACGAGGTTCGGCCAAAACGCGCGCAAAACAGCCGACGCCGCGCGTAACCCGTCCCCGGACGAAAGTTTACCAGCCAGGCGCGAACCGATCGTGCCGCCGATACCGACCAAACTCGTCAGACCATAGCCGACAAGGCGGCCGACCGAGCGCAGCCCGGAACCGATGATCAGCAGATGGGTCCAAACGGCGGTGGCGATCGCGGTCAGACGCGCCATGCTCAGCCTCCGCTCATGTCGGGTCTACGCTGCCCTGAGCAATCTCCCGCAACGCCGTCAAACTGGGCAGAAAGAAATACTCCCCGCCGCGGGTTTCCACGAATTGCGGGATATTCGGACAGATGAACGGCACGCCATCCTTGGCCGGATCAGTGGGAATGACGAACTTGGCGCCGTCGCCGTGCAGGCCGATCAGCGGGTCGGTATCGTTGCCCACATTGAACGAGGCACCGTATTGCACCCATTGCTGCTGCACGAACTCGAACTGCCGGAACAGGTTGCTACAAATCGCCATGAAGATCACGCCGTGTTCGCTGCTATCGTCGCCTTGTGAGGAATCGCCATAAGGCGCGCCGCGCCGCAGAATCCGACGCCGATTGGAGAGTGCCGAACCGGGCTTCGCCTTCGGGGCGCCGAATGTTGGATCCAACGCGTCGCGCGGATTGGCGCGGCGAGTATGTGCCGAGACCGGGCATCGCGCGCCCTGCTCGTCGCCCGCGTAGCGGAAGTTCGTGAGCATAATTTCGAAAGCGAGTTGGCGCGCCTTATCCGCACTGGTGCGGTTGGGGCCCTTGCGCAAAATCGCCGGAATATCCTTCCATTTCTCGGCTTCGGCCTCAGAGTCTTCATACGTCGCGGCGACCTCGAGCGGGATCCCGTTGCTCCAACGCCCCACCATCTTTGCCTTCAGCGTTTCACTCGCCGCCGTCACCGACGACGCGCCGCCATCCCGATGGAATTGTTCCGCCTGAGCGCTGATATAAGCGCGAAAACCGCCGACCTTCTGATGCAGTTTCCGGAACGCCATGAACGTGCCGTTGCGCATGAACGACCACGGTGGCGCGGTCGGCGGCAGCTCCTGAGCCTCGCCGACATAGCCGAGGATGAATTCGCCGGTCGCCAGAGCCTCCCAGTTCTTGTCGTTCGGCGAGAACTTGCCGCCCCCGATAACCTCCATCGCCTCCTCGGCGGGTTCGTACTGGCCGGCGAAAGCCGGGTCGGAGATGCCGTCGGTAAAGCCGAAATGTTCCTTGGCAATGGGGATTTTCGTGCCCGCCGGGCCGTCCGGGTCCTGGACCATGATGGCCGAGGCATCCTGCCACTCGGGGTTCGGCCCTTTGTGGCCGGTCAGCAGCGTTACACCACCGGACTGGGCGGCGATGCCGCGCAGCCAGTCAGTTTGCGTCGTCAGTTCGTCGATCGGCGAGCCGTCCGGTTTGGCCGGCGCGTTCAGGGAAACCCAGATATGAATCTGTTTATCCGGCGTTGAGCGCGCGTCGCACCAGATTGGATCCCATTTGTCAGGCGCGCTGGACCCGGAATCGCCAAGGATGCTCCAGCGTTCCGCCATGCCGTCGATGAACTCCTCGGGCATGTTGCCAAGCGTCCGCGTGGGCAATCCAAGCGCGTACAGTCCCATGAACGACAAGCCGACATTGATGCACACCAACGGACGCGGCGGCGCGTCCTTGCCGGCGTTTTCGTCAACGCCACGCCAGCGCTCGGAGGTGGTGACCTGACCGCGGAGCTGGTCGATGAAATTCCGTCCCGCGGCGGCGTTGCCGATGTTGAAGAACATGTGCCGGGTGATCGGGAACCCGTAACGGCCATAAGGGCGGACGATGTTGCCCTGGATGTCGGCGAGATCGAGTTTTCGTTGCACCGCTGCGTGCCTCCCGTTCAATTTTCGATGACGCCGGGCGGTTGCGTCGCCGTCGTGAGGTCGTCAGGCTTGTTGCGCGTCAGGAAGTCCCCGAACGCGGCATGTAACGCCGGCTCGTCCTGGCTTTGGGCCGCGATCGCGAAGGCGGTGAATTCTCGTTGCAGCTTCAGCGCCTTGAGTACGGTCGGGAGATCCGAGCCGGGACCGCCAACTGATATCGGGAACGGTTGCCGCGCTTTGGCGAGCGCGGCTTTGACTCCGATGCCGACAATGACGACCGCCGCTACCAGACCAACAAGACCTAACCATTCGCTGGCCGTGAGAAGGCCGGTGACCGCACCGGCGTGGCCCACGAGGGCGAACCCCAGACTGATCAGCACGCCAATAATGCCCACCGCGAACGCGCCGCCAGCGGCATAGAGCGGATACTTGTATGGCGTTATGTTGAAATCCGTCAAAGGCGGCGTCGGGCACCAATAATCGTTGAACGGCAACGAGGTCTCGACCTGGCACCGCCTGATGTACTGGTGGAAAGCATCCGCCGTCGTGACCTGATCAAAGCCGAGGCAATGACTGAAGATTTTCACCAGGTCGGTGCGCAGGTTGTTCCAGAGTTCGGCTGTATAGTCTCGCAAGACAGCATCGTCGCCGCTGTTCGCGTCGAAATCGGCGACGAAGATCAGGAACGGCGTCGTAAGGTTGTCGACTGGTTGCGCGGCCAGCAGATTGGTATTGATGTTCAACAACGTATCGCCCGACAGGCGGCCGTTGAATACGACGTCGTCGAGCACCGCGAAACGCGCGAAGTGGGTCCGTGGCGAGAGTGTGAACGGACTACCGGGCGCGTTGCCGCGTGATGCTGGCGTACGCTCGCTGTTCGGCATAACCGCCAGCACATCCTTGATCAGATGCTTGGGCGAATGACTCTGGGTGCCTATGAGGACCGAATCCGGGCTGATCGGCGCCAGCACGGTGAGAAAGTAGTGGCCCGCGTCGTAGTTCGCCATGGCGCCTCTACTCCGATGGTTGGGTTGGCGTGGCCGATGCGGCCATGGCGTCGAGCCTGATCTGCTCGGCCTTTTCGGTATCGAGGCTCGCGGCGGGCCCGATGCCGTGCGAGCCCAGGCAATTCTGCACCGTCCGTAACGAACTGCGATACGCGGTGGCGAACGCGGCGGGTGCGCTGTTGGCGTGGATGGCCTGCAACGAGCGGATCGCACCCAGTACTTTCAGGGCCGCCTTGATGTCGCGCTGAGCCGCGCCGGGTGTCGCGTTATAATAATAATCCGTATCGACCTGATTGAACGTGATGTAGTCCTTGAACGCCGTGATCGGGATCGAGTGCGGATATTTGACGCTGGTGTACCAGAGCAAGTCGAGACCGCCGGGAATGCCGTCCGAGAATGCATCGATATATTGGTCCCACGTGCCGTTGAAGTTGCTGCAGAACAGTTGATAGTCGTAACGGAGGGTCTGTTTTCCCTGGCCAAGATCGGGCCATTGATCGCGGCGAATCACGACCCAACGGGCGAAATGAATGAGGCTGAGGCCGAGCAGGCCCGCGAGAGTGCTCGGGAGGGCGTGGACCGCGCTGAAGATCAACTTCTGGAGCCAGGTGCAGCATGGCCGCACGGGCGTGATGACGTTCATCGCGTAGGCTTTGCCGGCGATATTCGACACAGACGCCTCCGTTATTCGCGCGGTTCGATGGTCTTATCGCCAATCGGCGGCCCTTTGCATTAGTTATCCCGAAGGCGCTTCGAACGCAAGCCGGTTCCACCTGCCATTACCATGCAAAAACGACCCTCGGCGCGGCATCTCTGACCGATTTGCCAGATATATGACCAGCGACCGGGACGGAACCTGAGCGTGACCCCTGGGCAGCCCCATACGCCCGAAGTTACGGTTGCACCCCTCGTCGCCTGGATTCGCGCGTATGGGGGAACGACCCTCGGCAATGGATGGCGATGGGGTCAACCCGCGCAGACTCGGCGTGGCGGCATCGTTATACTCCGGCCGGCGCTTTCCCACTCAGCAGGACACCATGCTTCCTCCCGCCTATCTCGAACCGCATACTGGCCAAACCTACCCTATTGACGTCCCACGCTGGTGCGGCGGCGATCAGGCGCCGCTTCTGCTGACCTCATTGCCCGGCCTCACGCGTGATCAGATCGATACGGGCGAACGCGGCCTCTGGCGTTACCGTGCCGCCCTGCCCTTGCCGGTCGCGGACCCGATCACGATGGGCGAGGGCATGACGCCACTCATCCCGCGCACGCTGCAAGGCGCCCGCGTCCTGCTGAAGTGCGACTGGATGAACCCCACCGGCAGTTTCAAGGACCGCGGCGCCAGCGTGATGTTGTCCCTGCTGCGAGCCCAGGGAATCTCGCATGTATTGGAGGACAGTTCGGGGAATGGCGGCGCGGCGGTGGCCGGCTATGCCGCCGCGGGAGGGATGCGGGCGACGATCATGACCCCCGCCTCAACGAGCCCGGGCAAGACGGTGCAGATGCGCGCTTATGGCGCCGAGATCAGGCTGATCCCCGGCTCGCGGCAGGACACCGCCGACGCGGCGGTGCGCGAGGCGTCCTCGATATTCTATGCCAGCCACAACTGGCACCCGTTTTTCCTGCAGGGCACCAAGACCCTGGCGTACGAACTCTGGGAGGATCTGGGCTTTCGCGCGCCAGACAACATTGTCACGCCGTGCGGCGCGGGTTCCAATGTGCTGGGGTGTGCGATCGGCTTTTCCGAATTGCTCCGGGCGGGCGAAATCAGCAAATTGCCGCGGATATTCGCCGTTCAACCAGCCAATTGCGGACCGATCGCGACGGCGTTCCTGGCTGGCACCGACGCGGCGGTCGACACCGTGATCCAACCGACCATCGCCGAGGGCACCGCGATCGCTCAACCCATCCGCCGCCGCGAAGTCATCGCCGCCCTGCGGGACAGTGGTGGCGGTGCCGTGCTGGTTTCCGAAGCCAGCATTGAGAGTGGCCTGTTCGAGCTTGCCCGCACCGGCGTTTATGTCGAGCCGACATCGGCCCAGGTGGTGGCGGGTTTTTCGGCTTTGCTGACGGAGGGGAAGATTGGAGCGGACGAAACCACCGTGCTGGTGATGACCGGTGCGGGACTGAAAGCCACCGCGAGGATCGCTGAACTGTTGGGGATCGCGTCGTGAGGACGATGGCGGCGGTACCCGTCATCCCCGGAGCGGCGGTAGCCGTCATCCCCGGGCCGGACAATTTCGTCATCCCCGGGTCGAGCCCCATGGGCGCTAAAATAGGGTCCGGGCGCCCGACTTTTTGCCCGTCATGGCCGGGTCTGGCCCGGCCATCCACGACTTTGCTGGCCGCGCCAAAGACGTGGATGGCC
>Ga0182018_10003718_pt1 | contig 13442 bp, 11 predicted proteins | sample 812P2MmetaG_FD_120490 | JGI IMG/M metagenome (GOLD analysis project Ga0182018, IMG submission 120490) | Permafrost microbial communities from Stordalen Mire, Sweden - 812P2M metaG | ecosystem: Environmental > Terrestrial > Soil > Wetlands > Permafrost | place: Sweden: Stordalen | collected...
AAGCCTGATGCGCTGTCCTCCAAGGACGCGAGGCTTTCTGGGTGACAGGGTCATTCTCGGTGGTTTGGCGCGATGGCACGGCCCAAGCTTTTGTTCCCGCATATGACCGACACTGAACACGAGATCGAAAAGGAGCTTGAACAGGCCCACCTCAGCCTCGTCCGGTCGCTGACCAAGGTCGGCATCGACGACGAGGTCTATATCCTTCGCACGCCGCTCCCTATCGAGGACGAATGAGGGGCCGCATCCGGCTCCCCTGCGGGAGCTCTCAGGTGTTGAACCTGAAGAGCGCGACGTCGCCGTCCCGAAAGGGATACTCCTTGCCTTCGAGCCGGTATTTGCCGGCCTCGCGCGCGGCGGCCACGCTGCCTAGCCTTGAAAGATCCTCATACGAGACGACCTCGGCCTTGATGAACCCTTTTTCGAAGTCGGTGTGGATCACTCCGGCGGCCTGGGGCGCCTTCCAGCCCTTCTTGATCGTCCAGGCGCGAACCTCCTTCTCGCCGGCCGTGAAATAGGTCTGCAGGCCGAGGAGGGCATAGGTCGCGCGGATCAGCGCGGAGACGCCCGAGTCGTCGACGCCGAGATCCTTGAGGAAGGCCTTCGCATCGTCCGGCGCCAGATCGATCAATTCGGCCTCGATCCGCGCGCTGATCGGCACGTAGGCGGCATCGTGGTGGGCGCGCACGAACTCCGCCACCTTCTGGACAAATGGATTCTGCTCGGCGGTCGCCAAGTCGCCCTCGGCTACGTTGCACGCATAGATGACCGGCTTGGCGGTGAGGAGCTGGAAAAGCTTGAGGAGCGCCACTTCGTCGTCGGTCGCGACGAGGATTCCCGCGGGCTTGTTCGCGTTCAGGTGCGGGGCCAGGCGCTCCAGAAGCGACAGCTCGAGCTGCGCCTCCTTGTCCCCGCTCTTCGCCTTCTTCTGGGTCTTGTCGATCCGCTTCTGCACGGCGTCCAGGTCCGAAAGGATCAACTCGGTCGTCACGACCTCGATGTCGCGCACCGGGTCGACGGACCCCATCGTATGGACGACATCCGAGTCCTCAAAGCAGCGGACGACGTGCACGATCGCGTCCACTTCCCGGATCGTGGCCAGAAATTGGTTGCCGAGGCCCTCGCCCTTGCTCGCGCCCGCGACCAGGCCGGCGATGTCCACGAATTCGATCGCCGCCGGAATGACGACTCCCGTCTTTGCGATCTTCTGGAGCACGGCAAGCCGGCTGTCCGGCACCGTCACCACGCCCACGTTCGGGTCGATTGTGCAGAACGGATAGTTGGCGGCCTCCGCCTTGCGGGACCGCGTCAGAGCGTTGAAAAGGGTGGACTTGCCCACGTTGGGGAGCCCGACGATGCCGGCTTTGAGCATGGAGGGTGCACGTTCGCCTTGGGCTGCTCCGCGGTCAATGGCAAAGGCGGGAGTCGCGGGCCCCGGCTTGTTTCTCGAAAAAAGGCGGCCGGCGCCTACCGTGCAAGGGACTTGGACGGCTTCATGACGCGCATTACGACCCCCTTTGGCTTCCACTCCACCGCAGCCGCGTTGGCGGAGGGAATCGATTTTTCCGGAAGGCGGGTCATCGTGACCGGGGGCGCCTCGGGCATCGGCCTCGAGACGGCGCGCATCCTCGCGACCATCGGCGCCGATGTCACCTTGGCGGTCCGCGACACGGACGCGGGAGCGAGGGTCACATCCGAAATCAGCGCCCGGACCGGGAACGGCAAGGTGCATGTGGTCGCGCTCGACCTGTCCGACCTCGCATCGGTCGCCGCGTTCGTCGCCGCATGGGACGGGCCCCTGCATGTGCTCGTGAACAATGCCGGGGTCATGGCCCTTCCCGAACAGCGGACGCCGGCGGGATGCGAGATGCAGTTCGCGACCAACCACCTCGGGCACTTCGCGCTTGCGCTTGGATTGCGCGCCGCGCTCGCAGCGGACGGGGCCGCGAGAATTGTTTCGGTCAGCTCGAGCGCCCACCTGCTCTCGCCCGTGGTCTTCGAGGACATCCACTTCATTAGGCGCCCCTACGACCCGATCCTGGCCTATGGGCAATCGAAGACCGCCAACCTGCTCTTTGCGGTCGGGGCCTATGCGCGCTGGGCCGGTGACGGCATCACCGCCAACGCGCTCATGCCCGGCGCGATCGCGACCGCTCTCCAGCGCCACACGGGGGGCATAAAGACGCCGCCCGAGCGTCGTAAAACCCCGGAGCAGGGGGCGGCGACGTCGATCCTTCTGGCCACTTCGCCTCTCCTCGCGGGCATCGGTGGCCGTTATTTTGAAGACTGCAACGAGGCGCTTCCGTCCGACATAAAATTCCCCCTGAAAGGGGTTGCCGCCTATGCCTTGGATCCGGGCAACGCCGATCGCCTCTGGGAGGAATCCTTGCGCCTCATCGCCTAAATCGGCGGTTGGATCGGCCCGGACACCACCGGCCACAGCGTCGTCAGCTATTTAAGCCTCGTAAGGGTCCATTCCGCCGCTCGTGTTTCGCCGGCCATGCCTCTAAGCGTTTCTTCCCGCTTGTGGACCGTGGCTGACTGGATTGATCTTACTGGCTAATGACATATCTGGACGAGCTCGTTAGATCTATTGAACACAATCACGGCTGCGAGGCGCACTTTGATAGATTTGAGCCCGTTGCAGAGACCTATTTGGGCGAGATAGTGTGGCAAGGGGACGTAGGCGTATTTGACTTGGTAGACCATCCCAAGGCCCGACGCTGCTATGCGTGGGGCTTCCCACCGGACGATGAGGCCACAAAAAGGCAGATCACTACGGTCTTAGAGATTCCCCCAGTGGTTTCGGCGGAGACGGCGGTTAAGGCAGCTATAATATCCAAGCGGGGAGAGTGAACACGATTCAAAGGCGGGTAGTCTTTCCTTTGGCGCTTTATGCCATATTTGTTGAGGAACTGATACACCACCCTCGGGCCTAGGCGCTTGACAAGGCGCGGGCCCAAAGGTGTGATCGGCCTCTTTTCCGAATAGCACGCACCCGATATTCCGCTCTCATGGCACTCAAAATCCGCCTCTCCCGCATCGGCGCCACCCATCAGCCGCATTACCGTATCGTCGTTGCCGAGACCCGCTCCCGTCGCGATGGCGACGCAGTCGAGACACTGGGGACCTACGATCCGCGGACGAAGGGCCAGCAGGTCAAGATCAAGCTCGACCGCGTCGACTACTGGATCGGCAAAGGCGCGAAGCCTTCCGACACCCTGCATTCCATCATCAAGCGGGCGCGCCGCGGCGTGACCTCCGCACCTGCGGCCAAGGTGACCGCTCCCGCGGCGGCGAGCGATGCCGCCCCGGCCGCCGCCATCTGAGGCGGTTTGCCACCGAAGGGTGGGGCAACATGCCCCGGATTGATGTCCTGACTCTCTTTCCGCGGATGCTCGACGGCTTCCTGGCCGAGAGCATTCTGGGAAAAGGGCTTGAACGGGAGCTACTGACCGTCGCGGTGCACGACCTGCGCAGGTGGACGACCGACAAGCACCGGACCGCCGATGACCGCCCGTTCGGGGGAGGAGCCGGGATGGTGATGAAACCCGAGCCGGTCTTTGCGGCGGTCGAGGAGCTGCAGACGCCAGGCTGTCGGCGAATCTACCTGACGCCGGACGGTGTCCCGCTCACGCCGGCGATCGCCGCCGGCCTCTCGAAGGAGAGGCACCTTATCCTATTGAGCGGTCACTACGAGGGGATCGACCAGAGGATTCGGGACAAGGCCATCGACCTGGAGCTCAGCATCGGCGACTACGTGCTCACGAACGGGACGCTCGCTGCGGCCGTGGTCATCGACGCCCTCAGCCGGTTTATTCCGGGCGTTCTCGGCGAGGAAAAGTCGTTGACGCACGAATCGTTCACCGGCAAGTTGCTCGACTTTCCTCAATACACGCGTCCCGCCGAATTTCGGGGCATGTCCGTGCCGGAAGTCCTACTTTCCGGCAACCATGCCGAGATAGAAAAGTGGCGTGCGGCCCGTGCCCTGGAGAAAACCCGCCAGGTGCGACCCGATCTTCTCAAGTAACTTTAAATCAAACACAAACGAGGCTAAGCCATGAACCCGATCATAAAGGAAATCACCTCCAGCCAGGTGAAAACTGACATTCCGCCGTTCAAAGTCGGCGACGGCGTGCGCGTGCACACGAAGGTTCGGGAGGGCGACAAGGAGCGGATCCAGATCTTCTCCGGCATCGTGATCGCCCGCAAGGGTTCGGGGATCCACGAGACCTTTACGGTGCGCCGGATCAGCTACGGCGAGGGAGTCGAGCGCGTGTTCCCGGTGAATTCCCCCAATATCGAATCGATCGAGATCGAGCTCGAGTCCGAGCCGATGAAGGCGCGGCTCTATTACCTGCGCAACCGGACGGGCAAAGCGGCTGTGGCCGTGAATGTGAAGACGAGGCGGACGGAGGAATCTGCCGCCCCGAGATCCCGCTGAGGCCCCAAAGCAGAATTTTCTGAGTTTCGGCTTTCCCGGGGGTTGCGCCTGCGTAAAAGTTGTCGGACGTTCCTCCGATGACCCTTCAAACCCAAATCCTCGAGAAGGCGGCGAACCAGTCGCGTGGTCTGACCATTGACGCCGTCCACGCGTGCTCGTCCGGGCACCTCGGTCTTCCGCTTGGATGCGCGGAAATTGGCGCCGTGCTGTTCGGGCACGCCCTATCCATCAATCCTGAGGCGCCGCGATGGATCAACCGCGACCGGTTTGTCCTGTCGGCCGGGCACGGCAGCATGTTCCTCTACTCCTGGCTGCACCTGTGCGGCTTCGACATCCCGATCGAGCAGATCGCCAAGTTTCGCAGCCTGCACAGCATCACCCCGGGGCATCCCGAATTCCGGCACACGCCCGGGGTCGAGGCGACGACCGGCCCCCTCGGCCAGGGGGTCGGCAATGCGGTCGGGATGGCGGTCGCCGGGCAGATGGCCGCGGCGCGCTTCAACACGCCCCAGCACAAGATCTTTGACAACCACGTCGTCTGCCTGTGCGGCGACGGGGACATGCAGGAGGGCGTCGGGATGGAGGCGGTGGAATTCGCGGGCCACCAGAAGCTCGAGAACCTGATCCTGATCTACGATTCCAACAAGGTGACCCTGGACGCGATGGCCGACAAGACCCAGAGCGAGAACACGGCGCTCCGCTTCAAGGCGATCGAGTGGGACGTCCAGACGGTGGACGGCTACGACATGGCGGCCTTCCTGAAGGCGTTCAACCGGGCCAAAAAGGCGAAGAGCGGCAAGCCGCAGTTCATCGTGGCAAAGACGATCATCGCGAAGGGCATTCCGGAAGTTCAGGGCACGCAGAAGGGACACGGGGAGGGTGGGGCAAAGTTTGCCGACTCGGCCCGCGCGGGCCTGGGTCTTCCCGCCGACCAGCATTTTTTCGTAAGCGAGGACGTCCGCGCTTATTTTGAGGGGCACAAGCGCAGGCTCGTGCGGGCCTACAACCGCTGGAACAAAACGCTCAGGGCATGGCGGGATGCCAATCCGGAAAAGGCCGCCGAGCTCGATTCCGCAGCCGTCAAGCCGAGCGCCGCCCATCTGCTGGCGAAGATCCCTCTCTTCGCCCCGGACGTTAAGCTTGGCGGGACGCGGGCCGCGGGTCGCGCCGTACTCCAGCCGGTCGCGGCGGAGCTGCCACTGCTGATCGGCGGAAGTGCGGACCTCTACGGCTCGACGCTCAACTACATCGAGTCGGACAAGGATTTCGACCCGACCAACCGCTCCGGCCGCAATATTCGATTCGGCATCCGGGAGCACGGCATGGCCGCGATTGCCAACGGGATCGCCTATGACGGGCTGTTCAGGCCCTCGATCGCGACCTTCCTCGTGTTTGCGGACTACTCGAGGCCCCCGATGCGGCTGGCCGCGCTCTCCGGGTTGCCCGTCATCTATATCTACACCCATGACTCGATCGGGGTCGGAGAGGACGGCCCGACGCACGAGCCCGTTGAGACCCTCTCCGCACTTCGGTTGATCCCGAACATGGAGGTCATCCGGCCGGCGGATCCCGAGGAGACGGCGGGCGCGTTCGCCGCGGCCCTCGAGCGGACGGAGGGGCCGACACTGATCGCGCTGAGCCGGCAAGCGGTGCCGGTTCTCAACGAGATCCCGCCCCACATCAGGCGGGCGGGTGTCCTTAAAGGCGGCTACGTTGCGGTGCAGGAGACCGCGCCCCTGACCCTGATCCTTCTATCGACGGGGAGCGAGCTGCAGCTTGCGCTGGCCGCGGCCAGGGAGCTCGGCGCCGGCGCCCGGGTCGTTTCCATGCCCTCCTTCGAGATTTTCGACCGCCAGTCCGAGGAATACCGGGAGAGCATCCTCCCGTCGTCGTGCCGCCGGCGGGTGGCGATCGAGGCCGGGGTCACGGGCCTTTGGCGCAAATATGTCGGCCTCGATGGAAAGGTGGTCGGAATCGAGCGCTTCGGACTCAGCGCGCCGGCACCCGAGATTTTCACGGCGCTCGGAATAACCGCGGAGGCCCTGGTCGCCTCCGCGCGTTCACTCGCGTCCTAGGTTTCTCGGGCTGAGACACTACCGCTTTGCCGGTAGATTTTGTGCGCATTTCCCACTTGAGTGCCGGATAATTAGCCGCCTAATTACCTGCTTCGATTTCATAACCCCCGCCTTTCCCCCGCCGTGCCATTGCTCATGCTGAAGGACCTTCCCCGCTACGAGTGCATGCTCGAGGCCGTGCTGCGGTATCCCGACCTCGATCCGTCGGCCTGCTCGGTGTACCTCAACCTCTTGCGCGCGGGCGACGAGGCCTACCGTCAGAGTGAGACCTTTTTCAACGACCATAACCTCTCGCCCGGGAGGTTCACCGTGCTCATGCTCCTGTACGACAAGCTGGGGGGCGAACCGCGTCCCCTGACCCCCGCCGATCTTGCCGAGAAGGCCGGGGTGACCCGCGCGACCATCACGGGATTGGTCGACACGTTGGAGCGGGACGGCTTTGTGACGCGCGAACACGATTCAGGCGACCGGCGGATGATGCTGGTCCACCTGACCTACAAGGGCCAGTCGACGCTCGAGGAAATCCTCCCGGGCCATTTCAAGCACATGGCCGCGCTCATGGCGCCTCTTTCGGAACACGAGCGCAAAACGCTGGTCCGGCTTCTCAACAAGGTAGCCGGACAGGCGGCCACCCTGACCGCCGAGGCGCGCTCGCATGCCGGCAGCGTCTAAACTCAATTTTAAGCAACCTCCTCCTCTTCATGGCCAAGAAAATTACTCTCACCGTCGTCAGCCTGCTGGTCGTCCTGGGAACCATCTTCGTCATCAAGGCTCTGCAGATCAAGACGCTGATGAGCGCAAGGGTCATGCTGCCGCCCGAATCGGTGTCGACCACCCAGGTGAACCAGGAGATCTGGCAGCAGACGCTCACATCGGTCGGCTCCATGGTCGCGGTCCAGGGCGTGACCGTCGCGGCGGAGCTCGATGGCAAGATCGTCCAGATCGACTTCGAGGCTGGAAACAGCGTCAAGGCGGGCGATGTCTTGGTCAGGCAGGACACGTCGGTCGAGGAGGCGCAGCTGCGCTCGGCCGAGGCCGCCGTCGAGCTCTCGAGGGTCAATCTACAGCGCACGAGCGAACTCCTCGCGAAGGCGACGGTCTCCCAATCCCAGTTCGATTCGGACGGGGCGACCAACAAGCAGATGATCGCAGCGGCCGACAATATCCGCGCGACGATCGCAAAGAGGACGATCAAGGCCCCGTTTTCGGGGGCACTCGGCATCCGCCTGGTCAACCTGGGCCAGAGCCTGAAGGCTGGTGACGCCATTGTCTCTCTCCAGGCGCTGGACCCGATCTTCGTGGATTTCTACCTGCCGCAGCAGGAACTTTCCCAGATCAAGACCGGTATCCTCGTCCGGCTCTCCGGGGATGCCTTCGCGGGCAAATCGGCGGAGGGAAAGATCACGGCGATCAGTCCGGATGTCGATTCGTCAACGCGCAACGTTCGGGTAGAGGCAACTTTGCAAAATTCGGAGGGCCTTTTGCATCCGGGCATGTATGTCGACGTCGCCGTTGAATTGCCTGTTACCAACACGGTGCTCTCCATTCCCGCGACGTCTGTCCTTTACGCGCCGTTCGGGGATTCCGTCTACGTCGTCGAAGAAAAGACCGATGACAAGACGGGCGCGAAACAGCTTGTGGTCAGGCAGCAGATCGTCCGGCTCGGCGCCCGAAAGGGCGACTTCGTCTCCGTATTGTCGGGCCTCAATGCGGGAGAAACCATCGTTACCTCAGGGGTCTTCAAGCTCCGGCCGGGAAGTACGGTCGTCGTGAACAATTCCGTGGCCCCCGACGCGCAGCTCGCGCCCAAGCCGACCGACTCCTGAACCCGCGCGCCTCCGGCGCGGCAACAACCTTGAAATTCACAGACCTCTTCATCCGGCGACCCGTCCTCGCTCTCGTCGTCAACCTCGTCATCCTCATTGCCGGCGTCCAGGCGTACCGCACGCTCAACGTACGGCAATGGCCGAAAAGCGAGAACTCGACCGTAACCGTTTCGACCATTTACGTCGGCGCGAGCGCCGACCTCGTCAAGGGCTTCATCACGACCCCGCTGGAGCGCGCCATCGCGGGCGCCGACGGCATCGACTACCTGTCCTCCAGCAGCGTTCAGGGCGTCTCGACCATCACGGCGCGGCTGAAGCTCAACTATGACCCGATCAAGGCCCTTGCTGAAATCGGCTCCAAGGTCGACCAGGTACGCAACAACCTTCCCGCGGAGGCTCAGGTTCCGACCCTGAACGTTCAGCCCGCTGACTCGCAGTTCGCGGCGGCGTACCTCAGCTTCACTTCAGAGACGCTGCATCCCAACGAGATCACCGACTATCTTGTGCGCGTGGTGCAGCCGCGCCTTTCCGCGATCCCGGGCGTGCAGCGGGCCGACATCCTGGGAGGCCGTACGTTCGCGATGCGGATCTGGCTCAAGCCGGACCGCATGGCGGCCTTCGGCATTAGCCCGTCTCAGGTGAGCCAGGTGCTCGCCGCCAACAACCACCTGAGCGCTCTCGGCAACACCAAGGGGAACCTGGTTCAAGTGGCCCTGACAGCCAACACGGACCTTCGTTCCGTCGAGGAATTCAAGAATCTCGTGATCCGCCAACAGAACAATGCAATTGTCCGCCTGAGCGATATCGCCGATGTCGAGCTGGGGGCGGAGGACTATGAGACCGATGTGAAGTTTTCGGGCGAAACCGCGGTCTTCATTGGAATATTCGTCCTGCCGAACGCCAATTCCCTCGATGTGCTCCGGGTCGTCCGGAACGAAATGGCATCGATCCAGACCGACCTTCCGGGCTCGATGCAGGCAAAGGTGGCGTACGATACGACGGAGTACATCAACGACGCGATCCACGAGGTGTTCCACACGCTGGCGGTCACGCTCCTGATCGTGGTCATCGTCATCTACCTTTTCCTTGGGTCCTTCCGGTCGGTCCTGATTCCGGTCATTGCGATCCCGCTCTCGCTCGTCGGCGCCATTTTCCTGATGCAGATTTTTGGATTTACCATCAATCTGCTGACGCTGCTCGCTGTCGTGCTCTCGGTGGGCCTCGTCGTCGACGACGCCATCGTCGTCGTCGAAAACGTCGAGCGCCACTTGGCCAAGGGGTTGACGCCGCTCAACGCGGCGCTCGTCGGCGCCCGCGAGCTCGTGGGCCCGATCATCGCGATGACGATCACGCTCGCGGCCGTGTATGCCCCGATCGGGCTCCAGGGGGGGCTCACGGGCTCCCTGTTCCGCGAGTTCGCGTTCACGCTCGCCGGCGCCGTCACGATTTCGGGAATCGTCGCCCTGACGCTTTCGCCGATGATGTCCGCAAATCTCCTCAAGGCTGGGGACGATGAGAAGGGCTTCGCCGGGGTCGTCACGCACACGTTCAGCCGCGTCCGGCGCGGCTACTCCCGGGTGCTCGACCTCACCCTGAACAACCGGGGCTATATCTATGCGATCTGGATCGTGATCAGTCTCGCCGGCATCGGAATGATCCTCGGATCCCAGTCGGAACTTGCGCCCGCCGAGGACCAGGACGTCATCTTTGGTATCGGCACCACGGCGTCCAATGCGACGCTGGACCAGGACCTGCCCTACACTGCGGCGGTGGACAAGGCCTTCGCGTCCGATCCGGACACCGCCTTTGTTTTCCAGCTGACATCCACGGTCCAGACCTTCGGGGGACTTGTAACCCGCCCCTGGGGCGTGAGGACGCGGCCGATATCGACCATCCTTGCGCAGATGCAGCCCAAGGTGTCGGCGATCCCGGGAATCCAGTTTTTCCTTGTCCAACCTCCGACTCTCCCCGGTGGCGGCAATTTCCCGATCGAGGTGGTCCTGACATCGACGGCCGATCCGCAGCAAATCCTTTCGTTCGCTCAGGAGCTCGCGAAAAGGGCGATGGCGACGAGGAAGTTCTATTTCACGCAAATCGACATGAAGTACGATGCGCCGCAGTCGGAGGTCGTCCTCGACCGGGACAAGGTCGCCGCCCTCGGCATCAACCTCCAGCAGGTCGGCGACGATCTTTCGGCCGCCCTGGGGGGCAACTACGTCAATTGGTTCAATATCTCAGGCCGCAGTTACAAGGTGATCCCGCAGATCAAGCGTGTCGATCGGCTCAATCCCGAGCAGCTTCAGAAGATCTATGTGACCGGCCCCAACGGCAGCCTTATTCCCCTCAGCACGATCGCCACGATCCGGGACACGACGATTCCGCGTGCGCTGAATCGTTTTCAGCAGCTCAACTCCGTCTCCATCAGCGGGCAGGCCGGCATGTCGCTCGATGACGCGCTCAAGTTCTTCGAGACCGAGGGCGCCAAGATCCTGCCGCAGGGTTACTCGATCGACTACACCGGCGAATCGCGGCAGCTGCGCAAGGAGGGGGGCAACGCCCAGTTCTGGACGACCATGGGTCTCGCGGTCGTGCTCATCTTCCTGGTCCTCGCGGCGCAGTTCAACAGCTTCCGCGATCCGCTGGTCATTCTCGGCGGCTCCGTCCCGCTCGCAATCTTCGGATCGGCGATCTTCATGTTCCTCAAGTTTCCGAACCCGAACGTCCACTTCTGGACCAACGGATGGACGACGACCTTCAATATTTTCTCCAAGGTGGGACTCGTCACCCTGGTCGGGCTCATCTCGAAAAACGGCATCCTGATCGTGGAATTCGCCAACAAGCTCCAGCTCGCGGGCCATTCAAAGTATGACGCCGTGCACGAGGCCGCATTGACGCGGCTGCGGCCGATCCTGATGACCAGCGTTGCGACTGTGGCCGGCCACTTCCCCCTCACCCTGGTTTCCGGCGCCGGCGCGGCGGCCCGTAATTCGATCGGCCTCGTGCTGGTCGGCGGAATGTCGATTGGCACGTTTTTCACCCTCGTCGTCCTGCCGTCCGTTTATATCCTGATCGCGAAGGATCATTCGAGCGAGCGGGCGAACCAGCCGGCCCCGGCGCCCTCCGGGGAAAGCCTCAGCTCCGCCCGCGCATGAAAAGGCTTTTCCCAGGCATCGCCCTCATCGCAGCGACGTGGCTTTCCGGCGCGGCGGCGGACGTTCCGCCGTCGCCGCTGGATCTCAAGGGGGCCCTCGGGTTCGCGCTCGACCACAATTACTCAATAAGGCAGGCGCGCGAGACCATCCGCCTTCAGGAGGGGGTCATCGTCCAGGTGAAAAGCCAGGAGATCCCGAATGTCGGCGCGCAGGGACAGTATGAGCGGAATGCGGCGTCGGTCTCGCAGCTTTTTCCGCCTTCGACCAGCTTTTATGAGGTCGAACTCAAGGCGACCCAGAACCTTTTCGCCGGGGGAGGGATACGGTCGTCGATCAAGGGTGCGCGGCTGACCCGCGATGCGGCCGCGTTCGACCTTCAAACCACCATCGACACCGCGCTCTTGGACGTGCGCACGAAATTCTACAATGTGCTCCTCGCCCGCGGAAAGATTAAGGTCGGCGAGGAGACGGTGCAGCTTTACACCCACCAGCTCGACGACGCGAAGAACCAGTTTCAAAGCGGGACGGTGTCAAACTTCGAGGTGCTCCGCGCGCGGGTCTTCCTCGCGAACGCCCAGCCGGCGCTCATCACGGCCCGCAACGACTACCGCATCGCGATCGAGCAGCTGAGCCAGTCCGTCGGCGCGGCGGGGGGCGCCTCCTTCCCCGAGGTCGTCGGGTCCCTGGACTTCGCGCCCGAGAGCTACGACCCCGAGACCGCGATTGCGTCCGCGCACGAGCACCGGCCGGAGCTGGCGCGCCTTCAGAAGCTCGAGGATGCGAGCGAGGAATCGGTGACCACGGCCAAGTCGAATTTCTATCCCAATCTCCAGGCCTTCGGCGGATATGAGTGGGACGGATTCACCTTCGCCAATTCCTCCCTGGGAAATATTTCCGCGAATGGCTGGACCTTCGGATTGCAGTCGACGTGGTCAATCTTTGACGGGCGCGCGACCGACGGGAAGGTGAGGCAGGCAAAATCGATGCTGGAGCAGGCGCGGCTGTCGAAGGCTTCGGAGGAACTCGAAATCGATGTGGAGGTCCGACAGTCCATGTCATCCCTCCAGGAGGCGGGCGAATTGGTGACGGCGTCCCGGCAGACGGTCGACGAGGCCGCCGAGGACCTTCGCCTTGCCGATGCCAAGCGCCACGCCGGATCGGCGACCCAGCTCGACGTGCTCACCTCGCAGGTGTCGCTCACCCAGGCGGAAACCGACCAGCTCACGGCCAATTACAACTACCTTGTCGCCCTTGCAAATGTCAGGAAGTCCATCGGCCTGAGCGACGCCCTTGTGGTTCCCTGACCCTCGCGGGCAGGGTTGATCCAAGGGGGCGTCGAACCCCGGCGATTCAAGGCATGAGAGCCAAGCGCATCCTTCTCCCAATCGCGGCCGCGCTCGGCGTGGTTCTGGTGCTCGCGGCCGTCGTCGAACGGTACCCGCCGGTCCAGACGTGGATCGCCCGCAGGGCCCTTGCGTCGATTGCGCCCGAGGCAACCCTTGAGCGCGCCTCGATCGACTGGGACGGGATCTCCATATGGGGCCTGCGCGTCGAGAGCGAGGACGCCATCCTGATCGTCCCGTCGGCGAAGGCGGAGATGGGTGTCATTTCGGCCGGTCTTGGATTGGGGTTTCGCGCCCAAAGCATCGTCGCCGACGGCTGGACGCTCGACCTCACGCATTCGGGGGTCGCCCGCATGACCTTAAGGGCGCGTTCGGAAACGCCCTGGGTGGCCCGCATCTTCGGCCTCGCGTTTGCAGCCTTCAATATCCCCGCCAGGCTGTCGCTCGACAGGGCCGACGTGGAGGGCACGGTCATTCTTTCGGACGCGGAGGGGCGCCCGGTCGGCAAGGCGCGGGTCGTCGTCACGGGGGGAGGCCTGGCTCCGGGCCGCGACGGCCGCTTCCTGTGCACCATGACCGCCGCGCTCAACGACCCGAAGGCG
>Ga0182018_10003719_pt1 | contig 13435 bp, 9 predicted proteins | sample 812P2MmetaG_FD_120490 | JGI IMG/M metagenome (GOLD analysis project Ga0182018, IMG submission 120490) | Permafrost microbial communities from Stordalen Mire, Sweden - 812P2M metaG | ecosystem: Environmental > Terrestrial > Soil > Wetlands > Permafrost | place: Sweden: Stordalen | collected...
AGAAGCAATATCAGGAATTCCTGCAAAAACACATGGAAAGGCTGAGCTCGTTGCAGCAGCTTCACTACGCGTCTCACAAGTATGCGCTCTTGCTTATCTTCAAGGGCATGGATGGCGCCGGCAAAGATGGCGCAATTCGGCACGTCATGTCGGGCGTCAATCCTGAAGGATGCGAGGTTTTTAGTTTCAAGCAGCCGAGCGCTGAGGAGCTCGACCATGATTTTCTCTGGCGCACCACCTGCCGTCTGCCCGAGCGCGGACGGATTGGCATTTTCAACCGTTCCTATTATGAGGAGGTGCTTGTTGTTCGAGTGCACCCGGAGATTCTTCGCAGCCAGGGGCTGCCTGAAGAGTTACGCGACGAGAAGAACATTTGGGAGCAGAGATTTGGATCCATCGTGGATCTTGAAAGGCACCTTCATCGTAACGCCACGCAAATCGTCAAGATATTTCTGCACCTGTCCTACGAGGAGCAACGGAAGCGGTTTCTCGCGCGCATCGATGAGCCAGACAAGAACTGGAAGTTCAGCACCTCCGACATTCACGAGAGGAAATTCTGGAACCATTACATGAAAGCCTACGAAGATTGCTTTCGCTCGACGAGCACTCATCATGCGCCGTGGTTTGTCGTCCCCGCAGATGACAAGGAGAACGCACGGCTGATCGTCTCCCAAATTGTGCTTGATGTGCTTGGAGGCCTGAAGATGGCCTATCCTAGAACCACCGAAAAGCGCCGTCTCGAATTGCTCTCAATCAAAAATCTGCTGACTAAATAACGCTGAAGACCCCTCGAACAACACGTTTGCGAAACACCCGCCGCACTATTACCGGTCGCGCAGAGATAGAAAGGAACCGTCAAAATGGCCAGCACCGACCCCCCCATTAACCTCGAGAACGATGACGCGCCTCAACCGTTCAGCAAGAACTTCGATCAGTACGGCAACTCGTCCGGGTTCATCTTCGACGTGAGCCTCTCAACCGCGGTTGCGGCTGACGGCAAGAACGAAGAAAGAGCACCGAAGCCCAAAGGGCCACTCTCGCCAGAGATGTTGGACAAGATGAATCGCTACTGGCGCGCGGCAAACTATCTTTGCATTGGCCAGATCTACTTGTTTGACAATCCCCTGCTTCGCTCGCCTCTCAAGGCAGAACAGATCAAGCCAAGGTTGCTCGGTCACTGGGGAACTTCCCCTGGACAGAACTTCATCTACATTCATCTGAATCGGCTCATCAAAGAGCACGATGCGGACATAATCTACATCTCAGGCCCGGGACATGGCGGCCCTTCGCTGAATGCCTGTTCCTATCTGGAAGGCTCATACACCGAGGTTCACCCTGAGATCACACACGATGAAGACGGCTTGCGGCTTATGTTCCGCAAGTTCTCGACCCCGGGCGGCGTACCCAGCCACTGCGGACCGCACGTGCCGAATTCGATGCACGAGGGAGGAGAGCTTGGGTACTCTCTGGTTCACGCATTCGGCGCCGCATTTGACAATCCTGATCTAATTGTGGCCTGTGTGATCGGAGATGGTGAATCCGAGACCTGCCCACTGGAAGGCAGCTGGAAGTCAGTCAACTTCGTCAACCCGGTGCGAGACGGCGCGGTCTTGCCGATCCTCCACCTCAACGGTTATAAGATCTCCGGACCCACGGCCCAGGGGCGCACCAGCGACGACGACTTGAAGGCCCTTTATGTCGGCCGCGGTTACAAGCCCTACTTTGTCGAGGGCGACGATCCCCAGGTCGTTCATCAACTCCTCGCACAAACGCTTGAGGATTGTTACGCCGAGATTCGGGGAATTCAGAAGGAAGCTCGTAAGAGCGGATTCAAGAAACAGCCCGTCTGGCCCATGATCATCTTTCGCACTCCGAAGGGATGGACGTGTCCCAAAGAAGTGGATGGAACACCGATTGAAGGCACATTCCGCGCGCATCAGGTGCCGCTCGCATCGGTGAAAGACAATCCTGAGCATCTCAAGATTCTTGAAGCCTGGATGAAGAGTTACAAAGCCGAAGAACTGTTCGACGAGAATGGCAAATTCATCGACGAACTTGCAGCCCTCTCGCCCGTGGGCGACCGGCGAATGGGAGGCAACCCGCACGTAAATGGCGGACGCGAGTTGATCACCCTCGCGCTGCCCGACTTCACAAGTTACGCTCTCGAGATCCCAGGACCGGGCCAGGTCCTGGCCGAGGCCCCGCGCAAATTGGGAGATTTCTTCCGCGACATCTTCAGGATGAATCTGACAAACTTCCGAATGTTCTGTCCCGACGAGTCGAATTCCAATCGCCTTAACTCCATTTTCGAAGCTACTAAGCGGTGTTCCATGGCCGAAATCGTTTCGATCGACGATGAACTTGGTCCGGACGGCCGCGTCATGGAAGTGCTAAGCGAACACCTCTGCCAGGGATGGCTCGAAGGCTACCTGCTTACGGGGCGCCATGGCATGTGGTCTTCCTATGAGGCATTTGCTCAGGTGGTCGATTCGATGACCACGCAACATGCCAAGTGGCTGGAACAATGCCGCGAATATCTCTGGCGCAGGCCGCTTGCATCGCTCAACGTTCTGCTGACGAGCCATGCATGGCGCAACGACCACAATGGCTTCAGCCACCAGGCAACCGGGTATGTCGTCAATGCATTGGAGCGCAGGAGCGAAGTGATCCGCGTGTATTATCCACCTGATTCCAATTGCCTTCTCAGCGTCTTCGACCATTGCCTGCGCAGCCGCAATTACGTCAACGTCGTCACCTGCGGTAAGCAGCCTCAACTCCAGTGGCTCAATATGGACGAAGCTCTTGATCATTGCTCGAAAGGCGCATCCACATGGAAGTTTGCAACCAACGATGAAGGCGGGGAGCCGGATGTAGTGCTGGCCTGTGCCGGCGATGTGCCAACCATCGAGACCTGCGCGGCCTCGTGGCTGCTACAGAAGCATGTGCCGGGCATTAAGGTGCGCGTCGTAAATGTTGTTGACCTGATGACTCTGATGTTTCCCGACAAGCATGCGCACGGGATGGACGAAATGTCATTCAACTCGCTCTTCACAGAAACGGCGCCCGTGATCTTCGCCTTTCATAACAATCGCTGGCTCATTCATACGCTTGTTCACGGTCGCTCCAATGAGGGCCGCTTCCATGTGCACGGCTACATGGACCATGGAACGACAACCACACCGTTCGATATGGTGGTTCTGAATGAAATGAGCCGCTACCACCTCGCCTTGGATGCACTGAAGCATCTCCCCCGCCTTCGTTTGGAGGCTAACAGTGCCATAAACTTCTTCAACCAGCAACTCCAACGCCACCACGACTATATTCGCGAGCATCTGGAAGATATGCCCGAGATCAGAAACTGGCAGTGGACCGCGGACTTCAGCGATTCTGCCATGCCCGCTCCAATGGCCAAGGGGCATCCGCAGAAGGCTATGTTCACTGATAGCTAAGGCGCCCCAATCGGAATGCTGATCCATGAACGGGCGGTGTCGATGCTTTTAGAGCGTCGACTCCGGCGGCACAGCAATGCCCCCTGCTGGCAGCAATGTCGGAATGTCGAGGCGCGCCACTCCAATCCGGTTGTCGGCCATCCCATAGTAGACGTCGAAACGATCGGGCGTGCCGAGATCGTCGCGCCGATCGATGCCCGTAGGGAACACAACATGGGCGACAGTTCCATGGCATTCTTCAGGCAATTTTGGCGTAAGCACCGGTTCGGCCGACCGATAGCGAATCATTTGTGGATGTTCCTTCGCAAGCACCATCACTCCGGCCGAATAGCAAAGATGGTGTTCCGAAGTGTTCGCTTGTAGTTTCTCGCTGACGCCGTGATAGAGGATCAACCAGCCGTGGCGGGTCATCATCGGGGGCGTGCCTGCGCCGATCTTGAGCCTCTCCCATGGCGACACTGGAGTCGCCAAGCGGTGATGGGAGGTAAACCTGCCAAGGCGATGCGGGTCGCGTCCCAGCAGAGCCATTGGGCAATAGGAAATCCAGATGCTTTCCCGATCAAGGTCCACCTCGCGGGATGTTGGGCCACAGGCAGTTTCCTCCGGTCGAGTGCCGGGGAAGAGCGGGCGATGAAGCATCGCCAGTTCCGGATGCCCGGAAGGATTTTGGATTTCGACTGGGAAGAGGCTCGCATCTTTGTCATCTACGTTCCCCAAGTCGGTGCCGTGCCAATGCGCATAAGTTGCGAGACCGAGACGCTCCCAATGAAAGAGATCCTCCGACATGGCCAGAGCTATGCGCGGACCTTGGGACGAAAACGCCGCGTAGGTCATAATGTAGCGCTTCAACGGCTCAACGAACGTGACGCGCGGATCCTCACATCCACCGCCGTTGGGCCGCAATTCATACTCGGCTTCTGGCTCCAGTGCGATGCCGAGCCTCTCGACGCTTGTCGGATCGCCGGCATTATTGAATTTCACTCGCGCGATGCCGATGCGCGAAAAGTTTCCCTTCGCCACCAGCCGCGGGAACAAGTAGAGCTGACCGTCGGGGCCGCGGGTAGCAGCCGGGTTCAGGACGCCTTCCACTTCATTCGGATTACCCGGCTCCGGCTCCATGATCATGCCCAGGCGCTGCAGCTTGAATCCACTCATCGAGTCTCCTCGCCCGCTTGCTCCGTCTGCCGTGTTCACTTGCCGCCAAGGCAGGCAAGGATTGTCTTGATCACCAGGTTTGTGTCGTCTGGCCCTTTGACAGGGATCGACACAACACCCGCCTGTTCGGCAGGGTAGTCGTTTCCGCCTGGAAACAGCGCATCGCCGATATAAACCATCTCATTCAAGGAAACGTGGAGAGTATCCCGCAGCTTGCCAATGCCGTAGGCTTTATCGATGCCCGGCTTGGTCACATCGATTGATGTTGCACCGCCCATACGAATGGAAAACTCCGGGATAAGCGTCTCCAGAATCGCTGTGATCTTCTTCCGCTTGGCAAAATCCGGATCCCACTTTTCTTTTTCTTCCAGAGGCGCTTGCTGACCTAACGCGGAAAATGTCACCTGGCTTCCACGATCCTCGATCACATCGCCCCAAACCTTGTCAGCGCGGTAGCCCGCCTCTCCCGCTGCCTTATCCAAAGAGTCGATAATCTTCTTCCTTTGCTCCGCAGAAAGATCCTCCGAATAAAGCTCCGTCCATTTTCCTTTGAACTGAAAGAATTTCGTTCCACAGGTTGGAAGCAAAGACAGATTCGCGAGATCAGCGTCATGGGGAAGATCGGTAAGAAGCTGCTTTTCAAACTGCGCCCACGCGCCTCCGGAGATCACGGACACTTGAATAATGCCCAGGAGGTCACGCAGCAGCCCCGCGGTCTCTGGAGCGAGAGATGATTTGCTTGGTGCGAGAGTACCGTCCAAATCGAACACAATCAGCTTTTTCATTCATCTCCCTGCCGTTGGTTCAACGAATTCAAGCTTAATTTGTCGCGGTTGCTCTTTCGCACGGATGATCTCGCGAGCGATCATGGAATCGCAATCTCCAGCAAAGTAACCTCTCCGCTGGGTTGAAACGCGCATACTCCGGCCTCCGCCGGCAAAAGCCAAACATCCCCCTTGCCAACCGAGTATGGAATCTCTTCGTGCGTTATCTGGCCCGAGCCCGCAATGCAAATCAACACGCGCGGCTCCTGTGTGGCTCCCACAGGGAACGGATTTTGCCCAAGCAATCGCCACAAGAGGAAAGCGGGACAATCGAAGAGTCTTTCCCTCTCAACGGGCGCGCTTGTCTCCACACGCGCTTCTACCAGGCCAGCATCGCTTGCTCCAAAATTGATACAGGCAAAAGCATCGTCGACCTGCAATGGCCGCGGCGCCTTGGTTTTGGGGTCGATATGGCCCCAATCGTAGAGCCGGAACGTCACATCGCTGTTTTGCTGAACTTCAAAGACGACAACTCCGTCGCCCAGGGTGTGAACTGTTCCTGCAGGAATGAACACCGCATCGCCCAGCTTCGGGTCAATGCACACAAGGTGTTCCGCAACGCTCTCGTCTTCAAGAGAACTCCGAAGAATGTTCGCCGTGGTCCCCGATCTGAGGCCGGCATAGATTCGGCTGCCTTTCTCAGCTTCAATTACAACCCACGCCTCAGTCTTTGCTGTATCCCCCGCTGGAATTAGATCGGGGTGCGCGTCGCTCGGGTGCACCTGCACGGAAAGCATCGTCTGTGCGTCGAGAAACTTCAACAGCAGGGGAAAGCGCACGAAGCGCGACGCGAACTTCCCCATCAGCTGCTCTCGGAACTGCTCCATCACTTGTCCAAGTGCCTTGCCCTTCAGCGGTCCATTCGCAACCAGACTCTGGTGGTCGGTGCGGTCGCTCAGCACCCACGCTTCGCCGATGGGATCACCGCCTGGCAGGGACTCGGAAAGTATTGCGCCCAAACGCCTGCCGCCCCACAGCCTGTACTGGAAGATGGGCGCGAAGCGCAAGGGATAGAGCGGCACTTGGCTCATGATTCGCGGCTCGAGCCTCGCCTTCGAGGGCATCTGCTCATTTTGACCTCAGTTAGACCAACCGACTGGGAACGCGAATTAGGGATGGCTGCGCGAAACCCAGTCCAGGTTGCCACTCGCGCCGCACCGCACGATTGCGTGGTACGCGGTACGATCACAGAGCTCTGCGTCCATTCGCCGAGCCTACGGGCTCTACACCCAACTCCCCAGCCTGAGCGGGAGTAAGAGGAAGCGAAGCTTCATCGAGGCCACCAATCGCGGCGCCTCTTGCCGCTCTTTCCTTCATCGCCTTTTCTTCTCCAAGTCCCATCGTCAACGCCGTCAGTCCGGCCAGACCACCCAACTGCATCGATTCGACGGCTGTACTGGGCACAATCACGATCGTCGAGTTCTGCTTCAGCCCCTCGTAGAGCATGTTCATTGCTCTCAGATGCAGAGCGACAGGATTGTTTAAGTAGGTCTTGGCCGCTTCACCGAACTTCTCGGCCACCTGGCGCTCGGAGTCGCCCAGAATCACACGGGCCTGGCGTTCCCTCTCCGCCTGCGCCTGCATCGACATCGCATCTTCCAGAGCTGAAGGAATCAAGACGTCCTTCACCTCGACGGAAATCACGTTGATTCCCCAGGGCTCGGTGCGCACATCGATGATCTTCTGCAAATCCGCGCTGATTTTGTCCCTGCCTTCCAGCATGTCACCCAGCATCGTCTTGCCAATTACATCGCGCAATGCCGTCTGCGCGGCCCAGTTGATTGCACTCTGATAGTCCTGCACATCGAGGGCGGCCTTCTTGGGATCGATGATCTTCCAGAAGAGCACGGCATCGACATCCACTGGAACTGTGTCTTTGGTCAGTGTCTTCTCTGCCTTGAATGAGCTTGTCAGCACGCGCGTATCGAGCCAATAAGGGATGGATTCGATGATTGGAATGATCATGAACAATCCCGGACCTTCAAGAGACCGGAACTTGCCCAGGCGCAGGACAACGGCCTTGCTCCATTGATCGGCAACTCGAACAGCGGACGCAGCAATATAGGCAGTCGCTACGGCGCACGCAAGTACAACAATGGCTGTCACGTCAGCCGACATGCGGTGCAGACTGTAGGCAACTACCGCGCCAATGGCCAGGATGACCGCGAAGATGAGTGCTGGAAACGAATTGTTTTGCTTCATGGTGACTGCCTTTCATGTCCCAGTGCATGTGCTCGGCCCAAGAGAGCCTCCCCAGAGCCGAGCGCATACGTCTTCTGAAAACGGGTGCTGTTAGACGAGGACCGGCTCGCCATGAACGGTGTAAGAACTGTGTGCGGTGCCTGCAAGGACGTCTTTTGCCTTGACTACTGCGTCGGGAGTTCCATGAACAACCAGAAGGAACTTGTCGGTCTTCAGCGCAACGTCATACTTGAGCACGCTGTCCTTTGGGATGCCGATGCTCACAAGACCTGCGCCCACCGCGCTTACTCCTCCAACTACGGCCGCTCCCTCTAAGCCCGCGATGATCCAGCCCACTAATGGCCCAGCCACCAGAATTGGCCCGATGCCCGGTATAGCGAATGCCGCCGAACCGAAAAGCAGTCCCCAGAAGCCGCCCCAAAAAGCACCGATTTTTCCCCAATACTTCATCCTGTCGCCGGCGTTGTAATAGCCGACCACGTGCTCGTCCGTGTGCTGATTCCTCGCCGCGATTGAAAGGCTCTTCATGTCCACCCCGGCCTCCTGCAATTCTTTGATCGCATGCTCAGCCTGTTCGTGGGTGTCGTAGATCGCTACTACAGAATTTGTGATGCTCATTGTTTTCTCCGTCTTGTTGAGTTGGTTAGATTGAATCCAGGCTGCCGTGCCGTGCAGGCGGACGCATTTGCCGAGACAACTTGTTGCGGTGCCCAGACCAGCCGCTTCCATGAGGCCCGTAACGTTCCGAAACAGAGCAAGAGAGCTGGCAGTTTGAGTCTCGCAGCCTGCATGTGCGGGATTCTGAGCAATTGGGTACATCCCATTGCCATGCCTCCTCACTGAACGGCAACCGTCGTGGGTTGAACGCTGATTTCGCCATTAGGTTGCCGGCTGCATTGCGTTGCATGTTGCGCGCTCAATGAGGCGCGCTCTTCCCTGTTGCTGCAATGAATCAGGGAAGCTGCCATTCGCGCGGGAACCATATGCCACCAAAGAGGCTCAAGGGTTTCTCTTTACGGTGGCTCTCAAATTCTCCAAGCCCAGACGTGAGTCGCCCGAGCAGAATTGCTCAACTCCTACCAATTTGATCGGGCGATTCCTGAGATTGAGCCTCGTTAAAACGACATCCGGCAGCGAAATGGGCTCGATCGTCAAATCGAACTGTCATTTCTTGTGACAGCGACAAGCTGAGAGTGTTCCTATGTGAACACCTTAATATCTCTGCATCCCCTGGCCGGCGTTGCTAGAGCGGGGGCTGCGGCAGTCCATTGCGCGAGTTGCCCAGGCGCGCGAACCGTTTGCAGTAAGAAAGGGACTACGTTGTTTGGATCGAGCGGGAGTACGGTTGCCAGATCGCGTCCGAGGACGATGCCTCGCGGGAAAGAGAAGCCACTCGTGCTTTTGGAGTTGTCGCCGGAGTAATCGCCGCAGGTCATGTAATTCCCAGTACCCGCGCCATAAGTGAACCATTCCGGGTAGAAGCCGGCGATGGCCAGCACATCGGGCAGGTATACCTGGCAAACGAAGGTCTGGGCATTCAAAACTAACTCGTTGAGAAGCGTGATCCGTTCCGGGTTGATGGTCCACCCGGAATCCGCGATTTGAGACCCGAATGGGCTAGATGAGCGCCTCGGGATCGTCACCCAGGATCATTCCAGGGTAGATCGGCGAAAACAGACTGATTTCGCGGTATTCATCACGCGTTGCTGAGCAACGCGGCGAAAAAGCTCTTGAGCAATTTGAGAGCATGTTTGGGTTTTCAGCAGGGCACATGATTGGTTTCGAGAAAGTCACCAGCACGTGGAGGTAGACAGTCTCCATCCACGGCAGTAGAATCTCTACATCCAGATGGCCGAGACAACGAAGTACCAGAACCGAATTGAGCTGTTGCAGGGAACGCTGGACATGCTCGTGTTGCGGGCGCTTCTGCGCGAACCCATGCACGGTTACGCCATTGCACAAGTGATCCGCAGCCGGTCCGGCGAAGTATTCACAGTGGAGACCGGATCTCTGTACCCAGCTCTGCATCGTCTCGAACGGCAGAAATGGGTAAAGTCCGAATGGAAACTGACCGAAAGCAAACAGCGCGCGAAGTTCTATCAACTCACGGCTATCGGGAAGAAACAGCTCACGACCGACCACCAGCGCTGGCTCCAGCTAGTTAGAGCGATCGGCGCTGTGATGGAGCCGGAGGTGCAGCCGTGATGCACTGGCCGTGGGAACGAGCAAAGGAAAGCCTATCCGAAGAGCTTGAGGCTCATCTGCAAATGGCGATCGTTGAGCGTGTAGCTGATGGAGAGGACCCGGCACACGCTCGCGCAGCCGCACTGCGTGAACTCGGCAACTTGCCGCTTATCGAGGACGTTACGCGTGAAAGCTGGGGATGGATGTGGCTGGAAAATCTTCTCCACGATACTCGATATGCGCTGCGCCAGCTTCGCCGTGCTCCTGCGTTTACGGCAACGGCGCTGCTCACGCTGGCCTTTGGCATTGGCGCCAACCTCGGCGTCTTCCAGCTACTCTATGCGGTGATTCTCGCTGAGTTGCCTGTTCCTCATCCGGAAGAGGTTGTGAGAATTCACGCTGCGCGCAGCCCCTTCGATCAAAGCTGGACAATTTCTTATCCCGCATATCAGCGTTTGCGCGCCGCCACTCCCGATATTCCCTTGATGGCGTCCGCTTATGCGGAAGACGCGAAACTTGATCTTCCCAACCGCGCGTCGATAAAGGCCGCCTGTACGCTTGTTTCCGACAACTACTTCAGCGGGCTTGGCGTTGCACCGGCAGCGGGGCGGCTGTTCGTGCAGGCCGATGAACGTATGGGCCAGGGTGAGTGGCCTGTGGTGCTCCGCTACGATTTCGCGCGCAACACATTCGGCTCGGCGCAGCAGGCCGTGGGGCAGCACATTCTTCTCAATGACCGCGCATTTGTAGTGATCGGAGTGGCGCACCGGAGGTTCCTCGGCGATAGAACGGGATATGCCCCCGACATCTGGTTGCCTCTTGCTCTACAAAGCACCGGCGCGTTGGCCGTTCCATGGGACTCGCTTGGGCCGGGCCACGATGTATCGCTCGACAAACCCTGGTATAACCAGCCCACGATCTTCTGGCTTGTGCTCATGGCGCGCATTCCGCCGGAACGCCGCGCCGCAGTGCTTGCGCATTGGGATCAGGTATTTCGTAATGACCGTGAGGTGATGACGGAAGCGACGGCCGATCCGGTTGTGAAAGCGGCACTTCTGCACGCGAAGATCGAAGTAGCGCCGCTCAGCGAGAACGGCATGAGGAAAAGATTCACGGGGCCTCTGACGCTACTCATGGCGCTTTCGGCTTCCATCTTTCTAGTGGGTTGTCTGAATCTCGCGAACCTTCAGCTTGCGCGGCTGCATGCGCGTGCGCACGAACTCAGTGTGCGTATGGCGCTTGGAGCAAGCAGCGGCAGGCTTATTCGTCAGATTGCTCTTGAGGATGCGTTGCTCGTTGCCGGCGGCTCTGTGTGCGCGTTTGGGCTAGGCAGTGCGGCCAGCGGTATTCTCGTTCGTTGGGCTTCCAATCGCAATTCTCTTTTCACTTTCGACCTGCATCCGAACTTGCCTCTTGCGGCCCTCGGCGTAGGGCTTATGCTGCTGTCGCTGCTGTGCTTCAGCATTCTTCCGGCAATCATCTTCATCCGTACCGGTGTTGCGCAGACGGCAGGATCGGGCGCTAGAATTGCCGGGATTTCCCAAACCGCACGCCAACGCATTCGTTCCAATGTAATGCTTGGAACGCAGGTCAGTCTTTCACTTCTGCTTTCCACAATGTCGGGATGTTTCGCTGCGACGCTGGTGCACTGGGAAACCGCGGATGTGGGCATGGATCGTGAGCATGTGCTGATTGTGCGCCCGGAGCTGCATCAGCCAAGGTACACCGATCATAGCGAAATGCTGCCTGGGCTTTATAGCCGGATACAGGAGCGCCTGCAAGCACTTCCCGGCGTGCGCAGCGCAGCCGTAGAAATGTGCGGCGGCATTCACTGCGGCTGGATTACGTCGCTCTACGTGCATGGACGCAGCGATCTTACGGATGTGCAGGTGCATGGGCAGGAAGATCACGTAGGCCTCGGCTTCTTTTCCACGCTTGGAATTCCAATTCTGCGCGGGCGGGATTTCTCTTCGAGCGATACGGACAAGACGCAGCCTGTGGCGATCATTAGCCGTGCGTACGCGCGCCAATTGTTTGGAGATGCGGACCCGATTGGGCAATGGGTTGGTTATGTGCCAGCGCCGAATGATCACAAATTTCTGATTGTGGGTGAAGTGGCCGATGCGCGCGTGAATGGAGCGGAGCGCGAGGCCCCGCCGGTGGTTTACATGAGCATTAACCAGAATCCTGCACCGATAAACAGCATCCGAGTGCGGGCCGTGGGTGATCCGCGCCAGTTATCGGAAAGTGTGCGTCACGCGCTGTATGAAGTTGATCCCGCTCTACCTGTTAGCGAAATCGTGCCTTTGGCCACGGAACTAAATGGCGACCTTGGCACAGAAAAGCTCCTTGCCCGCCTCGCAGGAGTCTACGCGAGCCTCACGCTGTTGCTCGTCGCCATCGGCTTCTACGGCGTCACGTCATCCCGTACTGCGCGCCGCAAGAACGAGTTCGGTATACGCCTTGCGCTCGGAGCCACCCGCCGCCACATTCAGGTGCTCATTGTCGGTCAGACCATGCGTATTCTACTCGCTGGCATTCTGCCCGGCGCGATGCTATCGATTCTCGCGGTGCGCGCAGCGAGTCACTTCCTGTACGGGTCTGTCAGCGCGAATTCACTCGCGATCTTCGGGGCAAGCCTCGTTCTCGCATTTGCCGGATCTGTCGCTACCCTCATCCCCGCTCGCCGCGCGGCGTTTGCCGATCCGTTGGAAACTCTACGCAGTGAATGATCGTCACCTTGGACATGGCGGGTTGCCGGCTCCTCTCATCGGTGTTTCGGATCCGGCGCGCAAGGTGCCGAACGCGAAGTGAACAATGAAGCAGGAGAGAGACTCGCGCAAATTTTGGGCGAAGAGACTCGTCAGTTGATGGGAGGATTCTAGCGCCCTAAAAACCACGCAACTTTGAGAAACGTTGCTACCGAATGCGAAGCCTTTTGAAGTGGGGTGGGTACAAAAATGGGTACAGTCGCCCATTTTGGGCCGTTTCCAGCTCGCATTCGGATGCTCTAAGTTGTTGATTTTGATTGGTGGACGCGGTAGGAATTGAACCTACAACCTGTCGGTTAAGAGCCGAATGCTCTGCCAGTTGAGCTACGCGTCCATGGAGAAAACTCGTCGGATGGAGGGAGGGTTTCCGCCAGAACAACCTCGCCTTGAAGGCTCGGCTATTCCCATCAACCCATGGAAAATATAACACAGTCCGCGTGCCCGCTCCAGCGCGCTTCCGCGTTGCCGCGAAACTGCACTCGCTATACGAAAACGGAAAACGGCAAGCAAGCACTGGTTCCACCTTAAAACGTGAACGCCAGTCCGCCGCTCACTCCGCGCTGCTCCTGCGCCAGAACCACCACCGATCCATCGCCCAACAGATACGGTTGATAACCCTGCGCCAGCAGATTCCGCAGGTCGATCAGCGCTTCAAACCCCGTCTGCCCATCACGCCGCCCATCGTGCCCCGTGTGAATGGCCTGCCGCAAATGCAGGTTCAGGTAGGGCTCACCCTCATTCGCCGCATACGCAGCCACCGGCGTCAGTGTCTCGTCCGGCTGCCAGCGATAGCTCGCCCGCCAGTGCGTGCCCGTGCCTTCTATCGTCCCCGAAAGCGAAATCGAATACG
>Ga0182018_10003720_pt1 | contig 13434 bp, 10 predicted proteins | sample 812P2MmetaG_FD_120490 | JGI IMG/M metagenome (GOLD analysis project Ga0182018, IMG submission 120490) | Permafrost microbial communities from Stordalen Mire, Sweden - 812P2M metaG | ecosystem: Environmental > Terrestrial > Soil > Wetlands > Permafrost | place: Sweden: Stordalen | collected...
ACGTGGAAGTCGCTGAAGATGCCGTGCCCGCACTGGCCCGACGTCGCCGCGATCGGCATGTCGAAGGTGAAGTGGAGCAGCATCTCGGCCGTGTCGTTCTTGCTTTGCTCGACGCCGTTCGGGTCCGTGCCGTCGATCCACTCGATCGACCCGTTGGCCACGCTGTCGACGTCGTGACGACCTGCGGTGATCGCCACGGTCGGAGCTGCCGGCGGTGCCCCGGCCGGATTGCCGTTGGAGAGGGCGCCCACGTAGTTCAGCCACTGGACGAACACGCCCGGATTGGTCACCGGGACCGTCGGCGGGACGGTGTTGCTCACGTCGCCCGTGAATGTCGTGCCATTCACGGTGGGCGTGTCGTTGTCGTCCGCCCGGAGGTCCCAGTTGGCGATGCTGTTCAGCTGGCTGTTGTTGTTCCCGCTCAGCCACGTGTAGCTGAAGTGCGTCGCGAAGAAGTGCCCGCCGTGATCGCCGTAGTACCCGAGGTCCAGGAGCTCGGCCGCGTTCTTCGTGACCGGGCCGCCCCAGCACGGGAGCAGGATCTGGTCGTAGTCCATGTACGTGCCGTTCGTGGCGCTACCCGTCGCGCCCGTGCCCAGAAGGGCGGTCTCGTCCTCGCGCGGCGCGAGGGTGGCGCCCGGGGCAGCGTTGGCGACGCCCCCCGCTTCCGCGGTCGTCGACGTGTAGATGTGGACGCGGCCGAGCTTGGGCGCCGTGCCGGTCGCCGTCTCGCCGTTCCATGTGCTGTAGCTCATGAACTCGTTCTGATTGATGCCCATCTTGAGCAGAACGCACTCGATGGGGTCATAGCTGCCGGTCGAGATCCCGGTGAGGGGGATGTCGCCCTCGGTCGAGCTCGAGGGCAGGTTCATGGCCGCGGTCAAAGTGTTCTGCGCGCACGGATTCAGGATCGCGAACGAGTACTGCCGTCGCCAGCGACCAAGCTGGATGACGATCGGAATCGTGTCGGTGGCGCTCGTGCTCACGGGCACGTTCGACAGCGTGAACTTGCCCGTGTAGTCCGTCGTCGTCTCGACGAGCGGATTGCCCGAGACGTCCGCTCCGCATTGGCTGCACTGGACCTGCGGCGTGTTCGGATTGGTGTCGAACGGCGTGATGGCCGTCGTCGGGATGTAGACGAGGACGCCGGGGACGGGGTCCGGAACGGTGCCCGCCGGCACCCACGCCGTCGTGCCCTCTTGCAGACCGGACCGGACGTAGCCGGTCAGTGTCGTCGTCCCCCCGCCGTCGCACGCGACCTGCTGTTGGCAGAGACCCGTGCAGGGGAGGTTGCTGCCGCAGACGTTGGGGTTGCCGCCGCCGCCGCACGCCTGGGGCGCGATGCACGCCGGACCGCAGGGCCCGATGACGCCGCCGCAGCCGTCGCCCGCCTGGCCACAATTGTATCCGAGGCTCGCGCACGTCTTCGGGACGCACTGCGGCGCGACGGCGCCGTCTGCCGTCTTGTCGTCGTTGCCGCCGCAGAGCCCGGGCCCGCCGCCCCCGCAGAATGCCGGGTTCGTGCACGTACTGCAGTTGGCGGTCAGCCCGCCGCAACCGTCGCTCTGCGAGCCGCACGTCTTGGCCGGATAGTTCGCGCAGGTCTTCGGGGTGCATGCCCCTCCGGTTCCGCCGTCGGTCCCGACCCCGCTGTCGCTCCCCGTTCCGCACTTGCTCGTTCCACCGCCGCCGCAGAACGCCGGGCTCGTGCACGTCGTGCACACCGGGGTCAGTCCGCCGCAACCGTCGCCCGCCACGCCGCACGGGTTGCCCAGCTGTGCACACGTCTTGGGCACGCAGGGTTGGACGGTGGGCCCGCCGTCGGGCCCGAGGCCGTTGTTGCCGCCGCAGGTGCCGGGGGCGGCGGGATTGCCTCCGCAGAACTCCGGGTCGGTACAGCCGCCGCAGTTAGCCGTCAGCGAGCCGCATCCGTCGCCCTGCTGGCCACAGGTCATCGGATAGTCGGCGCACGTCTTCGGTACGCAGGTGCCTGCGTCGCCTCCGCCGTCACCCGTGCCGCAGAGGCTCGGGCCGCCGCCGCCGCAGAACGCTGGGGTGGTGCACGTGGTGCAGTTCGCCGTCAGGCCACCGCATTCGTCGGCCTGCTGACCGCAAGTCGCCGCGGGAAAGTCCGCGCAGGTCTTCGCGGTGCAGAGCGAGCCGCCGTCGGCCGAGAGCGTCGGGTTGCCGCACTTGCTGTAGCCGCCGCCGCCGCAGAACGCCGGGGTGGTGCAGGGGCCGCACTGGATGGCATTGCCGCATCCGTCCGAGTTCCACCCGCACGTGAATCCCTCTGCCGCGCACGTCTTCGGCTTACAGTTGTTTACGACGCCGGCCTCCAGGTTGATCTGGATGCCCGTGCTGTCGGGCCCTGCGTCGCCGACGGTGCCGCTGGACCCGGACCCGCCGCACGAGATGGCCGTGACGAGCGTCGTTCCGACGACGGCGAACATACAGGCCAACCGGCCCACGTCCCCGATACGCATGGGTGCTTCTCCTTCTAGTCTTCTCAAGTGCTGTTCGCCGATGGGCCGCCAAGCTCACACCAGTCGCGAACTTTCGCAGTATGCTTGTACGCCGGCCGCAGCGCAAAGGATCAATTGCGAACTATCGGTCAACGATGGCGGTCAACGACGGCGGTCAACGACGGCGACGGCCCCGGCCAGGCGCGCCGGGGCGGGCCAAGGCCCCGGCCAGGCACCGCGGCAGCGTGTCCGGTGTCATTGGAATCCGGTCCGGTCTGGTCCGCGCCTCCGCCTCGCCTCGCTCGAAGTAGGAAGTAGCGAGAGACCCCCGCAGGAAGCGCTCAGGACGGCGCGTACCGCTCTTTCCAGGCGCGAATGAGATCCGAGTTCTCCCGCTGCCACGGGTGGAATCCCGGGCGGAAATAGTCCAGCCAGGTCGGGAAACACTTGCGGAAGAACCCGGGCGAACCGAAGCCAACCGCCATGAACCTCGACATCGTGGGGCGCGTCGTCGACCCGTCGTTCCAGAGGAGGCCGGCGAGCAAACGCGCGCTGGCCACGATGAAGAGCAGCGTCATCAGCTGCATCATCGCCGCCCGCCGCACGTACCCTCCGCCGACGGCGCGATAGACGTCGAACGCGACGGCCTTGTGCTCCGTCTCCTCGACGGCGTGCCAGAGCCAGAGCTTGGCGTGCTCCGGATCCATCAGCTTCTCGTACTCTGGATTCCTCAGAAGCTCGTCGGCCATGATGGCCGTGAAGTGCTCGAGCGCCACGGTGATCGCGAGCCGGTTCATGGGCGACAGGATCCGGCGGGCGATGGGATGCCGGAGCTGGCCGGCGATTGCCTCGTAGCGCTCGGTGAGTGGGCCGGCGGCGCGCACGTTGTACTTGTGGTGCTCGGCGGCGTGCATCCCCTCTTGGGCGGCGAAGGCGGTGACCTGCTTCAGGAGGACGGGATCGACGATCTGGTCCTTGTACCGGTTGACCGATTCGACGAAGAAGCGTTCGCCCTCGGGGAAGAGCATCGAGAGCGCTTCCATGAACCGGGTGAGGACGCGATCGTTGCCGATCCAGTGCTCGGTCGACTCGCCGTAGGCGAACTTCATCCGACGCGGCTTGATCTCGACGCCCTTCGGGAGCGGCATCGACTGAACGGGGAGCGGTCCTGCCATGGCCATTGGGGTACCTCGAGATCTCGTTCGTGGGTCAGGTAAACAACATTTATACTCGAGACCTGAAAAGCGTCAAGTGCGGCCTTCCCCTCGCGTCATAATAGGTAAAATGTTACGTTCCCTTCCGTGAGAACCCTCCGGAGCACCCTGGCGAGAGCGGCGCGCATGGGCCGTCCGAGGGAGCACGAGGCGCCCCCCACGCGGGCCGACGAGGGGGCGCGCCTGCTCGACGAGATGAAGCGAAAAGGGGTGACGCTCTTCAGCGGCATCCTGCCGATCGGTCCGGACGCCGCCCTGCAGCTACTGGCGCTCGAATCGCGCATGGCGGGCGCCGACCACGAGCCGGCGGGTTCCGCGCGCGTCCTCGAGATGCTCTTGCGCCTCTCCGAGGGCGTGGGCATCCAGTCGGGCTTCGCGCGGGCGCTGCGCGGCGCCGTCATCGCGTTCACCGCGCACGGCTTCGACGACGCCCGCATCGAGGACATCCTCGTCGCGGGCAAGGTGTCGCCGCGGACGTACTACCAGTTCTTTCGTAGCAAGCACGAGGCGCTGGCCGCGCTCTCGGACCTCTTCTTGACGGTCGTCGTGGAGGTTGCGAGGAGCGAGATTCCCGTCGAGGGGACGGTCGACGAGCGGCTGCGGAAGCTGGCGCGCATCCTCGTCGGCGGGATGGCGCTCCTCGAGCGCATGGCGCAGATCGTCATCAGCGAAGCCCTCCGCCCCGGCTCTCCGCTCGAGACCCTCTACGAGAGGTTCCGCTCGGAGCTGGGCGCCATCGCGGCCCCCATGTACGGCCCGCCGGGGGATCAGGCGGCGCTCACCGAGGCCCGGGTCCGCCTCATCGCGGCGATGGGGGCGACACTCGAGCTGCGCCTCGGGCGACGCTCCACGCCCGACGAGCTTCGCGCGGGCGAAGAGCTCGTCTACGAGATCCTGCGGCCCTCACAGCGGGGGGGTTGAACCGCGGAGGCGCAGAGGGCGCAAGGAGAGGAGGCCGGATTCTGGGAACCCCAAAACCCTCGGCGCCCTCCGCGCCTCCGCGGCCAATCCTTCTCTCTCTCTCAGCCGCGCGTCCACTGCGTGCGGCTGCGGAGGACGGCGATGCTCTCCTCGACGGACGGCTGCGCGTCGCCGAGCGGCACCATGCGCGCCGCGAGCCAGTCGTAGCGCTTGAGCATCAGGAAGAACCACACGACGAAAAAATCGATCCCCGCGAAGACGATGGCCCCCTCGGCCTCGTACGTCCGGATGTTGCGCTCGAACTCGCCCGGCATCTCCGTCCAGTGGCGCGTCGACTTCAGGTGATGGCCGATGTGGTAGCCGTCGTTGAAACAGCGCCGGTTGTAGCTCGAGTTGATGCACGTGATGCTGTTTCGGTAGTTGTTCGCCGGAGCCGCCTCGTCGACGAACGCGTGCTGCCCCCAGTTGCCGGCCATCATCGCGAAGCGCGTGATGAGGAAGGGGATGACGAATACAATCAGCGTCGCGCGCCAGTTCACGAAGAAGAGCCCGCCCACGGCGACATAGAAGAGAGTCTCGCCTAGGGCGCACCGGAGGAGGAGCGAGTACCGCCGCTTCTTCGCGAAGTAGGTGAGGAGCTGGACCAGCGCGCCGAAGAAGAACAGGAAGAAGTAGGCGAGAAAGTGCGGCAGGCTGTCACGCCGGTAGGGCAGCGTAGTGCTGAGGTCGTCCTCGAGGTTGTTCTCGGCGTGGTGCATCCCCACGTGATGCGCGAAGTACGTCTCGGGCGACTCGCCGAAGAACGGGCCGAGCACCCACGGGATGTACTTGTTCATCCAGCCCCACGGGCGCTTGAAGAGCGTCCGGTGGCTCGTGTTGTGGAGCATCAGGATGAACGGCCCCATGAAGTAGACGACGAGCGCGAAGTGCGCCGCCGCGATCCACCACCGGAACGGACCGGGCAGAAAGAGCACCACGCCCGTCGGCACCACCGTGACCGTCAGCCGTGCCATGAGTCCGAGAAATGGCGCGTCGCGCCGGTCGCGGATGAAGCGCTCGGCTAGCCTCTCGCCCCGCGTGGGCTCTTCGCGCGGCCCGTAAGTAGGGTCGCTGAGGACAATCCCCATCGCAGTCTTGTACAAGCGATCGTCCGCGCAAGCGAGCCCGAGCAACTAGGGCCATTCATGCCCCGGGGGCGCCGAGGAGGGCTCTCAACCGGGTCGCGACGCCCGGGGCGTCGCCGTCGTCGTGCTTCAGGTACACGAACGCGTCCTTCCACGACTGCGCCTGGATCCTCTTGGCCCACTCTTCGAGCACCGCGTCGGGATACGCGCTGCGTCGAAGGCGCACGTAACCCCAGTCCGCCGTCGCGACGACGGGGGACTCGAGCGTCTCGCCCTCGGCGATGCACAGTGAGGCTCCGTGCGCGCGCAGTGTGGCCCAGACGTCGTCGTCGAACCATGAGGCGTGACGGAACTCGAACGCGTAGCGCGGCCCCTTCGGGCTCTCCTCGAGGAACGCGGCGAGGCGCGGGACGTCCTTGCGCAGGAAGGGCGGGAGCTGAAAGAGCAGCGGCCCGAGGCGCGGGCCCAGCGTGCTCGCCGTGCGGACGAACGTCGACGTGGCGTCGGCCGCGTTCGCGAGCTTGGCGATGTGCGTGATCCGCTGCGGCGCTTTGACGGCGAAGACGAAGCCTTCCGGGACTTCGGCCGCCCACCCGGCCATGAGCTTCTCGGTGGGCATCCGGTAGAACGTGTTGTTGATCTCGACGGTGGGCAGCCGCTCCGCGTAGTAGCGGAGGAAGCCGGAGGCCGGCACGTCCTTCGGGTAAAAGGGCCCCTTCCACTCCTTGTACGAATAGCCGCTCGTTCCGATGAGGACGCGCATGTCTCGAGTTTAGTCACGGACGTCACGTCGAGGGGAGCGGCGGCCGCTCCTCCTCGAGCACCCCACCCGGGCATTGCCCAGCGAATCATTGGGCAAAGCCCCCCACCCGGGAGCATGCGGGAATCCTTGCCCAGGTGAACAGCCGCGTTGCTTCAAAGGGCGTGGCTTCGGGAGGCTTAGCCGCGTTACCCTCGGGGCGTGACGGACGGATCGGACCAGGGGCGGCGGGGAGCCCTCAAGACGATCGCCGCTGTGGGGGGCGCGATTGGATGCGGGGCGATCGCCGTGCCCTCCGTGCGTTTCCTCGTGGCGCCGGCGAGCGGCGGTGCCGGGGCGGGGCGGTGGATCAAGACCCTGTCGCTCGATTCGCTGCGTGAAGGAGAGCCGAAGCGGGTCGCGCTCATCGCGGACCACCGGGATGCGTGGACGCTCGAGAAGGCCGTCGAGCTCGGCGCCGCGTGGCTCGTCCGCCGGGGCGACGCCGTCCTCGCGTGGAGCGTGACGTGTCCGCACCTCGGCTGCGCGATCGACAAGAGCGCGAGCGCGCCCGGCTTCTATTGTCCGTGCCATGACTCGTCCTTCGATCCGCAGGGCGGCCGCCTCTCGGGCCCGTCGCCCCGCGGGCTCGACTCCCTGAGCACCCGCGTCGAGGACGGCTTCGTGATGGTGCAGTTCCAGCGCTTCCGGCAGGGGATTCCGGAGAAGGTCGCGGCCGGCTGACCGCCATGCAACCGCTCCGGAATCTCGCGGACTTCATCGACGAGCGCACGGGTCTGCGCAAATCGGCGGCGGCGTGGCTCGATCACCCGGCCGTCGGCGGAGCGGCGTGGGCGTCCGCGATGGCGGCGTCGGTGGCGACGTGCTTCGGCGTGCTCGCGCTCACCGGGGTGCTCCTGATGACGGCGTACTCGCCGTCGCCGCAGACGGCGTGGGCGAGCGTTCACTTCGTGCAGTTCGTCCAGGAGCGCGGGTGGGTCGTGCGGGGGCTGCACTACTGGGCGGCGCAGGCGCTGCTGGTCCTCGCGGCGGCGCACGTCGTCTACGTCGCGTTCGCCGACGGGTACCGCAAGCCTCGGGAGATTGGCTGGTGGCTGACGCTCCTCGTGCTGGGGCTGGCCGTCGGCGAGGCGATCACGGGGGGTCTCCTGCCGTGGGACCAGCTCGGCTGGTGGGCGCGCGTCGTCGAGGGCAACATCGTCGGCCTCGCGCCGGTCATCGGAGGCTGGATCGAGGCGATGATCTCGGGCGGGCCGGAGCTCGGCGCCCTCGGACTCGATCGCGCGTACACGGCGCACGTGCTGCTCTTGCCGCTCGTCCTCGTTCTCGCGCTCTGGGGGCGTCGCGCGCTCGCTCGCCGTCACGGATGGACCGACGCGCCGGCGAGCCGGGGCGACTCGTATCTCCGGCAGGCGGCCCGCAACGGGCTCGTCGCGGTGGCGGTGCTCTTCGTCGTCTTCGCGCTCGCGGGATGGGCGCATGGCGCGCCGCTCGACGGGCCAGCGGACCCGATGAGCGACTACCCCGCACGGCCCGAGTGGTTTCTGCTCTCGATGTTCCAGCTGCGGAAATTCTTCCACGGGGCGATGGAGTTCTGGGGGACGTCGCTCATCCCGGGGGCGGCGGCGGGGTACCTGGTGCTCTTGCCGTGGATCGGGCGGCCGCCGCGATCGCGTGCGTTGGTCCTCGCACCCGTCGTCGCCATCTTCGGCGGGGCCATCGCGCTCGGCGTCGTCGCGTGGCGCCATGGCGCGCACGACGCACCGTACGTGAAGGCGCGCGCGAAGGCCGATGCTCTGGCCGTCGCGGCGGCGAAGATCGCGATGAACGGCGTGCCGCCGGAGGGAGCACTCGCGATGGTGCGACACGACCCGGAGCTGCACGGGCAAGACCTCTTCTCGCGACACTGCGCGAGCTGCCACGTCCTCGGCGATCTCGGAGACGAGAAGAAGGCGACGGCGACGAAGCTCGACGGATGGGGGACGCCCGAGTGGATCGCGTCGATGATCCACGATCCGGACGCGCCCGAGCACTTCGGCCGCGGGCCGTTCAAGGGGCAGATGCCGAGCGTGGATCAGCGCCCGAAGGACGTCCCGGCGGGGCAGCCGTGGACGCCGATGATCAAGAGCGACGCGGAGAAGCAGGCGGTCGCGGTCTTCCTCGCGTCGCAGGGCGACGAGCCCGGCGATCCGCCGAGGGCGGTCGACGAGAAGGTGCGCGCCCTGGGGGAGAAGATCGTCAGCGAGCGATGCTCGACGTGCCACCTCTACAAGGGGGACGGGGACGAGGAGGGCTCGGGCGACGCGCCGGAGCTGGCGCATTTCGGGTCCGTCGCGTGGACACGCGCGCAAGTGGCGAACCCGTCGTCGGTCGAGACGTACCGCGAGAAGGCGCTCTCCGAGGAATTGAAGAAGCACATGCCGCGTTTCGACAAGGAGCTGTCGGCCGCCGACGTCGACGTGGTCGCGCGGTGGACGCGGGCTCATGCGCGCGCGGCCGCTCGCTAGTTGCGAACGCGGCGAGGCGGCCCCAGGATGGACGGACGATGAGCAAGTCGCGAAGCGAGGTCATGGCGGAGTCACGCCGCAAGGGGGTCGTTGCCGGCGTGGCGACGGCGGCGACGGTGGCGATTGGCGTCGCGGGCGCGCCGTTCCTGGCGGCGGTGGCCGCGGTGCCGACGGCGATGCTCGGGTGGCGCTGGTGGAAGCACCGCGCGGAGAACGGGATCAAGTTCTGAGGGCGCGCACTGATGGTGGGGGGGCGGGCTTCCGGAAGAGGGTGAGCCGCTAAGGCGCGAAGGCGCCAAGAGAGAGGAGGGGGTGGGCTCCTCCGACCTGGGGAAGGGGGCCTGCTGAGGGGGAGTGCGGTCTCGCGACTCGGGGGAGGGGTCCTGCAGAGGAGGCGGGGGCTCCCGCGATTCGGGAGTGGGGTCCCGATGAGGAGGAGCGCGCTCCTGCGACCCGGGGGTGGGGCCCCGAAGAGGAGGCGTGGGCTCCTGCGGGCCGGGAGCGGGTTCCTCGGGCGCAGGAGCGGGGCCCTCCGTCGCGGGGGCCAAGAAAAATGAAAAATCGACATACCCCCGTGTCGGTTTTTCCGTTTTCAAACGGCTTAACCAACTGAAGGGCACGCGGGACGGAGGCGCTGGGCAATAGGGCCGCGGCGTCGACGGGTCGAAGTGGCCTTCGGAAAGGAGAAACCGTCATGAACAAGTCAATCAACAAGGCCAATCTGCAGACGCTTCTCGGCGCTCTTGTCGCCGGGACGCAGAAGCACTTTCCGAACGGGTCGTTGACGTTCGGAGGGGCGACGTACACGCCGGCGGCGCTCATTCAGCTCTTTGAGAGCCTGGATGCAGCGACCACCGGCACGGACGCCGCAAAGGCCCAGTGGCAAGACGCGTTGAAGTCGCAGAGCGACGTGCGTGCGAAGGTGGGTCCTGTCGTCAAGGCCTACCGGAGCTACCTCGTCGCGCTGTACGGCAACGCCGTCTCGACGCTCGCGGACTTCGGTCTGACGCCCCACAAGGCGCCGGCACCGCTGACTGCCGAGCAGCAGGTCACTGCCGTCGCCAAGCGGAAGGCCACACGCGCCGCGCGACACACGCTGGGGTCGAAGCAAAAGGCAGGCATCAAGGGCACGGTCGCGACGACGGGTACACCCGTCGCCGCAACTGCGCCGGCGAAGCCGATCACGCAGTAGCGAGCGGGAGGTACGAAAGTGCCTCGCGAATGGACCGGGGAATCCCTGGTCGGCCCCTCGGTTCGGAGACGAGCCGGGGGGCCATTTTCTCGCTATCGACGACGCTATCGACGACCGTGGCCGCCGCCGACGTGACCGCCCCCGGGATGACCGCCGCCGCCGAAGTGGCCGCCGCCGGGATGACCGCCGCCGCCGAAGTGACCGCCGCCGGGATAACCACCGCCGCCGAAGCGAGCGCCGACGTGCGGTTGACCGCCCCATCCGCCTCGCCAGCCGACCGCGCGCCCCGGATACCCAAACCGCGCGCCGTAGTAGCCGTAGCGATAGCGGCCCGCGCCCCACGGCGAGGCGTACCCGTAGGCCGGTGCGTACGGATACGGATAGGGAACCCCGGCAGCGTAAGTGACGTACGGGTAGGCGGGAGCATATGCCGCACCCTCGGGCGGAAGCGGGGCGCCCTGCACCGGTGGCGCTTGCATCGCTACCGGAGCGCCTTGATACGGCGGAGCGACCTGCTCCTGCGCGAGCGCAGTGCCGCCGAAAGAAGCCAAAAGAACGAGGGAACCAAGTCCAGCAATTGTTGCTTTCATGACGGTAGACCTCACTGACTCCGATGACTGAGCACGGCACGTGCCACGGTTTTATCGAGACCTCATGCGAAGGACCCTCGCGGCGCGCCAGGAAGCTGCGTCGAGCGTCCGAAAAAGGTGCGATAACCGACGCTCTCGATGCGTCTCGTCCTCCTCGTCGACCCTTCGGCCCCGGCGACTGCGGTGGAGGAGCTAGCCGCCCGTCCCGGCGCACGCCTCGTCCTTCTCCCGCGCGCCGAGCGTCTCGCCCAGGCGCTCGCTCGCGCCATGCGCGCGTACGGCGCCGGTACCGACGGCGTCCTCGTCCTCCAGGCTGCCGGCGAAGGTGTCGTCGAGGCCTCCGCGTGGGAGGGCGCCCTCTCGACCGCCGCGATCGCCGTCGACGACGACGCCGTCATCGAGGCCCGCATCACCGAAGCGTCGCAAGCGCTCGACGAAGGCCGCCTCGACGACGCGTACGAAGCCTACGCCTATTGCGACATCCTCCTCGGCGACGAGCCCGGCCCGAGACACGCCGAAGTCCTCGCGTGCCTCGCCCAGATCGCCGACGCCCGCGGCGATCGCGACGAAGCGATCCGCCAGCTCGACTACGCGCTCGCCATCTTCCCCAGCCACCGGAGCGCCCTCGAGATGCGGCTCGTCCTCGCGCGCCGGCTCGGCCACCCCGCCGCCGCGGCCGTTATGGCCAAGAAGCTCCTCGCGTTCGCCGCCGGCGACGACGAGCGCGTCGCCCTCCTCAATCAGGCCGCGGACGACGGCCTGCACGTGGCGGTCGACATGATGAACGCGGCCCTGCGGATCCGGCCCGGCGACGCCCTCCTCCTCGAGCGCCTCCGCGCGGTCCACGAAGCGAAGTCGGACTGGTCGAGCGCCGTCGACATCGCCGTGACCGTGGCCGAACAGATCCGCGACCCGCAGGCCCGCGCGCGCGCGTTCGTCGACGCCGCGGCGCTGAGCGCATCGCGCGCGAAGAACGTCGGACGCGCTGTCGCCCTCTACGAGGCCGCCATCGCCGACGACCCCGAGGTCCCCGGAGCGTTCGACGCCATCGAGAAAGTCCTCCTCGACGACGGCGACTACGAAGGAGCGAAGCGCGCATACGAGCGGCAGCTCGCGAGGCTCGCCGGGCGAGGCGCGGCCGAGGCGGCGCTGCTCGACAAGCTCGCCCAGGTGCTCGAGGTGAGGCTCGGCGATCGCCGCGGCGCCATCCAGGCGCTCGACCGCCTCGCCGTCCTGCGCCCCGACGACGTCGACGCCCGCGTGCGCCTCGCGCGCCTCCTCGAGACCGCCGGCGAGGACGCCCTCGCCCTTCGCTGCCTCGAAGTCGCCTCCCAGCACCCGCCGCCGCGCCCCGAAATCTTCCGCGCCCTCGCCCGCATCGCCACGCGCGGAGGGGACGCGGACCGCGCGTACTGCGCCTGCGGCGTCCTCGTGCACCTGGGCGAGGCGGACCTCGACGAGCAGCTCACCTACCAGCAGTTCGCGCCCGAGGTCCCGATCCGTCCGGTGCAACCGCTCGACGATGCCGCGTGGGTCGTGCTCCTCTCCACCGACGTCGACCCGGTCGCCACGACGCTCTTCGCGGCCATCGGGCCCGCCGCCATCGCGGCGCGTCTGGAGCAGCTCCGGGTGAAAAAGCAGCTCCCGAGGCTCGACCCGGACGAGAAGCACGACGTCGAGCGGACGACCGTCAGTGCCGTCCGGATGGTCGGGTGGGTCTCGAAGCTCCTCGCCGTGTCCTGCCCGGACGTCTACGTGAGCGCCCACGGCGTACCGGGCGGCGTCGGCGTGCTCCCGGCGCTCGACCCATCGATGGTCCTCGGGCCGTCGATCCTATCGGGCCGTCCCGTGACGGAGCTCCCCTTCCTCTTCGGACGCGAGCTCGCGTACCAGCACCTGACCTCGCGCGTCCTGCCCTTTTACCCGACCCTCGACGAGCTCCGTTCCCTCGTGACCGCGGCCATCGCCTTGGTCCTCGGCCGCGGCGCCCAGCTCCCGCCCGACGTGGAGCGAACCGCGCGCGACCTCGCCCTGCGCCTCGACCCACCCAGCCGCGCGGCCCTCGAGACGGCCGTCCAGCGAGTCACCGATCGCGACGGCCAGCTCGATCTTCTCTCCTGGCTCCGCGCCGTCGAGCGAGCCTCGTGTCGCGTCGGCCTGCTCGCGTGCGGCGATCTCACGATCGCGTCCCGCGTCCTCTCCGTCGATCGCCACGCGGTCGGCGGCATGTCCGCCGCAGAACGCGTGCGAGACCTGGTGCCGTTCTCGGTCTCCGAGGCCTACGGCGGCTTACGACGAAGCCTCGGCATCGCGGCGCGGACGTCGCAACTCGGTTAGTGCCACACCTTCAGGTCCGCTCCGCAAGGGACCGTGATGGGATGGAGGTGGCCGAAGCTGCCCACCTTGATCTGGTGCGCGCCGCAGGCGACAGCCGAGGATGTCGCGGTGATCTTCTTGCCGTCGAGCCAGACGTAGCCGCGGACGGCGGGGCGAACGAGGACGAGGTTGCCGGTGGTCGGGGAGTCGAGTGGAGGCGCCGCCGCGGCGGTCGCCGTCGCGGTCGAGGTCGGGGTCGGGGTCGGGGTCGAGGTCGAGGTCGAGGTCGAGGTCGAGGTCGAGGTCGGGGTCGAGGTCGCGGTCGGGGTCGAGGTCGCGGTCGGG
>Ga0182018_10003722_pt1 | contig 13426 bp, 13 predicted proteins | sample 812P2MmetaG_FD_120490 | JGI IMG/M metagenome (GOLD analysis project Ga0182018, IMG submission 120490) | Permafrost microbial communities from Stordalen Mire, Sweden - 812P2M metaG | ecosystem: Environmental > Terrestrial > Soil > Wetlands > Permafrost | place: Sweden: Stordalen | collected...
AGGAGGACAGGCGGCTCGAGCAAATGAACCTCTGGCGTTAGCCCGGCCACTTCAGTGGCCGCATGAATTCTGGGGCCGCGTCAGCGACCCCACCCAGCCGCCTTCTGGCGGCTCACACCTTGCAGGTCGCGTCAGCGACCTGACCGGCCGCTTTGAGCGGCCAACAATCTAAAGCCCCCGGCTCTGCCGGGGGATATTTATTGTCCAGATTGTTCCGGATATTTTCTGGAGCCTGGTCTGTTGCATTATTCTTGAGTCGTGCAACGGGCGCAGGGGATTCGAGACGGCGAAAATTCGTGCCGCGGGAGACGATGGCGAAGGAACTCGCGCCGGTTAGACCGCCCGCCGGAAATTGGAGGACAAACCGCCCGTTCTCCGGTAATGTACGCCCTATGAGCGGCACCAGTCGCGTCCCAGCCATGACCCGTGACCAGTTCTTCGACTGGGCCGAAGCCCGGGATGCGCGGTACGAGTTCGATGGGTTTCAGCCCGTGGCGATGACCGGGGGAAACATCAATCACAATAGCATTGCCTACAATATTCACACCGCTCTGCGGGGCCGGCTCAAGGGCAGCGGTTGCAAGCCACTCGGGCTTGACGCGGGCGTCGCCACGATCGGCGATACCGTCCGTTATCCCGATGCCGTGGTGACCTGTTCCCCCACCGAAGGCGGAAGCCGTTTGGTGCCCAACCCCGTCGTGGTTTTCGAGGTTATCAGCCAAACGTCCGGCCATATCGACAGAATCATCAAAGTCCGCGAATACGCCGCCGTCGATTCGATCCGCCGCTATGTCATCGTTGAATCCGCGAGCGTCGGCCTGACGGTCCATGAGCGGCAGGCGGCAGGACAGAAATGGACCGTCACGACAGTCATGGCGGACGATCTTCTGACCTTGTCTGAAATCGGCGTCGAAATCCCGATCGCTGAAATCTATGAGGATGTCGATTTCCCGCCATCGGCATCCGAAGCATGGTCGCCACCGTAACAGAGAGCCCGGCCTGTGATCAGCCCGGCCTTCGCGGATCGGGCCGATAATCCGACTCAATCGCCGGACGGGCGGTTGTTGCGTCGCGCGGATCAGATCGACGCCGATGCGCCCGGGATCACCCTTCCGCGTACCGCACCAACTCCCTCTCCGTCGCCACCGCGTCAAGCCGGACGTCGTCTGGGCCCATCGGCACCTCGGGCACCTCCTGCGCCGTGAAGGCGCAGCCCAGGGCGAAGCGGGGGAACAGCAGTGACAGCGTGCGGTCGTAGTAGCCGGCGCCGTAACCAAGCCGGCCGCCGCGTCGGTCGAACGCCAGAAGCGGCACGAGCAGAAAATCCGGCACCCGTTCGTCACCGGCCGGCCGCATCGTCCCGAAGCGCTCCTTCACCATCGCGTCACCAGGCCGCCAGACCCGGAATGTCAACGGCGACCCGCGCCGCGGCGTGACCGGCAGAACGATCGTATGCCGACGCTCATGCAATTCCACCATCAACGGCCGAATATCCAGCTCGCCCTCAAGCGGCCAGAAGCCCGACACCACCGCGCCCGGCGGAGGCGGACAATCGCGCAGGATGCACCGCGTCACCGCCTCTCCAGCCGCTTTCCCGTCCCATCCCTCGCGCGCCGCCAGCATTCGGGCGCGCATCGCCCGTTTCGCCGCGTCGATGTCGGGAAAAATGTGCGGAGCCGCCATGGCCGTTGGTACTTCATCCTCCCAGAGCCTGCTTGTGCAGGTGGGCACCAGATACCGAGACCAAGATCTCGACAGCGCCAGTTCCCGAGGGAGATGCTTACTGGCCCTGGGGATGTATGACCTGACGCACCGGGCAGCTCCGCCCTTCCTATTTAGGCTTGATCAGGGGGCGCGGCAACATGTTCCGCCTCTTCCTCGGACGGTGTTTCCGCCGAATCGGCGATCGCCTCCGCGCGTTTGGCGATCCCGCGCAGCCGGCGGCCGATCTTTGGCGCGGCCGTCCCGGCGGGCGGTGGCGCGATGAGTTGCTGTTGCTGGAGTTCGTACAGCTCATCCGACAGCATCAGCGCCGCCATCAGCAGCAGCCGTGCCTCGCCACTGGGGCCGGCGGTGGCCTTGATTTGCTCGATCCGCCTGTCGAGGTCGGCCGCCAGGCCGTACAGATGCTCTTCCTCGCCGTCGGCGCAGCCCAGAAAGTAGCCGTAACCGTTGATCTGGAGCGAAACCTGCGCCATTTCGGGCGATCCTTCCCTGTTGCCGCCGGCCGAGCCGGTCCGCGTTGCTTCAGTCCTGGACTGGCTCGCCCAATGCCGGGTTACCCAGTGCGTCCCGCAGCCGCACGATCAGCCGGTCCAGCCGGGCGATGATTTCGGCCGGTGGCCGTACCGGCGTGGTTCCGGCCACCTCGCCTCCCCTTGGGTTATCCAGATGCCGGACGATCCGGTCCAGCGCCGCCTCCAGCCGTCCGGCCACGGCGTCCAGTTCCGCCGGGTCGTCGGGGTTGGTGCCGTTCGAGTCCCGGGACGTGGTGTCGCTCGCCATGACGATTCCGGTCCAGATGCCGCGTTGGAATGAACCGGGCTGTTGTTCGAACGTCAAGCACGGTGTTTGAAGGGACGCATGGAGCTTTACCCCGCCGTCATCGTGCATGGCCTGGGCGATGCCTTGACGGCCCTGGCCCGGAAGCAGCCGGTCACGCTGCTCTCGGCGCCTGGAGCAGCGCTGTACGCGGGTTGCGGCTGGTGGCAAGCGCTCGTCGGGGCCGCTCGCGCTGAATACCCTGATGTGCCCTGCGTTGATATTCTGGATTGCGCCGACGGAACGGGTCAGGCGCTGGCCGCGTTGCGGATCGGCCTGACGCGGTTGGTGCTTTGGCCGGAAGCCCCGGGCCGGGACGCGGTCGTGACGATCGCCGAGGCGCGTGGCGGGTTCGTTCTGGTGGCGGCGCCGTTGGTAAATCGTCTGTTAACCATTCCGCGGCCAAGTCATGGTGCGGCGCGATGATGGCGAACGGTGACAAACGCCGGGCGCCAGGTTAGGTGTTGTCGTAACCGGCAGGGCCAATTTTCACGAAAGGGACAGGACGATGCGCGTTACCCAGAAAGTCAAAAAAATCCTCGACTGGTATGAGGGCGACCCGCCCGGCGTGAAAGCCAATCTGGCGCGGATCCTGTGCACCGGCCGGTTGGGTGGCACCGGCAAGGTCGTCATCCTGCCGGTCGACCAGGGTTTCGAACACGGGCCGGCCCGCAGTTTCGCGCCCAATCCGGCGGCCTATGACCCGCACTATCATTACCAGCTCGCGATCGAGGCGGGCCTGAACGCCTATGCAGCGCCGCTTGGCATGATCGCGCAGGGCGCCGATACGTTCGCCGGACAAATCCCGACGATCCTGAAGTGCAATAGTTCCAACAGCCTGGCGACCAACAAGGACCAGGCCGTCACCGCCGGCGTCAAGGACGCGCTGCGTCTGGGCTGCGCGGCGATCGGCTTTACCATCTATCCCGGCAGCGAATTCGCCTTCGCGCAAATGGAAGAACTGCGCGAACTGACCGCGGAAGCGAAGGATGCCGGCCTCGCCGTCGTGGTCTGGAGTTATCCGCGCGGCCCGCTCCTCGATCGCGCGGCCGAGACCGCGGTCGATATTTGTGCCTATGCGGCGCATATGGCGGCGTTGATGGGCGCCAACATCATCAAGGTGAAGCCGCCGACCGCCGTGGTCAGCCTGGAGGCGGCGAAAAAGACCTACGAGAATTTCGACGGCTCGACGATGGCGAAGCGTGTCGCGCACGTGATGCAGGCATCGTTCAATGGCAAGCGGATCGTCGTGTTCTCGGGCGGCGAGGCGAAGGACCTGGACGGCGTTTACGAGGAAGTCCGCGGCATTCGCGATGGCGGGGCCAACGGGTCGATCATCGGCCGCAATACGTTCCAGAGGCCGAAGGAAAAGGCGCTGGAGATGTTGAACAAAATTATCGACATCTACAAGAACGGCGATTGATGCGATTTCGCCTGTTCGTCATGGCCGGGCCTGACCCGGCCATCTCTGCGAGCACGGTACCGCGATTGATGGCCGGGTCGAGCCCGGCCATGACGATTGGGCGCCGGTGAATACCGCCGCGATTATGAGGCGTCCGTGAACACAAGCGATCGTTGCCGGATTTACCTGATTACCCCGCCGCTGCTGGAGCCTTCGTCGTTCGCCGGACACCTGGCCGCCGCGCTGGATGCCGGCGACGTCGCGGCGGTGCAGTTGCGGCTGAAGGATGTCGATGACGACACCTGGCGGCGAGCGATCGACGTGCTGCGCCCGGTGACACAAGCGCGCGACGTGGCGTTTTTGTTGAACGATCGCGCCGATCTGGTGGTGCCTACTGGTTGCGATGGTGTGCATGTCGGTCAGGAGGATATGCCGGCTCGTCAGGCGCGCGTGCTGATGGGTCCCGATCTGACCCTGGGCGTGACCTGCAAGGGCAGCCGCGATCTCGCCATGCAGGCGGGCGAAGACGGCGCGGATTACGTCGCGTTCGGCGCGTTCTATCCCTCAACGACGAAGGAGGTGAAGAACCTGCTCGATCCCGAGATCCTGGAGTGGTGGTCGGAGATGATGGAGCTGCCGTCCTGCGCCATCGGTGGCATCACGGCGGAGAACTGCGGACCCTTGGTGCGGGCGGGCACTGATTTTCTCGCGGTGGTTGGTTGCATTTGGAACCATCCCGGCGGACCGGCGGCGGGCGTGAAGGCGCTGAACGCGGCGATAGCGGAGAATTCGTGAACGACCGATCGGAGAATACGATCGTAGGCCGCCGATTCCTCAGCAACACCGAGAATACTCCCGTGGCGGGAGACTAAAAACCAAAGGGAGCCGTTAGGCTCCCCTGGCATTTAGCTCCCTCACGGGCAACGGTCATCCGGCGAACCAGAGCCGCGGTAAGTTTAACTGGGCCCAGACCCCTTATTTGTCAAGCTGAAAAGGCCGAGGCAACCAGGCTGTGACCCGTTTCAGGATTTCGTTGAATTCGGTGTTCGTGACACGAAAAATCTTGCCGCGCACCTGTGACAATCGGCTGGGCGCGACAGTGTACAAGTGGTTGCAGACTACCCAGCTTCGTCTTCCGTCAATGGAAACTGACAGCCCCCATGCCCAGGGACTGCTGCCCTGAGGTTCGGTCGTTGTCGGCACCACGAGACAGGGACCGTGCAGCGAGTTCTTATACGACAGCACTACGACCGGCCGCGTCTTCCACATCTCCGGCAATTGCGCGTCGAGCGGGAAATCGCACCAGTAAATCTGCCCGTGCTTCGGGGCCGCGATGATGCGCGGTTGAACGCGCCTCGGCTCTCGTTCCGGCTGCGGTCCCTTCGGGGGCGGCGCGGCGTCATCGCTCATGTGCGGAGGTTTGCTCGTGGCAAGATCAGACCGTGGCGGATGGCGAACCTTGCCAACATCCCGGCTTCGCCGCTTCTCCGTCCCCCTTACAAAATCAAGCCGCCTGCATCTGATTTTCCCGCGACACCGTATCCAGCAATGCCAGCGCCGCGTGCGTTTCCTCATGCACCTGACGAGCCAGGGCTTCGCATTCGGGCGAGTCCGCCTCAACCGCGTGCTGGAACCGGCGCGCCGTGACCGACAGCGCCATGAAACCAAACAATCCCGCGGTCGAGGCCAGCGCATGCGCGGTATCGCTCATCGCGGCCCGCTGATCCTCGGTTTGCTCCATGGCGCCGTCCATCAGTTCCAGCATTTTCTCCTTCCGCTCGCGCAGCGACCGCAGATTCGCGACCACTTCCTCGGGCGGCAGGAACGCCAGCAACTGATCCAACACGGTGCGATCCAGCCGCGGCGGCGATGCCGTGTCCTCCGCCCGCGATGGTTCTGATTCACCTTCGATCCAACCTGGCGGCCGGCGAGCGATGGTGTTGGCGACCTCTCGCATCAACGTCGTGTAATCGACCGGCTTGGCGACATGGCCGTTCATGCCGGCGTCCTGACATTGCGCGATCTGATCGGGGAAGAAATACGCCGTCAGCGCCAGGATCGGCACCATGCCGCGCGGCGCGGGCAGCGCGCGGATCCGCCGCGTCGCTTCCAGCCCATCCATCTCCGGCATTCGGACATCCATCAGGATCAGCTCGAAATCCTGTTCTGAAGCGAGACGAACGCCATCCTGACCGTTGTCCGCCAGAGTCACCTGGTACCCGGCGGCGCGCAGAAACGCCCCGATCACGTCGCGGTTCATCGCGATGTCGTCGACCAGCAGCACATGTCCGCCGGTTCGTGGCGGCTCGGCGATCGCCTGGCCAGACGGACTCGCCGCGGTGATCTCCACCGCCGGCAATTCCAGCCAGAAGATGCTGCCGCCACGCGGATTGGCGATTTGCCCGATCGCGCCACCCATCAGCCCCACGAACCGGGCGGAGATCGCCAGCCCCAGTCCGGCGCCTTCGATCGAGGCGGGAGCGTCGAGGCGTTCAAAGTCCTGGAACAGCCGGTCGCGTGACGTTTCCTTGATGCCCGGCCCGGTGTCGGCGACCTCGATGCGCAACGCGCCGGCCGGTTCGGCGGCGAGCACGCGCAGTTCGACACCGCCGGCACTGGTGAACTTCACCGCGTTGCCAAGCAAATTGAGCAGTATCTGCCGTAATCGAGCCGGATCGGCGACGATCTGCTTCGGCGCGTCGTGCGCGCTGACCAAATGCAAGGTCAATCCGCGTTCGGCGGCGGCCGGCCCGACCGAGGCGATGCAGGCCTCGGTCAGATCGCGCACCGAAATCCTCGCCGGGTGCAATTCCATGCGTCCGGACTCGATACTGGCGAAGTCCAGCACGCGTTCGATCATGCCGAACAAATGCCGTCCCGCCTGCATCATCGCGCCGACCCTGGCATTCTGCTGCGCCGTCAGCCCGCCTTCCAGCCGCAGCAACTGCGCGTAACCAAGGATACCATTCAGAGGCGTGCGTAATTCATGCGTTACCATCGCGACGAAGCGGGTCTTGGCTTCATCGGCTCGCTCGGCGGCTTCCTTGGCGGCGCGCAACTCGACCACGGTATTCTTATGCGCGGCGACTTCCTGTTCCAGCGTGACGTTCGCCTCGGTCAGCGCCCGCATTGAATTGGCCAGCCGCAGACGCAATTCCCGTTGCGACACCGCGCGCACGATCGCGCGCCACAGGCGGCCCTCGTTGACGTGGTCTTTCACCAGATAGTCCTGCACGCCGAGTTTCATCGCCTCGACGGCGATCGCTTCGTTACCATGGCCGGTGATCAGTACGACGGCGCAGGGCAGATCGCCGTCGACCACGGCTTCGGCGAGGAATTCCAGGCCGGTGACGTCGGGGAGGCTGAAATCCAGCAGCAGGCAGTCGAATTTCCGGTCTCGCAGGGCCGCGATTCCGGTCGCGCCATCCTGCGCCTGTTCGATCTCGAACGCGCCTGGCGCCTGGCGGGCGAGCAGCCAGCCGTACAGCCGCCGATCGGTTTCGTCGTCGTCGACAATCAGCAAACGATAGGTTCGCTCCGGATGCGTCATGGTGTGCTCACTCCCTGCCTTAAACTTTAGCGGGGGAAACTTAACGGAGTCTTAAAACTCGCCGCCCGCTCAGCGGTTACGAAATGCCGCGCCATGTACACCCTTCGTTAACCTTCGTCCGGCAAAATCTCGCTTGTATGACAGGAGGAGTCGCGGGATGGCCCAGGATGCGGACGACCCGGGAGACGACGCGAGGCGGGATGTCTGGTCGGATCCATCGCCCGGCGACCGGTTTGCCCGCGTGGTTGACGCGTCGCCGACAGCCCTGGTGTTGTCCAATCTGGATGGACGGATCGAGATGGTGAACCGCCAGCTCGAAGGTATGTTCGGCTATGACCGGGAGGAGTTGCGCGACAAACCCCTGGAGGTGTTGATGCCGCGACGATTCCACCACGGGCACATCGATTTGCGTAACCGCTTCTTCGCCGCCAGATCGTCGCGCCCGATGGGCGAAGGGCGCGAACTGTTCGGGGTGCGCAAGGATGGCACCGAGTTTCCAGTCGAAATCGGGCTCAATCCGATCGAGCTGGAAGGCACGCCGATGGTGGTGGCCAGCATCGTCGAAATCACCGCGCGACGCCGGATCGAAGCGGAGAAGGAGCAGCAGCGCGTGGAACTGGCGCGCTCGAACGCCGACCTTGAAGAGTTCGCTTACGTCGCCTCACACGATCTGAAGGCGCCACTGCGCGCGATCTCCCATCTGGTGGACTGGATCGCCGAAGACATCGAAGCGACGGCGAGCACCGAAACGATCGACAATCTCAAATTGCTGCGCGGCCGGGTGGTACGGCTGCAGTTGTTGCTGGACGGTTTGTTGGCCTATGCGCGCATCGGCCGCTCTAAATCCAATTTGGAGAAGGTCGATGTGGCCCAGGTGGTACGGGATGTAATTTCGGTGCTGTCGCCGCCGCCAGGCTTCGTGATCGAATGCCAGGAACCAATGCCGCCGCTGCGCACCCATCGCGCGTCGCTTCTGGTGGTGCTGCAGAATTTGATCGGCAACGCGATCAAACATCACGACCGTTCGGACGGCCATGTCAGCGTCACCATGCGCAAGCAGAACGGGATGGCCGAGTTTCGAGTCAGCGATGACGGTCCCGGCATCGCGCCCCGCTTTCACGATCGGATCTTCGTGATCTTTCAGACTCTGGCGAGCCGTGACGAAGTCGAAGCGAGCGGCATCGGTCTGGCGATCGTCAAGAAGCGGGTTGAGGGTCACGGCGGCCGCATCTGGGTCGAAAGCGAGCCGCCCGCGCGTGGCACCACGTTCGTCTTCAATTGGAAGGAAGCAGCGTCATGAAGGATACGACGGTAACCGTCCTGTTGGTCGACGACGACAAGGTCGACACGATGGCCGTCAGGCGTTCGTTTCAGGCCCTGAACATCACCAACCCGGTGGTGGAAGCGCGTAACGGTATCGAGGCGCTGGATCGGCTGCGTGGCCATAACGGTTACGAGATGGTGCCGCGGCCGTGCCTCGTGATGCTCGACCTGAACATGCCGCGCATGGGCGGAATCGAGTTTCTGGAAGAGTTGCGCGGCGACCCCGCGCTGCGCCGCATTCTGGTGTTCGTGATGACGACCTCGGCGGCGGTGGAGGACCGGATGAAGGCCTACGACATGAACGTCGCGGGCTATATGCTGAAGCATCGGCCGGGGCAAAGTTTCCTTAAGGCGATCGGCATGCTGCAGCACTTCTGGCGGGTGGTCGAATTCCCCGCGTAACGGTTTGGCTGGTGGCGTGACAGTCCAGAACGCGGGACCCATAGGTTAGCGTCATGATCCCAATCGTCCGGTGCTGCACATATCTCGATCATCGTCAGCGGGAAAATTCAAATTCGCGCGCGAGTGACTTTGTATTTGTGAAACGTACGGATCTTCACGTCATGACTGTGGGACAAGCAAGCAAAAAGACTTCACCACGGAGAACGCGGAGAACCACGGAGGGCCACGGAGCAGTAAGAAGAAATGGCGCTTCGCGCGGTGTGTGATCATACTCCGCGCGAAGCGCTTAACGGCCTTCCTGCTCCGTGGCCCTCCGTGGTTCTCCGTGCTCTCCGTGGTAAAGCCTTGCTTACTGGCCGTCGTTCGGGTGCCCGGCTGTATCAGCGGGGATCCGCGACGGGATGGGTGCATGCATGCTCACGGGCTCGTCAGGGCCACCTGTGAAACGCGGTTGGCGAGACGTGGCCGAAGATCCCCGATCAAGTCGGGGGAGGGCCATGATGGCAAACGGCTGGTTTCATTCAGAGTAAAGGTGCTCCTGAACTCCCGCCCAGGATGACCGCTCGGAAACTTGCCTTCGCGCAATCCTCTTGACCTTGCCCGCCGCTCCAGGCCCTCTGACATAATGGAAATATTCTTCTTCCTCGGCCTGCTGCTTGTCGGCGGTTATGTGCTCGGCATCATCGGCTTTTTTCGTGCCAACTCCGCGCATACCGAACTGCGATCGTTGCGCCGCGCAATCGCTGAACTGGCGGCCAGGCCGGCTGCCCCCGTCGCGGACATTCCACCCCCGATCGTTTCCGATGCACCCATCGTCACCGAAGCGCCCGCCGTGGCCGCCCAACGGGGGGCCGCCCAACCGGGGTCCGCCCAACCGGGGTCCGCCCAACCGGGGTCCGCCCTGTCGGAGGCCGCCAGTCCGGCGCCTGAGCCGGTTCTCGTATCGGTCACGCCACAACCGCCGCCCCGCGCCAAACCGACCCGCGATCTCGAAACCCTGCTGACCGCCCGCTGGGGCGTTTGGCTCGGCTCGGCCGCGCTGCTGTTGGCCGGAGTCTTCCTGATCCGCTACGCCGTGGAGCAGGAGTTGCTCGGCCCCGCCGCCCGCTGCTTCCTGGCCGCTTTGCTCGGTGCCGCGTTGCTCGCCGCGGCGGAATGGTTGACCCGCCACGAGGCCCCCGCCATCGCCGGCCCATTCCGCGCCGATCAGACCCCCGCGGGCCTCGCCGCCGGAGGCACCGCTATCTTGTTCGGTGCCGCTTATGGCGCCGGTCCGTTCTATGAATTGCTGCCGCCGTCCGCCGGTTTCATCGCCATGGCGGCGGCGTCCTGCATCGGCCTGGGCGCCGCGCTGCGCTACGGCCAGTTGACCGCCGCCATCGGTATCGCCGGAGCCTTCGTGACACCCGCTTTGGTGATCACCAATGGCGCCTCGATGCCTGGCCTGTTCGCTTACCTGTTCGTCGTCTCCGCCGCGGCGCTGGCGGTTGTTCGCTACACCGCCTGGACCTGGCTCGGTTGGGCCACGACGGTGGCGGGAGGCATCTGGGTCTGCATCGCCGCGGTCTCCAATGAACAGGACCTGTGGGCCGCCGCGATCTTCGTGCCCGCCGTCGCGGCGCTGAACCTGTTTCTGTTGCCGGCCGCCGCGCTGGATCACCCGATCGGCCGCCGCCTCGCCTGGGTGCCGTTCGCCGCGATCGGCGCCGCCGGTCTGTTCCTGGAAACCCGGGTCCCCGGCACCGCCCCGCGCCTCGCGCTGTTCCTGCTGTCGCCGATCGCCGTCGCGCGAGGCATCACCGAACCCCGCCTCGACCGCCTGCCCTGGATCGGCGCGTTGTTCGGCTTGCTGACCCTGTTGCTCTGGGCTTTGCCGGAGTGGAAACCCACCGGCGAAATCATCACCCTCGAGGGCATCGTCGAAGCCGTCCTCCCCGGTGCCTGGGCGCCCACCGTCATCCGCCCTCTGATCTTCGCGTCCGCTCTGTTCGCCGCCTTCCACGCCGCCGCCGGAATCTGGATGGAGCGCCGTTCCCGTCAGCCTTTGCACTGGGCCGCCCTGGTCAGCGCCGTGCCGGTGCTGACGCTGATCGTCGCCTACGCCCAGATTGCCCGCTTCCAGGGCGATATCTATTGGGCACTCACCGCGCTGGCGTTGTGCGCGGCGCTGACCTTCACCACCTCCCGCGCCGCCGCCGAGGCCGCGCCCCAACGCGCCGGTGTCCATGCCGCGGGCGCTGTCGCCGCCCTGGCGCTCGGTTGCGCGATGCTGCTGCATGACCATTGGCTGACCCTGGCGGTGGCGATGTTCCTGCCGGCTCTGGCCTGGATCGAGGCGCGCGCCGATCTGCCGGCGTTACGGAAAGTCGCGCTCGTGGTCGCCGGCCTGGTCATCATCCGGCTGGTGCTGAACTGGTACGTGCTCGATTACGCGTTCGGCGGGATGCCGGTGGTCAACGGGTTGATCGCCGCTTATGCCGCGCCCGCCGCCGCCTTCGCTTTCGCGGCGTTCCTGTTCCGCCGCCGGGCCGACGATTTGCTGGTGGCGACATTGGAGGCTGGCGCGGTCACCGTCGCCTCGCTGTTCGTCGCGCTGGAAATTCGCCATGGGTTCAACCACGGCGAGCTGGAAGACGCGCCAGGCTTCAATGAATTCGCTCTGCATCTGCTGACGGTGTCGGTGCAGGCCACGATGTATCTGCATCTCGCACTACGGACCGGCCGGCCGATCCTGTACTGGGCATGGCGTGTACTGGGCTCCGTCGCGCTGGCGACCGGGGTGTTGCTTCTGGTGTTCAATCCGGCGTTCACCGGGGCACGAACCGGCGTTCCCGGACTTCTGTCGGCGTATCTCGTTCCGGCGGCGCTCGCCCTCTTCGCGCGCCGGTCGATCGCCAATCCGGCGATCAGCAGGGTTCTGGGCATTTACGCTCTGGTTGCCTGTTTCGGCTGGATCACGCTGCAGATCCGCTATTTGTTCCACCCGCGGCAAATGAGCGTATTCGACGGCTCGATCGACGACGCCGAACTCTGGTCCTGGTCAGGCGCCTGGCTGCTCTATGGCATCGCGCTGATGGTGCAAGGCATTCGGGTAGAGGATAAAGCGCTGCGCCTCGCCGCCCTGGCTGTCGTGGCGCTGGTTTGTGCCAAGGTATTTCTGATCGACATGTCCGACCTGACAGGGCTATGGCGCGTACTGTCATTCCTGGGTCTTGGCCTGGCACTGATCGGACTGGGCGTGGTGCATCGCCGGTTCGTGTTGCCAGCGAAACAGGCGGCCGGCGCGGAATCCGAGTGACCAAAACATAGGCTTCTTCGGTGGAGATCAGTGATGCCCATGCCGCTGCCCGCGAACGCGGTTGAAATCGGCGCCAACGCTTATTTGTTTCCGAGCCCGGCGCCCGCGGGCGTCACCGACTGCTTCATCATCGCCCATGGCGGCACGCCCGCGAGCAAGGATTACCGGTTCACCGTCCCGGCGGGTTGCACCGTCAATTTCTTCGCCGCGTTCGGCAACGCGCACAAGCTGGAGCAAGGTCCGACGCAGGGGTTCAAGGTCATGGCCGGGCGGAACCAGGGAGCGGCGCCGCCAATCGACCCGAAAAACCGCTTCGCCGCGGGCGCTTCCGTCCGCGACTTCATTTTGGCCAAAGCGGTCGGCACGCATTACGAGGCCGAGCCGGACCAACACACCTATATGGCGATCAGCCAGGCGTTGAACGAACTCGCGGGCGATCACGCCGGCCTGCAATGGCTGCCGCACTACGTTTCGATCCGGTACCGCACGTCATGGTTCCGCGACACCAACATCTGGCTGAGCAAGGTGATCGAGCAAATCCGTGCCCATGACGCCAGGATCGTCAACTTTTATTGCTCGCATTGCCGCGGTTACATTCCGGGCGCCGCCGAAGCCAAATATCTGAAAACCGTTGGGAGCCAAGGTTTACGATAAGGCAAATCCGTCGCGGGTCAATATGGCACATGTATCGACATATCACATATTCGTCGACATGGACCGACCGCGCGGAGGCACGTTTCACCCGCCGCCGCTGTCACCATTATTGGGTATTGTGAGAAACTTTCGAGTAACTGCCCAGGTAGCTGGAGTTTGCCACGCGCTTGACACGCGAGTCGGGGCATGAGTCAAGCTCTCCATGTCCCCGCCAACGGATTCGGTCCAATCTGCCGCCTCGTTGCCCGCCAGTCCG
>Ga0182018_10003723_pt1 | contig 13423 bp, 7 predicted proteins | sample 812P2MmetaG_FD_120490 | JGI IMG/M metagenome (GOLD analysis project Ga0182018, IMG submission 120490) | Permafrost microbial communities from Stordalen Mire, Sweden - 812P2M metaG | ecosystem: Environmental > Terrestrial > Soil > Wetlands > Permafrost | place: Sweden: Stordalen | collected...
ATCATAGCACCAATCGAGAAAATTCTCGAGGAACGAATGCTTGAGTTGGTCCGGGATGGCGCTCATGGGCTTCAGATCGATAAATTATGCGCCGGATCAAAGTTGGATTTCAATCCGCTTAATACCAGCAAGCCGGATGTCGCCCTTTGTGAAAATCTCGTCGAGGCAGTGGGCCGCCTCCTGAAAAAATGTCGTGAGATTAATCCTGAATTTTGTATCGCAGCCGAGGCCGTGCAGGACAGATTGATTCCCTACGTCGATGTCTTTTACAGGAATTCACGCGGCAATGACATCGCGCCCTTGCGGTATGTTTTCCCCGAGTGGACATCTTGCCAGCACATTTCCGCTCCGGCGGATTTTCGAGGTGTCAATGGCGCGGTACTAACCGGTTCCGCGATTTGCTTGGAGCCTTTTATGTATCAAGGGCCTCTCTCACACCCGCTTTACACGCGTCTGGCGGAATACATTCAGGAGGTGGAACGTATTCGCGGCGACCTGATCGACATTATCTTTCTCGGCTCCTATTTTGATACGCAGCACGCAAGGGTCACCGTGCTTGATGGCACAAAGACCGACAATCCCTTGCGTGCTCGCCAGATTGGGGGAGAGGTAATGATTCCCGATGGAGGCGGAAAGTCTTCAGCGGAAAGTTCAAGCAAGCTGTTGTTCCGGGTACATGGCCATCTGGAAACAAATCAACGTGCCATGGTTGTAGTAAATCAAAGCGACGAAGATATCGAATATCGCTGGGAATTTCTTCATAAGAAAGTTGCCAAGGCAACGCTTTATCAACCCTTTGCGCAGCAACAAACTGTGCTTAACGAACACTCATTGCGAATTAAGGGCGAGGGACTGCACGTGCTCGTTGAATCGGAGTGAAGATATCATTAGGGAAAGCGAGCTCGCACTTGTTACCTGATCCACGTTCTCCACTTCAACGGCATGCTGGAAGAACTGAATCGGGTGGCCGAGTTGAACAAGACCAATTTCGGCGTTGAAGGCGAAATGGGAAATTTCAAGGAAACGATGCCGTGCGAACCGACTGAACCGGTGGACCAGGTCCGAGGGCTCGCACGGCGCGCCCCACGGCATCTCGCTCTCCCCGCAGAAGTATTGCCAGTACGGGTTTTCCCGCCACGCTTCCACCACCGTCTCGTCGCTCAGGTTATGGAGCTGTTTCAAAATCAATAGTCCCACCATCAGCCGCACCGCTTTGGCGGGGCGGCTTTCCTCGCTATAGAACGCGCCGAACTCCTCTTCGAAATCGCCCCAGGGAATTTTCCCGGCCAATTGGTAAATCGGTCGCCGCGCATCCAACTGCTCGGCCAGGGTGGGTAATAAAAACGACTTTTGTTCAACGGTTTTTTTGGCTTTCATCTTCCCCGTTTCGACCACTTTTCAGGCCATTTCCTTCATTTCCCGGTCGATTTATTTTCCTCTATCCCTCTTGCGTCCAGAGGTGATGCCGGATTTTTAAGGAACGACTAAAATAGCACTTGTGAATGAGATTCCTCCCACTACGGGAAACTGTCTAAATGATGTCTGCCGATTAATTTTAATGAGCAGTCGAATTCGCTCTTGTCTCTTTTTTCAAAAAATATCCGTGAAGTTAAAGAAATTGCGCCAAAACACGCCACTACCAGTAATATCATTCACAAGGCTTCAACTCATTTATGTATGGTTTGGACGCGCCCACCAATACCTAATGGCTTGAAATGCCAAAAGCTTCCTCGTGTAGACTGGGGAGCGTCGGCACGATCCGCAAAATTCTTCTGATAAAGAAAATGATAGGGCGTCACAACATGACAGTCGCCATCGATGTGATGGTGTGGCCCAAAAAAATTGAAAGTACTTGGGACAAGCTTCGCCTCGATGTGGTGACGACCGGTGATCAGCGGCTTATTAACCAAAATTTGCCAGTCAGGTCCCCAACACCAACCGCAATCCTGGTCATCAATCGTGAGATGTGCGCATGCCGCCTGAATATCCGGAAACTGGAGTCCACGGGCTGCTTCACGCAATTCAATATCTCCAATCAAGGTTAAAGGCGAACGGCAAAAGGGATAACCAGCTTCGATCAAATCGTGAGCGGATTTCTCAGTAACGTCGTCCAACACAAAAGGTCCCGGTGTCTTAATGGTATGGTTGGTACCACCGACGTAGGAAGAAAGACTCCTAACGAGAAATTTGCCGCGCACCGCAAGAAAGGGAGTTGTCCGTTGATCCAAGCATTGAAAACGAATTTCGTTCCGTTGTTGCAAATAATCGCATGGCACATGGCAAATGCTTCCGTCTTCCATGCGCTCGATTTCGAGCTGTTGTCCATTAAAACTTGAAGCGTCAATGTCATCGGCGAAGAACACGTCCATTTCCATCCTGGCGTTGACTTCAAAAGACGCGACGAATTGTGAATCACCACACGGCTCTGCTTCCAGGACCAGATCGTTGTTTGCCGGCTTTAATTTCCATACAACATCACAAACAGCGCCGGATACAGGTGCGGATGTCACCTCACGGACAGGGACAATCCGTGCCTCCCGCAGAATTACTCCGCCATCGGCTTCGAAGCGTTTCAATAGATCGACGCCTTCGGCGGTCCACTTCACGGCGTGGTTGGAAATGATTGTGTCATAGTGGCAATGGCCGACGCGCAGCCTTCCCGATACGATCTCGCCGTTTTGCTCAACCGACCGCTCATCGCTGACGTGATAGGCCGAACCGCTCGCCTGAATACGGCCAAGCATCCGCAGAAATTCCGTGTTTAATCTCCCCGCCGCTGTGTCAGGATAGGTGGCGGCATTATGGATATTGGTCTGAGTCAATTCCCAAGGCTCAAATTCTTCCATGATGCCTCGATGGGGCGCAATGACGAGTGTGTTGGCGTTCATGGAGGTTTTTGCCGCAAAACCTTTCACTCTTTTTATGACCTCGGGCCATGCCTCTGCCCAGGTCATGTGCCCGGGATGGGAAGGCGGCCAATCCTGAAGGGCGTGTGTCGTCAGACGGTATTGATATAAATGCGTTACGAAGTGCGTGAGACCGTGGCCGATAAGCCAGTTTAAATAGCGTTCCAAGTCTTCGGGACCAGCACCCCAGCCCGCGCCGCCAAAACACTCGACCATGCATTCGCCATTTCCAAACTGTTGAGCGACGGATGCGACTTGTCGTGGAAAAAAATGCCCTGATGGAAATCGTTCGAGTGCGTCAATGCCTGGAAGGCCGATATGTCGTAACACTTGATGGCAGGAGCCCGACATCGGCACTTGGAATAACGGATGTTCCTCGCCCTTGACATGCGCTGTAAATCGTTTCCCGTGCTTACGACACCATTGGTCGATTGGGACAATGAACGATTCGACAAATAAATCTGTCAGTAACTCCCAAAATTTTACGCGCAGTTCACGATAGCCCTCATCCGGGAAAAACAACAAAGGCAATTGAGCAAGCAAGTCTTCACCGTGGCGATCATGAAATAATTCAGGCAAACGCGGAGTCCATGGGATGGCTCCCCCTTTAGGCAGCGAATCATAGGCGTGAGCCAGCCCGAATTCCGGCTCGTCGCTAAAAAAGGCAGAGACATGTTCAAAGGCTGCAGGATCGAGCCCCGTGCGATAGCGCTCATAAGTCATTTGCAGGAAATGATGACTGGCCTCCGGCTTTAGATAATCCAATCCGATCCCTTGATGACACCCCAGATACCATTGGCGACCCTCTCGCTTGAACTCACTGGCACAATCATCAGGTCGTTCTGCCGTCAGGCTGAGCCAGCGTTGAGTATCGTCCGGATAATGCTTGAGCAATTCGCCGCCGACCGTGCCGCTGGGCCAGCCGTTCTCGTCGTAAATCCAGAATTCCAACCCCAGCGATCGGGCATAAAGAATGACGCGCGAGAGGATACGGAGATAGTCGTCGCTTAAATAAGGCGGAATATTTGGATAAAAGCGGGGATGAAATACCACGCCATTGAGACCCCATGACTGCATCAACTCAAGCTGGTGAAAAAGTCGTCGCTCATTCAGCGGCGCATTAATCGCCCAGAGAGTATAAAATCGAGGAATCATTGCATGTCTTAAACTACCATTTCAACTCTCAAAGAGTTAATCGATCGGGTTATAAGTTTCCGCTTGTCGCTCAATCTGGGTTTGAATCCAATCCCAATCCTCGAACCCGGGAGCAGGTTTGCCGTCCAGGAAGGGCAAATCCCGATGCCGGCCATCGCTGTAGGCGAATTGCGGAATCTCGTGAGTCAGACCGTTGACTGCGTCGTACATCGTCGTCTGCGTGTACGGACAGTAATGGGTGGAAAGCCGCAGATCGGCCCGCGCGTAATGCACCCGGCGACGACCGCTGTAGAGTTGATCGATGATCCGCGCTTGTTTCATCTCCGCCTGGAAGTCGGCAAACGAGCCGTAGTCCGTGGCGTCGCGCACCTCGAAGACGAACCCGTTGCCGAGCTTGGCGATTTCGTGCTGGGTAAATTGGAGGCTCGGCCCTTCGTAGTTGTAGAGACTCACGACCAGCCATTCACCTTGTTCATGAATCTTGATCGCCTGCTTTCGTTTCCCATGGCGGCCAATCAACGGATGGATGGCGACAAAGACCGAACCTTCATCGACCAGGATCAGTTCCCCGTCCTGCTCGATCCGCCGCACTTTGCCCTGGCCTTGGTGGAAGAAGATGTCGGTCCGCATCGAGCGAACGTCCCAGTACTCATCGTAATGCGGTACTTGAAGACAGAGCACCGTGTTGCCGTATTGGAGACAATGGTGCGCGCCCTGATCGAAGTAGAGTTGGTTGTAGTTTTCCTTCTCTTCGGAGTACTCCGGCGATTTCCAGTATTTGTTCTTCAACCGTCCGCCCGCTATCTTGTCGTTGGTATTGTAGCGCACGACCACATCGCCCAGCGTGCCGTCGGGCCGCCGGTAGGTACAGCGGAACGGATGCGATGCGGTGAACATCGCCGCCGTCGAACTGCCCACCGCGTAATGCCGGCCGTGATAGGTCGTCAGCCCGTGCGGCTGCGCGCCATGGGCCGGAGAATTCTGGATGACGATCACCTCATCCGTGAACTCGCGGGTGATCTCGGCCCCGCCAGCACCGTACACGGACTTCATCTTGCGAAAGATGCCGTTGTTGACATAGCCGACCTCGGCGGTGCACTGGAACGTGAAGCCCGGCGGCTTTCGGTAAAACAACTCCGCCACCGCGTCCGGCACATGATACTCGGCGCTGGCGAACTCGGCGCCGTACCCGAACGGATACGCAAACAAGAACTTAGCCGGGTCCAACCCCAGATCAATCGCCGTCTGCCGGGAACTCTCTTCGTAAGACCGCTTCCAGTTCCTCGGCGCGATCTGGTCGCCAAACACCTGCCGCAGCAGGGTCGGCGTTTCGCTTTGGATCGGCGGACCGCCACGCATGCTCGCGCCACAGATTTGCGCGAGTTGGGGATGCCAGTGACCCGCCAACTCCGCCCACAATCTCGCCTCGATATCGCGCGCCAGCACGCGCATCTCCGCCTCCGGGGCATGCTGCGCCAGATGGGCGATGCTGGTCAACCGATGCGTCCCGTAGCCTACCCCGTATTCGGCGACCGTCCCGCGCCGACGCAACAGGTCTTTCAATTGCCGCAGGTTTGCCCAAGCCATTTCTGTGTAGCGCGGATCGTTCAGCCCTGGCCCGCCGACGGCCAACGCCCACGTCCACATCACCGGCATGTTGTCATTGTAACCGTGAAATTGGTAATCACGCGTGGTTCCGGCGGGCAGCGCCTTGTCGAGAAACCGTAACACAAACTCCAGCACATCGACCTCCAGCAGACGCCCATGGCAAGACAGCACCGAGGCCAGCGCGGAGCATTCGAACACGCTCGGCCCTGTGAGCACCGGACTCAGGTCCTCGCGCACGTAGCGCAAGATCGTGTTGGCGAAGGCAATTTCTTTGGCGTCGCCGAGAAAAAAGGCATTCGACGCCCAGATCGCCACGCGGGCCTGGTCCCACCAAATGAGATGTGGCGCGCGGGCGTCATCGCCCACGAAAGAACGCAATTTACCACGAAGAAACGCCGCCAATTCCAGCCGCCGTTCGTTCTGCGCCTCGATACTCCAAAGTTTCATCATGGATGATTTTTCTTGCCTAAGTAGTAACAGCCGCTTCCGATTTTAGCGAACTATAATCCGTACGTCGTCCCGTCAGCGATGCTTGATTGCGCCCTTTGCATGGCGCCTGACAATCCGGAGCCCAAAAGGACTGCAGGTAGAGCGATCATGGTTACAACCATCATTTTGACTACGAAATTCGTTCCAGTTTCACGTCGTCGAACCAGGCCGTGCCTGTGCCGTACAGCGCAAAGCGCGGCAGCATATAGGCTTCATCACCCGAGTCGAGTTCGACCCGGAGCAAGGTCCAGTCGCGGCTGCCGCTCAGCTTTTCAGAATTAGCCACATCCATCACGTTCGCTTCCGTATATTCATAGGAAGCGATCCCAATCCGGGCGCAACGGTCTATGTTTTTCGTTTTAACCCATGCGCTGAGGCGATAACGCGTATGCGGCTCGACATCGCAAACCGCTCCCCAGGGAAAGAGTTCCGTCCACGTGTTATCTCTGCTTCCTTCCAGACGAATACTATGCGCGTCACTGTGTCCGACCTTATTATCCCAACAGATTGGCTCGCCTGAGGATGGAGGATCAACCATCAGGATCGGGCAATCTTCCGGCTCCCACGGATCAAGCGGTTTTTCAAAGGAATTGATCTTGTCCATACGAAACGGAAGCGCGACTTTCTGAAAACGCCATTTTTTGGGTCGGGGCGGATCGGCGGCGTGCTTTAAAAAATCATCCGCCAGTTTATGGCTGAGATTCACCAATTCGGTGCGCATGGAAAAACGAAAAAATCCTTGATCGAGTTGATCCAGTCCTGCTTGTTGCCAGCAGATGTGTTCATCGAACAACTGGCTGCATGTGGCAAAGTAGACCGGCGCGCTGGTCTCGTGAATCAGGAGGGCCGGGTTAAATGCCTTATTCGCCGCGTAAGCTATCCATGCGCCATGATCCGGCGCGTTCTTGCAGCGCCATTCACCGCCGCCATTGCTATTGTAATCCGTAGCTCCAAAAAGCGCATTGGAATGCACGAGTCGTTTGAGCTTGCCCGTGGGGTCCTCCCATATGGAATGAGTCCATCGGACCTTCTCAGGCCGGCTTACCAATGCTCCGGCCATCATTAGATTGATCGGCTCCAAGCCCTGGCAAGAGAGCTTCCATATATCAGCATCAAAGAAATATCGGTACCGCGCCCATTTCGGATCGTAGGCCACACGAAAATGGTAGTTGACGCGCTGTCCCTTGGCGAACGTGCCGCTGATTTCAAGGTCCAGCTTGTTGCCGGAACTCGCGATCCATTTCAGTTTCAATCTATCGAACGAATCGCTGATGCCTTCGATGAGTTCGCTTGCGTGGGTGCCGGGCAAATTTATCGAGGTATTGTGCAAGGTGTGAAGGTCAACGACCTTTCCCGGAGGCTTCACATTGGCCATCACAGGCGCCTCAAACGGCGAAAAGGACCAGAGATCAAACGCCAACCAGTTGCGATTAACTACGAGTCCGATCTCTTTTCCTCCATCGAATATCTTCCAGCCGAGGGGATCGCGCTCCACTCGGAATTTCGGCGTGTAAGGCCGCGGCCGAGGCTTGATCATGCTTTTGAGAATGATGGCCTGATGATTTGGTGAACCGGGCATCCGGGTACTTATTGTTTTCGTAGAGATCATTCGACCCGGTTCCTCGCTAGAGATATTTCTGAATTCAGGTCATTTCTCCAACCCAACTTGTTGGTTTACGATTATCCGCCAATTTTTTGCGTTTCATAATTTATTACAGCGAACCTGTTCACATTTCCATGGGTACACTTTATTGCTCCTGCAATGATTTTATATACGCGCGCATCTTCCCCAATTCGCTCGAGAGATCCCGAGGCTGATCATCACGATGCGCCTGCATGACGGGAATGCGGGCTTTCAATTGGTTCACCAGGCCAGGACCAAATTCGTAGGTCATGAAGTCGCTCGGCATCACACGCATGAATTGCTCGGCGCGTCCGTCCAGCAAGGCGATGGTTTGCTTCGTCACCTCGATTTCATCGTCCACGATCTCCCGCATCGTCCGGTCGCGGCCCGGATTTTCCGAAGGAGCGAGATAACGTCCCGCTTCATACCAGTTGTAGTGCGAGCGCATATAAAGATAGGCGAAGCGCACATGCTCGCTCTGCTGGCGCAATACCCTGGCCGCTTCGTCCTTCGCCTTGGCGGCCTCGCTTTCCAACGTGTTAGCCACTGCCAATAAATCAGGCAATGTCTGCTTTTCGTATAATTCGTGGATGACGTAATCGCGATTACGTTCGTCCGCCTCCTGCGGAAGAAAGGCGCCGAAGCCTTGGATTTGTTCCAATCCGTCCACGCCAACCGTGCGGTAATAGGCCACCTCCTTGCTGCGGAGCCCTTTCAAATCCGGCACTAACGGCCCGGGCCATGCATATTTAAATAACCCAAAATGCGTCCATACCGGACGATGCGTCCACGCATGATCGCATTTCTTCCAGACGGCCGTTAGTATTTCGGCATGTTCCTTGCCCACCCACTCCTCGGCAATCTGGCGCACGACCGTATCCGGCGACGCGGCGATATCCTCATTGATCCTTTTCATGGCTTGAGCGTTCACGTCGTAAGGCACCAATGATTTCGGGCTGATAATTCCCCAGATAGCGATGCGTTTCGCGCCCAGCTTCACGATGTCTTTCATCAAACGGATCGTCTCGAACGGGTGCGGCGTATAACGCAACGGACGCGGGTAATCCGTCGTGGGCAATTCCGCATGCACAATCGGCTCCCGACCGTCCTTCGCGGCCACGTCAAAACGTTGCTTCATGTCCGCAAATCGATCCGCTGCGGCCGCCACCCGATCCAGGTTGCGAATATTCCATTTCGCTTTCGGAGATCCCCAGACGGCTTGGTGATAGCCCCAATGTTCCTCCAGGCCCCCGGCCCAGTCGTAGAGGCCATAAACCGATCCGACGATGCCCGGTGGCACCAGGGAAAGAATCTTAGCGCGCATTTCTTCGGAAAATCCCGAGGTGAGATTAACGGTGAAGTCGGGATTCTTGCTGCGGCCTCCTTCCAGCAGCGTGGTAAGAAAGCGGGAAACGCGCCTTTCCAGCGGAATGCCCCGATTGAATCCGGCGCCGTTGGGGCCTGTGTAGGATTCGGGATTGTAATCGAATCCGGCCCCACTGTCGCTGGTGAAGAGCGAGAGCATGGCCAAATCCGGAACCAAATCCATTACATTGGCCATCATCTCCCGGTAATGTTCGAGCACCTCGGGCATGTCGGTGCACAGCGCATAGAGCGGCGTGGTACTGCAAACCGGATTATCCACGCGCGGCCCTCGCAAGGTCGGGTGTTTCTGGAAAAACCGCTCTGGCACAAATCGTGGCTCGCACAGATAAAGCAACGGCTTGATCCCATGGGACCGCGCCGCCTGGGCAAAGCGAAGCAGCGTTTTACGGTTTCGTTCCAGGTACATTTCCGGCCAAAGACCAAAATTAAGTCTGCTGCTGACGTAGATATCCAGCGGCGGACCGAAATTGGCGAACCATAAATACACGTTATCGGGCTGGTTCAATTGTTCGGGATGCATCAGGTCGGGCAAGTGGTTGACTTGGACATGCGTCACCCCGGCCCCGGCCATTGCCTCCATAAAGGTATTTACCTTCTGTTCGGTCGGTTCGAACGGCAGCAGATTCGGATAGCAAACGATTGTTTTAATGGCTGACATTCTGTTTTCTTACTTTAAACCAGCAGCTTGCATGCTAAGCGGGAAAGTAACCGGCGTTAACTTCAACTGAAGTTTTCATCTTCTTATTTCACAAAAGGAAAGATTAAATCATTTATAGGAAACTCCCTGCTTGAGCTGATCAAAATGATTTTGGAGCAACGCCTGCCACCATTCGCCCTGAATCCCCTGGCCTCCGTTGGGTTCGTTATGGCCGCCCCAGGGATCGGTGTAGAGCCGCTTGGGGATGCCGGCGGGAATCGCATTCCACGCGCTGAAAACTCCATAGGGCGAGGTGGTCAGGTCCTGCAAGCCAACTCCAATATAGATCGGACAATGGATCATCGGCGCAAAATTGGCCGCGTCGAAATAGGCCGCCACTTTCGCCACTTCCGCAGGGTCTTTGCCGGGGGGAACCATCGGCGGCCACATCGAATTGTAGTATTTTATTTTCCATTCCAGGCCGAATAATCCGGGGCTGCCACAACAGGCCAGGTCAACCTTCGGACTTAGCGCGGAAGTAATGAAGGTCAATCCCCCGCCTTGACTGCCCCCAATAACCATAATCTTTGAAGTATCGACCTCGGGCCGGGCGGCAAGAATGTTCACCGCGCGTACGCAGGCCATATACACATAACGGTAATAATAGGTGTCCCGAGAAGCGATTCCCTCCTGGAAGTAGTCAAAGGCAGGGTATTTCTCAAGATCCACATCATAGCCATGGATGGCCAAATACGCATCGACTGAGCTCCCACCTATGGCCGGAACCGGAAACGTATTTAAGCCTGATGACGGCAAGCTCAAACTGAGCGGGTATTTGCCTTCCTTTTTGGGAATGGTAACCCATCCGTAAAAGCGTCTGCCGGCCATTCCCGCGAAGTTAAATTTGTAGAGTCGCGCCTGATCGTTCTCCTTGAACAACGTCCATTTTACATCGGGCGGGGTCTTCTCCTGTTCCTCGATGCTGTTTTTCCAAAACGCGTCGAAATCAGCCGGGCGGGTTACCTTGGGGAAATCCTCGAGCCTCGCCACAAAGTTAAACTTGCGATTCACCAATTCTTCCCCGTTGGCGGACAAGGCCAGCTCGGCGCTATACATTCCCGCCGGCAGTTTGGGAAAATCAAAATCAACCGTTTGGGCTTCGGTTCCTTTTAAACTCACGGGCTTGTCCGCGGTGAACACTTCCTGGCCGGTGCGATAGTCGGTGACGCGGATATGGGTCTTTCCGTTCAACTCAAATCCGGGAAAGGCCAGGTTACAATTCAAACCAAAATTGGGCGGCGTCTCTTTGGAAAAGACAAAGTCCGAACGTTTCGATTCCAGGTTCACGCGAAGGGCGTCTTTCATCGTCGGCTTGGCATGCAGTCCGATGGTTACCAGGAGCGGGGTTCCCCATGTGCGCGAGACATAAATTTGATGTTCATGCGGCACCTTCTCCACGGGCGTATCCAGGTAGGCCGCGTGGGGAGCATTGCGATTCAGCAGCCAAAATTCGCCATGAGGCAACGTTATGTTCGCTCCGTCCGGGAAGAAAAACTGGGGAGTCATCAGCGTCGAGACGGTCTTGAGTGAAATCGATGCTCCACTCTCCGTGTCGATAATTTCTGAATACACGGGAGGAATCGAAAAGTAGTAACAAATGGTTACTTCGGTCAAAAGAGCCAATTCCACGCGATCGGGAAAAAACCGATAGCGAATGCTTCGTTGGTCATTGCTGGCCAGAAGCTCGTGATCATTGATTTTTTCCAGTTTTGAAAACGAGATAATCCCAAATTTCCAGCCTTTGCCACCCTCTCCTGACATAAAAAAGGCCCCGCCGCGCAGTCCTCCATTCGCCCCCGCGTCCACCAGGCAGTCATGCCCGGCCAACGTTAGGGCGCTGATATTGCCATCGGCGCCAATGGTCATGGTGTAATCGGGCGCTTTGGCGATGAACCCCTTATCCGCGGTCGATGACAATTCCACCTGCCCATGCAGAGGTCCGGCCGCCAAACATCCATAGCCGACGGCCAGGATCGCCAGCCGCAAGAGATTGGATCCAAGACTCAAGAAACGACGTTTTTGTATTTGCATATTATGTTTTTGTATTTGCATATTATTATTAAACGGTAAGCCGCCCGATCAACGCTCCGCTTTGTTTGGCGGCACAATCGAGGCCGTCTCGACCGGCGTCAGGACTTTGTATTCTCCGGGCTGGAGATCCACCGTTTGATCCTCAAAATTCAGCCCGGCCAGGTCCATCGCCTTGTGCAGGCCGGCCTTGACCGGCGCATCGGTCGGATTATTCACGGAAACTTGCCAGACCGGCGGCTTGCCCTCGATGCCGTCGTTGATCCGGGTCACCTGAATGAAAAGGTCCTTGCCCGCCTCGTCGGCCACCACCGGATGACCGATCAACACGTGCGTGCGCGGGCTCACGCTCACGTAGAGCGGCGCGTAGGCCCGGCCTTCAAAATCAAGGCCCAACTCCGTCCAACCGCTGTCGCCCTTGGAATAGTAATGGGTGCGGTAACCCTCGACCTGGTACAAACCCACCGTCCAGCGCTTGTTGAAGCCTTGCACGCGCACCGGCAAGGTGAGCGGCTGGATGGCCGGTTTCGGGACCGACAGCTCCACCGCGCCATGGTCGGCCGCCAATTCCAACAGGCCGCCGGGACCGTCCACGCGCGTCCCGCGCTTAAGCTCCAGCCCCGTCGGGTTGGCCAGATAACCCGCCACGTCCGCCAGGTCCCGGGCGGTGGAAATCGGCTCGTCCAGCGGCCAGGAAAGCGCGAAGAGTTCAAAGTGGAGGGCATCCCCCGGCTTTAATGCTTCCACGTCGGGCCGGGAGAACTTGGTCCAGTATTCATTGGCCGGATTCAAATTAAAGCGGAACGGGGCACTCCGGTTGATGAAGAGATGCGCGTTGGACACATCCGAACTGAAGAACCCGAGCCAGTCGCCGGTCCCGACGGTCCAGAACATTTCTTTCTCCGGCAAAATCGAAGCATCCATCACCTGCCGGATTTCGTTGCCGTGACCCATGGCAATCACCACGCTCCGTCCGATGGATTTCTTCCTCCAGCCGCCGAAATAGAAAAGCGGCGGTTTTTTGAGCGTCGTCGCCTGCCGGGCCGTAAACTCCTCGGTAAACAGCGAAGCGATCGGACCACCCGACAGGCCCGGCGTCCCCCACGACATGGGGTCCACGGCCGTGACATAGGGATTGAAAATCGTGATGATGCCGTACGAATCGAAAAGCGGATCGGATTCGATCGGCCCAAAGCTGTTCCACGGATTATTATCCGATGAATCCCTTATCGTCTCCGCGGCCATACGGTCGCCGCCTTGCGAGCGGCAGCGGGTCACGGCCTCGTCGGAGAACTCCAACAGCGGAATGTTAAACGGGAGGTAGCCGAACACTCCGGCGGAGGTTTCAATCCCCGGCTGGGAGTAGCCGGTCAACAGAGGGCGTTGCGCCAGTTCCCCGCCGCCGTCCCAAGTGAACCCGGCCTGCGAATCGGACATTATCGGCGTGTAGAAAAGACGGGGCCAATTGGGTCCGTGCGCCAGGATCATGTTGCCGACATTGACATGGTCCCCGCAAAAGATCGGCAGGAT
>Ga0182018_10003724_pt1 | contig 13418 bp, 9 predicted proteins | sample 812P2MmetaG_FD_120490 | JGI IMG/M metagenome (GOLD analysis project Ga0182018, IMG submission 120490) | Permafrost microbial communities from Stordalen Mire, Sweden - 812P2M metaG | ecosystem: Environmental > Terrestrial > Soil > Wetlands > Permafrost | place: Sweden: Stordalen | collected...
GAGCACGCGATGAGCTGGCTAAATATTAGATTTCAAAGAGCTTGCGGGTAAAATATAGGCAACAAAGCACTTAGCTCTGCTGACGGGGAGTAGATCAGAGTGCCTCCGCCTTGGCTATATTCAGCTCATTCTGTTGTGACCGCAAGGTCAGATGTCACAAGGGGTCTGTGGATTCCAGAGCTGCCCCAGATTGGTTCGGCCATTGTTTCGGCCAACGATGGAGCGGAGCACCCATGAGCACCAACTAGGGCTTGGCTAAGGCGTGTCAACTTCCCGGAAGCCCGTTTCTGGCCAACCGGGTAAACAGTGATCGTTCGCTGGACACAAGCGCGTTTATCGTTACATATGTGGTGAAACTTCCTACAAGCGGACTTCTGGGGAAATATCTTCCTACTTTGGTCATCGGTTCCAAACGCGAGTTTGATCCTCTGCAGACCGATCATCGTCCAACCCTCAAAGTAACAAACGGGAGGCCCTGCCGGACTACCCGGCAGTGATGTTGTGGTCGCCCGTTTGTTACTCACGAGGGGAGGGATGTTTCCACCCGTCGCCTTCCGCACAACTCTAGTGAATTGTTCCCGTGGTCACCACCGATAAAGGATTTGCACCTGCCGGAATCGCGGATTCGCCGGCAATGTTGTTCAGGTCGCCGGTGGTTTGGTCAATTTTGCAGGCGGTGACGTTGTTTGTGCTCAAGTTTGCCACGTACACGAATTTGCCAGACATATCCACGGTCATCGAAGTGGGCCCGTCATTATCGACGCAGATGTTGGGTGCGTCGATGGGAAAGGAAAACTGGAGTGTCTGGGTGTTAAAGCTGAACGACAGAATTCCGCCTTCCGCGTTCTGAGGTGAGTACAGGAATCTCCCCAATGGATCGGTCACCACCGAAGGAGTGCTCGCGCCCACGTTCACGGTGGGGAATGGGTTTGTCAGGGCACCCGAACCAGGAGCAATCGTGAACGCCAACATTTTGTACTGACCACCGGACTCGGGCACCTGTTCCAGGTTAGCCACAAAAACGGCACGTCCCGAAGCGTCCACCGCCACCGAGCCTGGGTCCTGCGTGTCCGCGAATGGCGAACCGGAGACCGACGTCAGTGCACCCGTGGCGGGATCGATCGCAAGAGCGGAGATGCTACCGTCAAACAGAGAGCTGTTTGCGACGTAGACAAATTGGCCCGTTGGATCCACCGTGACGGAGACGGGTCCCGCAGAGGTCGTCCCGGTCGAGAAGGGGGAGCTACCAAGCGCGGTGAGGGCGCCCGTGCTCGAATTAATAGCGAAGCCCGAGATGTTGTAAGAACCGTTGTTCGCTACATAGAGGAATCGGCCCGAAGGGTCCACGGCAACCGAAAACGGATTTGTTTCCGCCGCCACCGGAGAGCCGATTTCGGTCAGGGCGCCGGTGCTGGCGTCAATGGTATAGGCCGCAACGTTATTGGTATTCCCGTTTGCCACATATGCAAACCGGCCGGAGGGGTCGACCGTCACCGAGTTCGCAAACGCAAATACTCCCGACCCTCCGTCCGCGAACGGAGAGCCGCTGACTGCGGAGAGGTGGCCGGACGAGGCGATGGTGTACGCCGAGACCGTGCTGGGAACAGTTCCTGACCCTTGATTCGCAACATAAGCGAACTTGGGTGTGTAGGCAACCGCAGCGCTGCCGGTGGTCAGCGACACGGGCGCCGCAGATGCCCGCGCTGTGCGGACCTCATCTAATAAAGTGAGCTTTCCACTGGCGGCGATGCTATAAGTCCAGACTTCGCCGGAACCACTATTCGTCACGTAAAGGAGTTTCCCTTCCGGATCCACAGTCGCGGAGCTGGGAGAGTCGCCGCTAGCGACCGGTGAGCCCGATACCGCACTCAGAGCGCCAGTGGTTGGGTTGACCTTTACGGCCGCAACCGTACCGGGGTTAGTAAACCCCGGAATAAATATGAATTTCCCTGAAGGAGCCATCACCATCGACTCGAAACTGGTCCCTTCCACGGCGAAAGGCGATCCGACAGCCGTAGGGATGCCGGTGGTGGCATTGATGCTGAAAATCGTGACTTCGCCGGGTTGCGACACATACCCAAATTTTCCGGAAGGGGCGATTACCACCGCAAACGCACCGGATCGAGACAAGAAAGGAGAGCCCGGCATGGCAGTCAGCACGCCCGTTGTGGCGTTGATCGTGTAGCCCGAGACGTCTCCGCCCGGACTGTCGTCCACATTGTTGACATAGGCGAAGCTATCCGTCGGATCGATTACCACCGATAGCGGTTCATCGCCCGCCGCAAAAGGCGATCCGTGTACCGGAGTCAGCGCGCCGGTATCACTATCGATGGTGTACGCCGAAATATTGTTGGAGTTATCGTTCGGAACATAAACGAACTTGTCCTGCGGATCGACCGTCACCGAGACAGGCCCGTTTCCCGTTGCGTATGGGGAGCTACTGACTTCGGTAAGCGCTCCGGTAGTGGCATCGATGGTGAAAGCCGAGATGGAGTTGGGTCCGAGAGTTGCGGACCCGAGCGCGTACAGAAACTTTTGCGAGGGATCGATGGTCGCGTAGCCTAGCGCCGACCCCGGATAGAAATAGCCGTTGCTCCGCAGTTGGCCGGTCTTGCCGTTTACCGTATAGATGGACATCCCGTTGTTGCCCGGCACGTAGGCATAACGCGCGTCACTTGCGGCAGCCGAACCCAGGCACACGAGTCCGAAAAGCATCACGGCAAAAACCGAAAGCGCCTCACGCGTGCGGCGCACATTGTTTCCCTGGCATACGCTTATACGATTCATAACCTGCTCCTTGAGTTAGATTTTGATAACCATGCCTTGCGGCCAATTTCCCCGGCCGTGTCTTGGTTCCACGTCCAAACTCGGCCTCTATCTAGTAACGCGAAGACGCCGCGGAAAAAGGTCCACATTTCTTTTGGTTCGACCAAGCGTCCACGGCCCTGCTTTCCTCTGTGCCGCCGATTGCAATGCAGCAGTCCCGTGGAACGGCCAGGTTCGACCGGGTTCCACGGGACGGTATCGCCCTCTCACCCACACTGGGTGGGCAAAACACGGGCCAAGCTAAGGCTTGTAGACTCGGTAGTTTGAGGTGTGGTCGCCGACAAACTCTCCATGGGTCGAATAGACGAAGGTCTGGACCGTATGCTCGCCGGGAGCCAGGCCCGAGACCGGCCAAGAAGATGTCATGGTCTCAAAGTAGCCCGGGTCCGTGGCGCCGCCAGCGAATGGGCAACCACCTGAAGCAACTCCGTCCACGTAAAGGCATATCGAATTCGGCGTCGCTTCCGTGCCATTGGAGTTCTGCACCCACATGTCGGCTTCGATCGTGCAGGTCCCCGTTGTCCCCGGACAGGTCACAATGAGTTGAGTGTCAATCGGCGTAAAGGTTGCTGCCGGGACGTCGGCGTTGTAATTCCCATTGTTGATGTACGTCCCCTGGAGGACGTGCTTGGTGGCTGCCGCGTTGGAAAAGATGCTGAACGATGCAACGGCTAAAGCCAACAACGTCACTTTCGAGAGCTTGCTCATATATTCTCCTCTTTGCTAATTGAAGTTGAGGACATGTTTCACGTTGGTTACAAGGTCATGGGGCTTGACGTTTGCTTGTCCCCCATCCCCACGATCCAAAGTCGCCCTCTATCTGGTAACGCGAAGAAGTCGCGGAAAAAGGTTCACATTTTTCGGGCAGTTCAGCGCGGCGCTCCTGGTTTCTGCGCGAGCAGGCTCCAAGTGTGTAAATACAAAGGCGTAACCCCTGTTGGCTTATCATTCGACACGGTATATACTTCACGGCCATAGACGGCGCCATTCCCTGGAGGACGGGGAATGTCTGCCGGCTTACGTGGAATCCTTCCTCGCTTTCATCTTTATCTATTTTCTAAATTGAAGTGGTTGCGACCACGGCTTCTGTTTCCGGTCGCATGGTCCCGATCATCTCTTCGAGGTCCCCATGGATGCACCAACGGACATCAACACCCTTTTGGGCACTCTCAACGTGGGCAACGACAAGGCAGCGGCCGATTTGGTTGTGCTGCTTTACTCGGAACTGCGAGGTTTGGCGTCCAGTTATTTGCGGCGGGAGCGCAGCAATCACACCTTGCAAACCACCGCCCTCGTGCATGAAGCGTATCTTCGCTTGACCGATCAGCGAGAGGCGCACTGGAAAAATAAGGAGCAGTTCATGGGTGTCGCGGCGCAACTGATGCGCCGCATCCTGGTTGACTACAGCCGCGGCCATGACGCCAAGAAACGCGGTAACGAATTCGAGAAGGTTTTCCTGGAGGAAGCGGAAGTCGTTTCCAAGGGAAAAGCCCCTGACGTTATTGCCGTGGATGAAGCTCTCACCCGGCTGGCCAAGTTCGATCCACAGCAGGCCCAGCTTGTGGAATTGCGTTTTTTCGGCGGCTTGGATCTTGATGAGGCCGCCGCGGTTCTGGGAGTTTCGCGCACGACCGTGAAGCGCAATTGGAACCTGGCCAAGGCCTGGCTGGCGCGTGAACTGCGCAGAGGCGACGAGAACAATGCCTGAGAAATGGGACCAGGTAAAGGAGCTGTTCGCATTGGCTCTGGAGCAAGATCCCGGGAACAGGAGCAATTTCCTGCGTCACGCTTGCGCGGGCGATGACGCTCTGCGCAGCGAAGTAGAATCGCTGCTGTCGAGCTTCGATGGCGCCGACACCTTTCTTGAGGATGGTCCCGTTGCCGATCTGGTGTCAGCGCAATCGCGTGCAATGACGGGAAGAAGGATTGGAGCGTACCGCATCCTCCGCGAAATTGGGCAGGGCGGCATGGCGGTGGTCTATCTGGGCGAGCGCGACGACCAGAGCTATCGCAAGCAAGTCGCCATAAAGATGGTCAAGCCCGGAATCGACACTGAGCAAGTCCTGAACCGCTTTCGCAACGAGCGCCAGACGCTGGCGGCGCTGGACCACGCGAACATTGTGAAGCTGCTCGATGGCGGTAGCAGCGAAGAGGGTTTGCCGTATCTGGTGATGGAATATGTGGAGGCCCTTCCCATTGACCAGTACTGCGATCTTCACCGGCTCTCCATTGACGACCGCTTGCGGCTGTTTTGTGAGGTCTGTTCTGCCGTCCAGTACGCGCATGAAAAGCTGGTGATTCATCGCGATCTCAAGCCGGCCAATATTCTAATCGCAAAAGACGGTACGCCCAGACTGCTGGACTTTGGTATCGCCAAACTGCTGAATCCCGAGTGCTTCCAAACGGCACCGGTCACTCGAACTGACTGGCGTCCTATGACTCCCGAATACGCGAGCCCAGAGCAGATCCGCGGGCAAGCGGTTACGACCGAAACCGATGTCTATTCCTTGGGCGTATTGCTCTTTGAATTACTGACTGGCCATCGCCCTTATCGCTGTACGGGACAGTCTCTTTTGGAAATGGAGCGGCTGGTTTGCGAAACTGATCCCGAAAAAGCGAGCGTTGTTATTAACCGGACTGAAGAAAAAGTGGCTCGTGACGGGGAGGAGCGAACTGCAATTACCCCGGAGTCGGTCGCCACCCAACGCGGTTTGCAGCCAACTGAGCTGCAGCGCCAGCTGCGCGGCGATCTGGACACCATCGTGATGAAGGCGCTGCGGAAAGAACCTGTACGCCGCTATGGTTCTGTCGAAGAGTTCTCGCAGGACATTGAGCGCTATCTGTCGGGCATGCCGGTCACGGCACGCAAGTCCACGATCGCCTACCGTAGCGGGAGATTCCTTCGCCGGCACAAGGAATCACTTTCCGCAGCCCTCGTGGTTCTGGGCGTTGTAACGGGCCTGGCGGTCTGGCAAGCGCACAGGGTCACGCGCCAAAATGCCGCCATAGCGCAAACGGCGAACGCCCCGGTTCAAGCGCGGCGTTCTGTAGCCATCCTGGGCTTCAAGAATCTTTCCGACCGCCCCGAGACGGCGTGGGTATCAACTGCTTTGTCCGAGATGCTGGCGACGGAACTCGCGGCTGGTGAAAAGTTGCGCACGGTTCCCGGAGAAACCGTTGCGCGAATGAAAATTAACCTCGACCTTCACGACAAAGAAAGCCTCGCTCCCGCCACCCTCGGACAGGTCCATAAGAATCTTGGTAGTGACTTCGTCGTCGTTGGATCCTACCTTGACTTGGGAAGAGACCCTGGAGGCCAAATCCGGCTTGACGTTCGTCTTCAGGACGCGGCCAAGGGAGAAACCATCGCCACCGTTTCGGAAACCAGTACCGAGGGCCAATTGCTGGATCTCGTCTCTCGCGTCGGAAGAAAGTTGCGCGAAGACTTGGGAGTTGCCGACGTGTCGCAGGGCGAATCGGTGGGAGTACGCGCGTCCATGCCTTCCAACCCCGACGCGATGCGGCTTTACTCGGAAGGCTTGGCCAAGCTGCGAACCTTTGATGCACTCGCTGCTCGGGACCTGCTGACGCGCGCGGTAAACTCGGACCCTAGTTATCCTCTGGCGCACGCGGAACTGGCGAAAGCATGGATGGCACTCGGCTACAACGCAACCGCACGCCAGGAAGCAAAGAAAGCTTTGGAACTCTCCGGCAACCTCTCCCGTGAAGATCACTCCCTGGTGGAAGCCGGCTACTACGAGGTCAACAAGGATTGGGACAAGGCGATTGAAGTTTATCAAAGACTATCCAACTCCTCCCCCGATAGCGTCGAGTATGGCCTCGCTCTGGCCAATGCTCAGATCGCGGGAGAGCGCGGGAACGATGCTCTGAAATCGATCGCCAGACTGCGAGCACTTTCAGCGGAGGCGAAAGAAGACCCCCGGATCGATATGGCTGAAGTGTGGGCCGACTATTCTTTGTCGGACAATAAAGGCGTCGTGGCTACAGCCGAGTTGGCGATCAAGAAAGCAATTCCGCTGGGAGCCAGGCTGCTGGTGGCGCGGGCAAGAGTCTTTCAATGCCGTGCCCTGGCGGCTCTCGGGCAACCGAAACAGGCAACTACCGCCTGCGAAGAGGGCCGCCGGATCTTTCACGACGCCGGAGATTCTGCCGGTGAGTCTGGAGCGCTACATGACATGGCCGAAGTGCCCATCAACCAAGGCGATTTAGAACAGGCAAGAAGATTATATGAACAAGCTCTTGTGCTAGTGCGACAGACCGGCGACAAGAGAGCCAAAGCTCGAGAACTCGCAAACATCGGGTTGATCTATATCCAACGAGGAGACCTGTCTACGGGCAAGAAGATGTATGCGGACTCCCTCGAAGCTTACCGGGAGGTTGGCGACAAACACGGAATGCAGGTGGTCACTGCCAATACCGGCGACATTTTTTACGCGGAGGGACAACTGGGAGCGGCCCTTGCCGAATACAAAGACGCGCTCGTATTGGCCCGCGAGGTGGGACATAGGAGTTCGGAAGCAATTGACATTAAGAACATGGGAGATGTCCTCGCAGCCCAAGGCAATCTACAGGGGTCGATGCAGATGTACCAGCAGGCCGTCAGCATCCAACGCGAAATTGACGACAAGAGTTATTACGCGGCTTCCCTTGTGTCGATCGGAAAACTCCAACGGCAGAAGGGAGACGGTGACGGCGCCAGGAAAACCTACGAAGAAGCCCTTTCCTTACGCCGGCAATTAGGGGAAAAAGGCACAGTGGCCGAGACGCAAACGGCGCTGGCAGAACTGGATTGCGATTCCGGACAAGTCTCTGACGCAGAGACTCTGGCACGTGCAGCCATCCAGGAATTTCAGGCGGAACGGGAAGCGGACAATGAGATTCAGGCTGAAGCCATGCTATCGCGGGCGCTCCTGCAACAGGGCAAACTCGCCGATGCCCAACGGGCGATCACCCGAGCGCTTGCCCTTTCCAAAAAGAGCAGCGATGTAACCGTCCGCCTCCCACTCGCGATCCAAAATGCCTACACGCGAGCCGCGGCAAAAGATCTGCCCGAAGCCGAGCGGATTGCTCGAAGTGTGCTGGTGGAATCCCATAAGTTGGGCTTTGTTCAAATCGAATTAGAAGCCTCCCTCGCTATCGGGGAAATTCAGCTGCGCGGGGAGAATCCTGCACTAGGTCGCAAACGGCTTGAGGAAACGGAAAAAGCCGCACGTTCAAAGGGCTTCGAGCTTATCGCGCGAAAGGAAACTTCTGCACGGCAAGCGGCGCTTAACTAGCTTTCTAGAAACGGGCTTCTGGGAAGTGCGCCAGATCGGTACCGACAAGTCGGCTTCTCGGTACTAACCCAACGGGCGAGCTGATAACTTCCGGATTGCCCGTCATCCGGGCACAATCCGCAGTCCCGGGCTCATTGCGCTCCTGGTGCGGCGCAGGTGCTAGTCTGACACAGGCACCAATGAACAACCGCGACATCCAGGCGGCTCGGAAATATCACGATGGTACGAAACACTCCTACTGGAGTATTCGTAATAATCCTCACTCCCTCGACTGGGCCAACCGGCCCCAGACTTTCAAAATCTATCCGAAGCCGGAGCCGTTTTTGCTCCCGCGGGACATGCTACAAACGGGGGTGTCCGCGCTCTCCGCGATCTCAGTGACGTTGTCCTCTTCGCGGGCCGATTCGGTACCTGACCTCCAAGATCTGGCGCGCATCCTCTATTTCTCGGCAGGGATTACCAAACAGCGCGGATCTCCAGGCGGAGAAATCTACTTTCGCGCCGCAGCCTGTACCGGAGCCCTCTACGAGATCGAGTTGTATATCGTGACTGGCGATCTCGCAGGCGTGGATGCCGGCGTCTACCACTTCAATCCGGCGGATGTGTCGCTACGGCTTCTGCGAAAAGGTGATTTTCGCGGAAACCTGGCTCAGGCGACGGCGCTGGAACCGGCGGTGGTTGGCGCGCCCGTGACCATCATTTGCACCGGGACGTACTGGCGGAACGCCTGGAAGTATCAGGCACGCACCTATCGCCATTTTGGTTGGGACAATGGCACCCTGTTGGCGAATATGGCGGCCGTTTCTGCGGCTTCGGGATTGCCCGCCGAGATCGTGCTTGGGTTCGTGGATGCCGATGTGAATCGCGTGCTCGATCTCGATACCCGGCGCGAGGTTTCCTTGTGCCTCGTACCTATCGGGCACAGATCGGACAGTTCGCCTCCAACGCCCAGTGAAGGTCATGCACTCGGCTTGGAAACGATCCCGCTTTCGCATCGCGAGGTCGAATATCCCTCCATGCTTGAGATGCATGATGCGTCTTCGCTTGCGTCCGTACAGGAAGTAGCTCAATGGCGGAAGCAACCGGTCGTTCCGCCTTGCGTTCCGGCGGCCGAGGGAGTGCGACTGCAACCCCTGGCGGAAGAAGAACAGCCGAAGGACACGATCGAGCAGGTGATCTTGCGCCGCGGTTCTACCCGAGCGTTCGATAAGACGGCATCCATCGCTCTGGCACAACTTTCTACCATTCTCGACTACGCTACGCGAGGCCTTCCGGCTGACTTCCTTAAGCCTCCCGGCGAGCAACTCAACGATCTTTACCTGATCGTGCATTCGGTGCAGGGGCTCAAGCCGGGGGCTTACTTCTTCCGGCGTGATCAGAACATCCTGGAGCTTTTGAGAGAGGGAGAGTTCCGCGCCGAGGCCCGTCACCTTGGGCTGGAGCAGGAACTGCCGGCGGACGCCTGCGCGGACATCTTCTTTCTCGCTGATTTGAAACCCATTCTAGAGCGATACGGAAACCGCGGGTACCGGGCCGTCCAGCTCGAGGCGGGCGCCATTGGTGGCAGGATCTACCTGGCTGCATATGCCCAGCGCCTCGGTGCTACCGGGCTGACCTTCTTCGACGATGATGTGGTCAGCTTCTTTTCACCGCATGCCAAGGACAAGAGTGCCATTTTCCTGCTCGCGATCGGCAAGCCGCGAAAGCGCAAACCACAGTAGCGCCAACTCCCGGATTGTCGGCAACCCTTCCCTTACGGGATTATCGAAAGTTTGTTCGTAATCCGACCGTGAATCGGGGGCCACGGGTATCGTGAGGCGAGCGCGCGCTCATTTCTTCTGCGCCTTTGAAACCCAGAATGAAGGATCGGCTGCGACCCACTCCGCCGCCGGCATGCTGAACTCAGGGCGAATGACAAAGATCTTCGCATCTGGACCCGCGGTTGATAGCTTCGCGTCTGCTTCGGTACGTGTCTTCGCGGCCCTGACCGCAAACCGCACGCCGTCCGGGGTTTCGAAGACCGTTCCATCGCTATGAGGCTTGTTTTTCGTCACTGCGATCACAAGGAAGGCATCCTGCCCCATTTCAAACTCGGGGCCACGGCTTAGCTCTGCGCGGTATGTCGCAATTCCCTCACTGTTGGGGTGCGACTTGAATTTAGTTCTCTGTTGGGCAAATCGATTCATTGCAGCGAGTAGTTCGGGATTCTTGTTGTACGCCTTGGTGATCTGCCCCAGTTCCTCGGTCGAGGCGAATCCATTGATATACCAGACTTCTTTCGAACCCGTCAGGGACTCTATGCCCAAGTACGGATGCGGGACCCCGAGGTCAATGCATGTACCCGCCGCCTCGGCTTCGATTCGGTTCAGCGCTGCTTCATGACCCGATTTCCAAAACTCGCGAGAGATAAACAGGATTCGTGGCGCCTGAGCGCGCGCCGACGGCTGGAACGCCAGGGTGAGCATTAATGGCAGAAGCTTCAGCACCATTTCATTGGGCGACGCCTTCGACGACAAACATGCGACCCTTCACAGCGGCTAGACGGATCGGTCTGATTGCTGCGTACGCGGGCGAATTGTACCAGGCGTGCGCCTGTTCGGAGCTGTCGAATGCGATGACCACAATTCCTTTGGGTGGGGTGTCCCCATCCAGGCTTTCTGTTTTACCGCCCCGAACGACAAAATGATAATGGCCGTTGAAAGGCGTCAGGGTTTCCAGGACCTTCCCTCCATACTCCTTTATGCCAGTTGGGTCCGTGATCACATCGGCCTCCGAAATCAAGTAGACAGGCGCCGTTTTTACTTGCTGGCCATGAATTGCGTTATTGCCGGCAGCCCCGAACAAAATACCGACGACAATACAGACTAGAAGTTTGTAGTTCGATTTCATGTTTCGTTCCCTCCCATTTTGAATGTGGCAGACCAGTTCGTAGCTTCTCAAAAAGTCTGGGGGGGCCGTCTTGTAAAAATGGGAACTCGGTGGGGTTGACTCAACCGATGGAAGAATGAGCCGCTGGGTGACGGGCTCGCCAGGTAGGCGCTTGGTGAGAGCCCGGAGAAATCATGGAATTCGTGAGCCAAATGGGCCTGATCGCTATAGCCCGCCGCCAGGGCCAGTTGTGCCCAATCCACGGAAGCGCCTGACGGAATCAGCTTCAACGTGTTTTGAAAGCGCTGGAGTCGGCAATAGAGCTTCGGCGTTAGTCCGATCTGCTCCCGGAAAAGCTGGGAAAAATGACGGCGGCTCAGGCCAGCCCTATGGGCCAGTTCTTGTACTCTAGGGATCTCGGGCCTGCGCGCAAACTCTTGAAGGGCATAACGTACTGCGGTATTTAACTGGAAGCGTTCGTTCAGGTGTTCCAAAAGTGTGACTTCGAGCACTCGAAATTTCTCAGCCGGGTTATTTGCGGCACGCAACCGATCGCTCAAGTTTCGGACCATCGAGCCCCAAATCAAATCCAGGGATACGTTTTTGTTATGAAATGCATCGGTGAGCGGGCCCAAGAAGGCGTGCACACCGGCCGGCCAGAACACCACCCCCATTGCGGCACGGAGTTTGGCAGTATCAATGATGTTAAAGCGCGAGCGTATTCCAATCAGCAGTGAGGGCGCGATCCCGCCTCCATCGCCCATCGGATCGGTCAGCGCAACGATGGGGCCTTCCGCGAGACTGATGACCAGCTGAAATCGCCCGTCGGGCAGCAGCACCTGCTGCGTGCCATTGATCACTCCGTGCGCGTCGCAGTACCAGAGTTTTTCCACATGTGAGGCTAGTGGAGCGGAAGGGCGGACGATAATCACCGGTCCATCACAACATGAGACACCACCGCAGATCAAGGGCGACCAACTAGGCTTTGTATGGATGGTCGGCTAACCGGAAGTAATCCAGATCGGGACATGTGGATAGGTAATGAGAAGTCGGCTAGTAGAAAGTGATCTCGTCACTTGGCCTCGTTTCTGGGGCTGATGAGATAACCATGTCGGCTCCTTTCCTCCGAGCCTTGGTCGCTTGAGCGCTTCCAAGTCTACTCGCCCGCGAGGAGCCGACATGGTTATCTCATCAGCCCGTCGAAACGTCCAAAACTGCTGTCTTGGACGCCGAACAAGTTACGTCGATTGCCAACGCAGTTGGAATGAGCCGATAAACTAGTGCGCGGCGTTGCCCGCGCGCCGAATCGGGCTATCGCCTCAGGAACTCACCGATTACGACCGCCAACGACGGGCTAGCAATGATGTCGTAGTGAGTCGTGCCGGGAAGGATGGCCAACTGCGCCATCGACCTCATCGATCCGTCTAGTCCGGCGTCCCGTTGTGCGCCACCGAGAGCCTTGTAGAATTCAACGATATGCTCGGCGCGAACGGCATCTGCATCGGCAAAGACCAAAAGTGTCGGTTCCTTGAGAGCCTTGACCTGCGCTGACCAGTCAAATGGCGTGCTGGCCAGTTCGCCCATCTTTTTGAACGACGTTTCCCAGTTCGTCTTGGGGTACATCGTCGCAAGTGGTGACTTTTTGACGCTGTCTGCAAGCATCGGTGCGTTCTTGCTCATCTGTGCGAACGTGGCAAGCCCTTCCGGAAAGAATCCGGTTTGGGCCATGACAGAGGAAATCACCACCAGGTGATCGACGACTTCGGGATGTCGTATAGCAGTTTGCAATGCGACACCTCCACCGAATGAATAGCCGACCAAGTCAATTTTCCCCAGCTTCAGGTACGCGACCAGCGCGGCTACATCATCGGCCAGTGCTTCAAAGCGGTAAGGACGATCGATGTCGGCGGTGTTTCCATGTCCTTGCAAATGCACCGCAATCACCTGACGGGACTTCGCCAGAGCATCGATATTAGTGCCAAAGCCTTCGAAAGCGGTGATTCCGCCGTGGAGCAGAACCATCGGCTTACCTTGGCCATGAATCTCGTAGTAGAGCTGCATGCCATGAATCGGTGCGTATCCAGTTTTACTTTCTGCGTTCATAGGAACTCCTGACGCGCTAACTTCAGTGCCAGCGAGACTCAAGAGCAGCACAGTTATGAGTGTCAGAATGTTATTTCGCATAGTCTTCTCCAGTAGCCAAGTTCTGCATGTTCGGTTGCGCCTGCCTTTACTTTATGTTCAGATCTCGCACATGACGATCATCAAAGCTTCAGCTTCTTATTTCGCCTGTGTCAGCCCCGCAACAACTGCGGCAAGTTTATCGAGTATCTGGTTCCAGCCCTCCAATTGACCGCTATTTTTCGCGCTCTCCATGGGTTCATTTCCAATGTGGGTGAGTCTCGTCTGGCCGTTTCCGAGATCCTC
>Ga0182018_10003725_pt1 | contig 13416 bp, 9 predicted proteins | sample 812P2MmetaG_FD_120490 | JGI IMG/M metagenome (GOLD analysis project Ga0182018, IMG submission 120490) | Permafrost microbial communities from Stordalen Mire, Sweden - 812P2M metaG | ecosystem: Environmental > Terrestrial > Soil > Wetlands > Permafrost | place: Sweden: Stordalen | collected...
GCGAGTAGGAACGAACGGGCTGGGTTACGGAACCGTGGAAAGCGAATCGACGGCCATCGGGGCTGAGCGTGAGACTGTAGATGTCCATGGGAACGGTGGCCAGCTTTTCGGGCGCGCCGCCTGTCGTTGTGGCCGAAGATGCAACCGAATAAATGTCCGTGCTTCCCGTCTCGTAATAAGGCTCGTCGATACGGCTGGTGAGAAAGTAGATTCGCGAACCGTCGTGCGTCCAGACAATTCCGCCTTCATCGTAGTCACCGCTGGTAAGCTGCACCGGTTTTGCCGGTTCGTCGGATGTGGTTGGAACGTCGATCACCCAGATGTGCTCGTGCCGCTTGAAATCGAGATATCCCTCGTCATTGTCGCGGTAGACGGCGCGAGTAATGATGTGGATGTCGGATTCGCGGTCGCCATCGGAGTCAGGCGTGGGCGCCGAGCTGCCCCTGGCCGCGTTTTTGGCGCTCACGTCGGAGTTCGCACCGCCAGCTTTGGCCTCATTTTTCTTGCGCTGTTCTTTCTCGATATCTTCGGTCGTGGTCGAACTCGTGAAAGCAATGCGCCTGCTGTCGGGCGACCAGACCGGACCGGCTGCGCCTCTCGGGAGATCGGTAATGATCCGGGCTTCGCCCCCAGTCAGCGACAGGATCGCGATTTGCGACGGACGAGGCTTGCCGCTGTCGTCTTTTTCTCCGCCGCGGACGAACGCGATGAGCTTGCCGTCCGGCGACCAGCGGGCATGGGTATCATGCTTGCCGTTCGTAAGGCGCGCCGGAGCTTCGTTGCCGGAGGTGGCGACGATCCAGATTGAAGTCTCATAGCCCGTGTGTTTATCGTCCGTGACGACACGGGTAAAAACGGCGCGCGATCCATCCGGTGAAACTTGTGGATCGGCGATCCAGACGAAATTGAACAGGTCCTTTTCGGTAATGGCTCGCTTCGCAGCGCCCTGGGAACTAGAACTCTGAGCGGCAAGTGAAGTGACGATTGCGAGAGCGAGTATTACCGGAGCAATTACAATAGCGCAAGAGCGGAATTTCATTGGCATCCTCTGGACGGCGAGCACACGCGCGGCGATTGTGCATTGTGCTATGGAGAGCGGCTGGCGGTCAAACGAGTTACAGCAGCAGCCAAGTTCCAATTCCCTTCTCTAAAGCCCGTTCGTAGATCAATGGCGCCACGGCGATGTCGTCGAGCGCGAGCCCTAAATTACAAGCCATGGTGCGCTCCTCCGGTTTCTCCCGGCCAGCCTTATGCCCAGTGACCAGTTCTCCCAGATCCGCGTGGATGGCTGGGATGTCTTGAAAATATCCTATGTCGCGATAATGATGCAGCTGCGGCACGTCGTCGGTGCAGAACTTATCGGCCTCATGCAGGGCGCTGGGATGCCAATACGAATCAAAGTCCAGCAGCGACGCAAATGCGCCTTCCTGAAGCCAGCCACGTTGAATCGTGGCGTGCGGAGTGCGCAGGATTGGGCCCGCAGTAACGACCATATCGCTCGCCACCACCGCCTCCCGCGGGTCGCTCACTGCAACAACCTCGACTCCCAACTCTCCATTCATTTCCTGCGCATAGCGAATGGAACGCTCGGGGTGCGTATCGTACGCAAAGACCTTTTTCAGTGGGAACAAGACTTTCAGTGCTTCCAGATTGCTGCGCCCCTGCACTCCGCAACCTAGTATCCCAACCGTCTCCGACTCGGACCGCGCCAGATATTTGGCCGCAACCGCCGTGGCAGCACCGGTGCGCTTGGCGGTGATCCAGGTGCAATCCATAAGCGCAACCGGGACGCCGGTTTCAGGGTCGTTGAGAATGAGCAGTCCGGTGATGTACGGCAATCCGCGCTTGCTATTGTCGGGATATCCGCCGACCCACTTCATGCCGGCAGCCTTCTGCACCGGGATTGATGCGGGCATTGCATGGATAAACGCCTCGGGCATGGTGTGGATGCCAATTTTGGGCGGCATCTCGACGCGCCCTTCGTCCTTCTCGCGAAACATACTCTCCAGCACCCGAATGATTTCCGTCATGCCGAGTCCCGCGTCGGCGACGTCCGAGCGGGAAAGATAGAGGAGTTCCTGGCCAAGGCGCGAATCCATGTGTGAACTTGTTCCTCAGACTATGGTTTACTTTTCTTATTGCTCATTTTCTCGGCGAGCGCGGTCGCGTCCTCGAGCATTTTGTCGATGCGGCGAGACTGGGCATCTGGAGTTCGGTAGTAAAAGATGCCAAACAGGTGTCCGCGCCGGCGTGAGGCCGACATGCTATCCCAACCTTCCCGCGCGCGTGAATGGCGCGCGAACGCGACTTGCAGAATGGGCGGCAGTTCGCGTTCCGCCTCCATAACGCTGAGCAGGCGCTCGGCAAGTTGTTCCGCCCGACGCACGCGGGCTTCGGCGCTCTTCGGTTCAGTGATCCACTTGGCAACGTCGCTGCGCGTTGAATGATTCAATTCGTCATACCAGTGGCGAAGCGAGCGATCCTGACTGAGAAAGCGCTTGAGTTCTTCCGGGATGGTTACGATCCGTTCTTCTGTATCGAGTTCCATCTGAACACAGGCGACATTGCCTTCGAAGGCTTGTGCTCCTTTTTGCATACGCTTGTTGACGAGCAGAAAGTGCCGGCCCTCGCGAGTGGGAAACAGCGAAGTACGAAACGCGAAGCCGTTGATTTCGCCTTTTACCTTGATCTGGCCGCGCAACCCCCAGACTTTGGCGGCATCGAACGGCACGCGGACAATGATCCAATTGAGCCTGGAGCGCATGCGTTCGAGCCTGGCTTCGAAGCGTTTCGCGGCGGGCGTGGGCTTGGCTTTGGAGGCTTTCGCCATAGGACGGAACCGAGCGCTTGCATTCTAATATGAATAGACAAGCGCGATGACATTGCGGGCAAGAGGTAAACTCTAGGAAACGACGTCCGGAGAGCCATTGTGATCTGCCCGAAGTGCGGTGAAAACAATTCGGACAATTTCCGCTTTTGCGGAATGTGCGGCACCTTGCTGGAAGCTCGGCGGCCTGCGGGCACCCCACTGCCCAACGCGTCGCAAGCGATCGCACCGAGAATAACCAACGCGCCGGAACCGCTGCAGCCTCTCGTCATGGAGGATACGACCGGTTCGGCAAACAGGCAGGTGCCGCCGCTCAGCGGTCCGTCGATGCTGGGCTTGAATCGGGTTGACGCAAATCAAACTGGTCCGAATCAACCCAGTTTGAATCAGGCCAATTTGAATCAAGCCAGCCCGAATCAACCCAGCATGAACTTATTGCGGGACGAAGCGTTCTCTGGCTTGGATTCCTTCTTTGAGCAAGAGCAGCCAAAGACGGGCGGACGGCGGATGCTGCTCATGGCAGCCCTGCTCGCAGCCTTGGGCGTGGCGGGCTGGTGGACCTACGCAAATTATCTCAGTCCTGCAGAAAGTCGCAGGCCCACGGCCGTGGTTGTGGCTCCGACGCCGGATGCGGGCTCATCGCAGGCTGCGGCTCCGGCGCCAGTGCCGGTCCCAGAGCGCCCATCGGAGAACGCCAGCGCTGCTCCCGACTCTACTCGTCCGACCGCGGATCGTCCGGCCGCGGACGCGGAGGCGAAGCCGGCGCTCGGGGAGAAACCGACGCCGGCGGCCGTCACTCCGCCCGCGTCTCGGCCAAAGATCGCGCCACGGGAGAGGATCGCAACAAAGCCCGCGGCCAGCATAGCCTCGCGCAAGGCTACGAATGTGCCCGCGCCGGCCGCAGCTGATACCGGGGACGCGGAGTTCCGCAAAGGCGAGGCCTATCTCTACGGGCGCGGCATGCCGGAAAACTGCGACGAGGCAGTGAAATATCTGAAGGCCGCCTCAGCCAAATCGAATCCCAAGGCCCGAAGCGCATTCGGAACCATGTATGCAACGGGCCACTGTGTAGCGCGCGATCTGCCGACATCGTATTTATGGTTTGCCATGGCTCTGCGGGTGGATCCAAATAATCAGATCCTCGAGAAAGACTTGAGCGCAGTTTGGAACCAGATGACGCCGCCGGAGCGGCAGACGGCTACAAGAATGAAGCAGTGAGCGAGGCAGCTTGCTGGGCATTTGATTTTCGCCGGCGCAAGCGGTTTTCTAAGATTTGGTGGACCTGGTCGGGATCGAACCGACGACCTCTTCCATGCCATGGAAGCGCGCTCCCAGCTGCGCCACAGGCCCACTTGGAATTGCCAGGACTCAATTCTCGCTTAGCTTGGGCGCTGCGTCAAACTCGACTCGGATTGGCAAACTCAAATAGGATATGGTTGGCAAAACAGTTTAGGATACGATTCGGAGCGCACATGTTGAACTCGCGAAATATTCTGGTTCGGTTATTTCCGCTTGTCGTCGCCTTGCTTGCGGCCGCGGCTGGGGCGCAGGATTCCACTGCCGGGGTGAGCGGGCAGCAACCGCCGATTGCTTATGCTTCGGTTAGCGAACTGAACGGCATGCTGACACAATTGCAGCAGACGGCGAAGAGCATGCAAGCCGATCTGGGGAAGACGCATATCGAAAAGTGGAAGACCGACGCTTCCACCAAGCGACAGACGCTGGAGACGGTGGAGTCGATCCAGCGCAACCTACAGTCGGCGCTGCCGGAAACGATCGCGCAACTGAGCAACTCACCCGAAGATCTGGGAGCGAGTTTCAAGCTCTACCGCAACCTGGTGGTGCTGTATGACTTCTTCGGTTCGGTGGTGGAAAATGCGGGAGCGTTCGGATCCAAAGATGAACTTCAAAGCCTGAGCAACGACATGTCCGGACTGGAGAGCGCGCGTCGTGCGTTGGGCGAACGCATGCAGAAGCTAACTGCCAGCAAGGAAGATGAATTGACGCGTCTGCGTGCGCAGGTCAAGACGCTGTCCGCGGCACCACCTCCGCCACCGAAGAAGATTGTGGTGGATGACACAACCGAGCCTGCTCCGAAGAAGCCGGTGAAAAAGAAACCCGTGAAACCGAAGCCGCCTGCGACAACGCCGACAACGGACGCTCCGCCGAGTGCTTCACCGACCAAGTGATGGCGGTGGGATTTGGCCGCAGTTGACCTCAGCGGCTAAAGCCGGCAATCAGAGCGATCCACTTATCGCAGCGGTGAACCGCTGCGCCACCCAAAATCAAACGCAACCCCAAAATCAAACGCAACACTCAAGATCAAACGCAACATCGAGTTTTTCTACGACCTAACTATTGCCGTACGCTTTGCGTCAGCGAAGCCGAACTGCCGGTGAAATCTGTGGCGCCGTTGTAAGTCGCTGTGATGGTGGTTGAGCCCGCCGGCAGGGTGGCCGTCGAGATCTTCGCAATCCTGCCAGTCAACGCAACCGTTCCTAACGTCGTGCCGCCGGCGGCGAATGTTACCGTCCCGGTGGGTATCGCTCCGGTGGAGGACACCACCCCAGCCGTAAAGGTAACGGTTTCCCCTGGCGACGACGGATTGGCTGACGAAGTGATCCCCGTTACGGTTGAAGCCGGATTCACTACTTGGTTTAGAACCGGGGACGTACTCTTCGCGGAGAGACTGTCGCCGAGGTATTCCGCAGTGATCGGGTTCGTGCCCACCGCGAGGTTCTTGACGGTGAAAGTCGCCACTCCGTTGCCGTTCAGTGTCGCTGTCCCGAACGGGATCGTTCCGTTGAAGATTGTCACTTTGCCGGTCTGAGGGTCCTCGATTTCCGACGTAGGTGCCACCGTAAAGGTCACGTTCTGTCCATAGTTGGAAGGATCCGCACTGGAAGTCACGGCGGTGGTTGTGGGCCACGTCGTTACTTCCACTGTGGTACGCCCGGAACTGGGACCGTAAATGCCTGAACTGTCTTCGTAAGTCGCCTCGATGACGTGCGTTCCGACTGACAGGGAAGTGGTAACGAACATCCGCCCGCAACCGTCCCCGTTTATCGGGCTACCGGTGCCGAGCAAGCTCTTGCGGCCGTCGACCCAGTCGTAGAAGGAAACCACCCCATCGCAAATAACGTTGTAGACATCATGGCAGTAGATATCCATATTACTTTGCGAGTCGACGGTCACAGGTTGGGTGACGTATGTGGGCCCATAGTAGTCGAACACTTTTGTCGTCGAGGGGCATGGGGGTAGTCGCTGCTGCGGTTTTGATTTGGGGGGCTCAATCGTCTGAGTGAGCGAGGCTGACGGGTTCTGGAGGGAGGCCAAATCCGCTTGGTTCACCACCTGCTTCTCTACGTTCGACTTGCTTCCGAGGAAGTTCGAATCACCGGCGTACACTGCCATGATCGAGTTGGTACCCACCGGCAGCGTCGAGGTCGCAAAGCTAGCCGAGCCGCTGCTCAATGTTCCCGTTCCCAGCACCGCTTTGCCTTTCATAAACGCGACGGTTTCTCCATCCGGCGGAGCGCCAGCGCTTGAGGTAACCACCGCCGTAAAGGTCACCACCTGCCCGTAGGTGGACGGATTGGGGGAGGACGAGAGCGCAGTCTTAGTCAATGCCCCCATATCAACCTTGGTCACGAAGGCGTCACCGTCGCCGCCGTAAGTCGCCTGCAACGCCTTTTTGGTCGGAAACTTCAAACCGGCAAGGCCGGTCACATAAGCGTTACCCGCGTTGTCCGTCGCGATTCCGATGCCGTTGGAGCCGAGATGGGTAGGGGAACCTAACACCGAGCCTGAAGGGTTGAGCTTGATCACGTAGGCATAGTATTCCTGTTCATAATAGTTGGTGGTTGTGCCGATGACATATGCACTGCCAGAACTATCCACCGCGATGCCGGAACCGAAGCCAAACTGACTGATGAGAGGTTCGTTGAAGTAAACAAAAGCTGAGCCCGCGGGGTTGATTTTGTCAGCAAAGGCTCTGTTGTTGATCGCATAATTCAAATTCCCGAGGCGACCGTAGGTCGGCGTATAGAGCGTCCCCGCGACGTAAGCATTGCCCTCCCCATCCGCGGCGATGCCGCTGCCTTCCCCACCAGCACCGCCGCTCAGATAGGTAGAGTAAACCAGTGCCGATTCCTCAGGGTTGATCTTGGTCACAAAGCCGTTAGCGCACCCGGGGGTGTAGATGGTACAGATGATCGTCGTCTGCAAGGCTCCGGGCGTGATTGGAAAATCGGACGACACGGTAAAGCCGGTCGCGTAAGCTTTGCCAGATCTGTCTACGGCGATGCCAAGCCCGCTGTCTTGTCCACTGCCGCCTAGATATGTGGAGTAAACCAAAGCGGAGCCTGCGGCGTTGAGCTTGGCCACAAAGGCATCGGAGCTGCCACCACCGTAACTGGGCTGCAAAGGACGCATCGTCGGAAAGTTGGTTGAGGCAGTTTCGCCGGTGACATAAGCATTCCCCGCGCTGTTGATCGCGATGCCAGAGGCAGCATCATTCCCGCTGCCGCCCAGATAGGTAGAGTAGACCAAAGCCGATCCCGCAGGGTTAATCTCAGCCACGAAAGCGTCGCTGCCACCGCCATTGGCGGGTTGCAACGGATTCTTGGTTGGAAAATCAGTGGACGCGGTCCCGCCGGCTACGTAAGCATCGCCCGCGCCATCTACCGCGATGCCGGCTCCGTAGTCACCTCCGCTGCCGCCCAGATAGGTGGAGTAAACCAAGGCCGATCCCGTGGCGTTGATCTTGGCCACGAAAGCAGTGCCGTTAGCGCCGCCGCCATTGAAGGGCTGTAAGGGATTCATCGTCGGAAAGTCGGTCGAGGCGGTTTGGCCGGTGATATAAGCGTTGCCCGCGCTGTCCGCGGCGATGCCATTGCCTTGGTCAGCGCCGCTGCCGCCTAGATAGGTCGAGTAAGTAATCAGCGGATCGATGTACAGCCGCTTGCTTGTGTCATACTTCGCCACCTCGAATCCCACGCGATTCGTATCCGTAATGGTGTAATGCGCCGCAACCGGCTGCCGCGTTCCCTCCTTCTCTTGATACACAACCGGCTTGTGCCAGCGAATCTCTTCCTCGCCTACCTTAAACACCAGTTTTCCAGCCGCATCTTGGCGAACTTGCTTCGCCCCGCGGATATCGAAGGCGATGCGGCGCGGGTCCGCTCCCGGTGCCACGATGAAGTCATACTCCAGCTGTCGTTGGTTGCCGTAGTAGACCAGGTCAATACCGGAATAAATTCCCACGTACTTCACCTTCGCGTAGGTCGGAACATTCGTCCGCCACTTCGCTGGGTCGCTGCCGATGAAATAGTTGCTTGTGCCTGCCAGTTCATCCGTGCCGGTGACCTGGGCAGCAGAGTTCGCATTGCGGAGCTTCATGTGCAGGATGGAGTTGGCTCTCTCGGGGGCTAAAGCCCGCGTTTTTTTCGTGCTGAGCAGCACGGCCGAGGCCGTGCCCTTCCCTTTTCTCGCTTGCCTCCCTCGCAACGCGAGCACCGCTTCGTCCGCCGTGAGGAAAAGCGAGTAGGCGCCTGTGCGCGATAGGAACTTCACCCGCTCATCGGCCTGCCCCTGATTTGCCTCGAAGCCCAGCGGCAACTTGCCATACTGATCGAGAATCCTAGCTTGAGCTTTCGGGTCGGGCTGGACCGCGCTTGCCGGAGGCACCACGCTGGCGGTCTGGTTGATTAACGGAACAGGGTTCGACTGGGAAAGCAAGAACGTTATCGTCAAGAGTTGAAACAGACAGACGAAGCTGGCGCGCTTCATGGGGTCACTCCGTGGCGAACAGAGTATCGGGCCGAAAGCAGGCCCGGCTCGGCCACCTCTCGCGGCAGTCGAGCGCCCGGTAATTGTCCTCCCGATAAGGCCGGTGGTCAAGGTGAAGGCGGCATCCAGTGCGTCTTCCCCAACATCTGGCGGGCTTGGGAGTAGGTTGGGGCGGCGGCCCGAGCTGCGCTCGGCGAACAGCCGACCACCCAGCCCGCGAAAGGCACGCGGTCTGTGGACCCCGGCGAGGGCGGCTGTCCCTACGTGAGTGATTGCAAATACTGGCTTTACCTCTGGAACTCCAGGGGCCGCTTCGGAGTCTAAGTAGTTAAGCGGGCAAGTGTTTTCGTAGTGGTGTCGGCAGAAGTAAAGATTCCCGCCGCTGGGGCTCGAGTAACTTTATAATGGGGGCGACGCCTTCATGGCGGGAGCTACTACATTGGGCGATCTTGCCAGCGCTATCGGGACCCGAACTGAGGAATCCGCCGTCATTGCTGAATTGAAGGCGGGTTCGGAAGAGGCCTACTCGTGGCTGATCGGCCAGTTTCATCAGCCGATTTACGGGCTCATCTACCGCATCGTGAACGATCCTTCGGACGCTGCGGATACTACCCAAGATGTGTTTCTTAAAGTCTTCCGCGGGATGAAGCACTTCCATGGCGAGTCCAGCCTGAAGACTTGGATTTATCGCATCGCGTTGCACGAGGCGGCGAATCGCCGGCGCTGGTGGTTCCGGCACAAGGCGCAGGAAACGCCGATTGATCCGGTGGTCGCGGGGGAATACGAGTTTTCTGGAGAGGATCGGCTGATGGATCCTGGCGAGTCTCCGTTTGAAAAGTTCGCGCATGGTGAAGTGCGGGTGGCGGTGGAGCGGGCTTTGCAGGAGGTGCCCGAGCCTTATCGGACGGCTTTGATCCTCCGCGACCTGGAGGAAATGTCGTACGAGGAGATTGCGGAAGTTTTGTCGATTTCGCTGGGAACGGTGAAATCGCGCATCACGCGCGGGCGCGACGCGTTACGCAAGAAGTTAACCGAGTATGTCCGTGAAGTGGGTCCGGAGTTGGGGCTGCTCGCCCCGGTCGACCTATCTTCCGGCGCGTGTGTAAATGACCGGCAGAGCGGCGGTTCCCGAAGCGCGCGGGAAGGTTCGCGTGGTGGCAGAGAGGCTGAGGTGACGCCATGAACTGCGATGAGATGAAGCGCGATGAGATGAACTGCGCTGAAATCAAGAAGCTATTCTCACCGTATCTCGACGGCCGCGTGAGCGGGTCGGAAATGCGGGCGCTCACGCGCCATGTTGAAGAGTGCACGGGTTGCGCGTGGGAATATGCTGCGATGCAGCGCACGCAACAGTTGCTTGCCAGTCTGGGTCCGGCGAAGGCTCCGGCCGACCTGGCTCTGAAATTACGGCTGGCAATTTCGCGCGAGGCCGCAGAGAGGCGGCGTCCGCGGTTTGCGCGCTACCAAGGCATGCTGGTGCGACTGGAAAATGCGCTGAACGCATTCATGGTTCCGGCTACGGCGGGCCTGGTGAGCGCGGTGTTGTGTTTCGGACTGCTGCTCGGCTTCTTTGCCTTGCCGGCAGAACTGCAGGCGAGCAGCGGAGACGTTCCGCTGATGCTGTACACCGGGCCGCAACTTGAACAGTCGGCGTTCGGCACTTCGCTCGGCAATATGGGGGACGATGCGGTGGTGGTTGAGGCTTACGTGGATGCCAATGGGCGAGTGGAGGATTACCGCATCCTGTCGCAACCGGACGACGCGCAGGCTGTGCTGCCGCAGTTGAAGAACCTGCTGATCTTCACCACCTTCCATCCCGCGCTTTCCATGGGGCGGCCGATAGCGGGAACGGCGGTGATGTCGTTCTCGAAGGTTAGCGTCAAAGGTTAGTGCCCTGGCTGCGAGGCGTTTGATTCTCCCTGAGAGACAGGGCTTGCGGCGTCCACGGAGACGGGGCAAGCCCCGTCTCCACAGGTCCATCGTGAAATCGCTGCCCGGATGCGAACCTTCCGTGCAAATCTTCCAGCACTTCTCTGTTTGACCGCGAATTAAGCAGTTCGTACACTAATTTTTAGCACATCCGTCTATGTCTGATATCACGAGCGGCTTCCTGGGACAACGCGTGCGAGTGGCGTTCATTGTAAGCTTGGTGGTAGTCCTGCTTGAGGCCTCCGGCTGGGCGCAGAACCAGCCTAGTGTGTCGCTGGAAACCAGCGAAACGCTTTTCACGGTGCTCACCGCCATTAACACCTGCGGCTATGACCAGGAGTTGAGTGCTTCCGACCCTCTGCGAGCGCAGATCCGGTCAGAAGTTGCGAAGGCGGTGGAGAATACCGCCGGGGCTCAGGACGTGGTCGGTCCGATGTGCTTGTTCTACCGGCAGCACCAGGTGCCGGATCCCGCGCACGACCTGTCGCACTATGTATCGTTGGCGCTCTATTTGGACGAGCCACCGACTTTCACGCTGAAGATGAAGGAAGTGGAATTGCCTCCCGATGCCGCCGCGGTGGCCGGCATGGCGCCGCTGATGCAGGCCTTCTATGTCAAGACCGGCTTGCATGCCATCTGGGAGCGACACCAGGCGCGGTATGCGGAATTAACGGAGATTTATCACGCTCCGCTGGCGAAGATGACGTTCGACACCGAAATTTATTTGAAGATGCCATCGGCGGGTTACCTGGGACGGCGGTTCACCGTCTATCTGGATGCGATGGGCGCGCCGGGGCAGACGAACGCGCGCAACTATGCTGCGGATTACTACGTGGTGATTTCGCCGAGCTCGGGGACGGCGATCAAACTGCAGCAGATTCGGCACACTTATCTGCATTATCTTCTGGATCCACTGGCGCTGAAAAACGGCGATTCGTTCAAGCGGCTTGAGCCCTTGCTCGAGGACGTGAAGAACGCTCCGATGGATGAAGCCTTTAAGAGCAACATTTCGCTGCTGGTCACGGAATGCCTGGTGCGGGCGATTGAACAGCGATTGACCCAGATTCCGGAGGCGGAGCGGGCGAAGAATATCGAGGCGGCCGATAAGGAAGGTTACGTGCTGACGCGGTATTTCTACGACGCGCTGGGCAGGTTCGATAAAGATCCAGCGGGTATACGCAATGCTTATGCGGACATGGTGGGCTCGATTGAAGTCGGCAAAGAGCTGAAGCGGGCATCGCAAATCGAGTATTCGAGCGAGGCTGCGCCGGAGCTTCTGCAACAGAGTGGCCCTCACAATGGGCGCCTGCTGCTGAACGCGGAGCGGCGGCTGGCGGCCGGCGATCCGGAAACCGCGCAGAAGCTGGCGCAGCAGGCGCTTGACGCGCAGGAAGAAGATTCGGGACGCGCGTTGTTCATTCTGGCGGAAGTCGCCACCGCGAATCGGGACATGGACGGGGCGCGCACGTATTTTGAACGAGCGCTGCAGACGGCGCATGAACCCAAAGTGATTGCCTGGTCGCATATTTATCTGGGACGCATTTTCGATTTGAAGGAAGATCGGCTCGCCGCCGTGGACCAGTATCGGGCGGCGCTGGATGCGGCGGGTGGAGCGCTTCCGGAAGCGAAAGTGGCGGCGCAACGGGGATTGGATCAGCCGTATGAGCCTCCAGTGGCGAAGCGGCCGGAGTGAAACAGGACGGTATCAAGGTTTCAGGTTTCAAGGTTTCGCGAAACCTGGCGAGATGCGCTCGCCGGACAGCCGAGGGCGGCTGTCGCTACGCTAAGAGATCTAAGGTTTGAAATTTTGCGTTATGGGAGACAGCATGAAGCGAGCAGTCATTCGGGGGCTATTGAGTGTAGGAATACTGAGTTTCGCGGTGTGGGCCGAGGCCCAGACCGGCGGACAACCGGCACAGCAAAACCCGCCAGTGCCGGGCGCGGCAGGGGGTCAGGCGGCAACAGCGCCGGGCGCGGCGGCCGCGCCACAGGGGAAGCGTCCACCGCAAGCCAAGACGGATCCGGAGTTGGATGCCTGGAAGGCAGCGGCCGCCATTAAAGCCGATCCGGCCGCGATGGAGAAGGCGGCTGATGATTTTGCCACCAAGTTTCCGGACAGCGAACTTCGCGTGTTGCTCTATAAGAACGCGATGCGGCTCTACCAAAATGCCAACAACGCGGAAAAGACCGAGGCCATGGGCCGCAAAGTGCTGGGCCTTGACGGTGACGATCCCGAGGCTCTGGTAACTGTCGCCGAGGTGATCGCCGAGAGAACGCACGACACGGATATCGACAAAGATCAACGCTTCGGCGAAGCTTCCGCGATGGCGCAGAAGGCCACGCAGACGGTGGACACCGACATAAGCGTCCCCTCGGGCACACCGCAGGAGAAGATCGACTCCTACAAGGCACTCCTACGCTCCAACGCGTATTCGATTCTGGGCACAATCGAGTTCAAGAAAGAGAATTTCGTGGGGGCGCAGGAGAAACTGCAAAAGTCCATCGATGCTTACCCCAGCGACCCGGATCCCGTAGTCGTTCTCCGCTTGGCGCTGACGCTGGATAAGCAGCAGAAATATCCGGAAGCGCTCAAAGTGGCAAACCGCGTGGTGGAAATGACGCAGGACAACTCCGTGGTTGGAACCCCGGCACGCCGGGAACGCGACCGCTTGCAACAGCTCACCGGAGGCGCGGCCCCGGCTCCGCCGAAGAACTAGCCACCACTCGGGCAGCGACGGGGCTTGCCTGGTCTCCAACCGTTTGCGAGCCTCAAGCCCGGGGCAATCCTCAGACGCGGCTAGCCGCGTCTCTACTTAAGATGAAGTCACGCGAAATCATGGCCCTGGAAGAAAGCCTGGGTCACCGCTTCC
>Ga0182018_10003726_pt1 | contig 13409 bp, 11 predicted proteins | sample 812P2MmetaG_FD_120490 | JGI IMG/M metagenome (GOLD analysis project Ga0182018, IMG submission 120490) | Permafrost microbial communities from Stordalen Mire, Sweden - 812P2M metaG | ecosystem: Environmental > Terrestrial > Soil > Wetlands > Permafrost | place: Sweden: Stordalen | collected...
GCAGCTCGTAGATCTCGTTCTGGCTGCCCCCCGAGACGTAGCGGTGCTCCAGCCGGCCCCCCTGGCCGAGGCCCTGGTCGTCCAGCCAGCTCGTCAGCCGCTCGACGTCGACCGTCGCGGTCGGGGCATCGTCGAGCGCGCTCACTGGTTCCCCACTTCGAGCTCGAGGTATTCGGCGAACTTGGCCTTGGCCGCCTCCACCCGCCTCGGGATCCACTGCGTCGGCCACACGTCGTCGCTCGGCTTGTAGTCCCGGAGCACCTGGCGGGCGACCGTGACCTTGTGCACCTCGGTCGGGCCGTCCGCCAGGCCCATGACCCCCGCGCCGTGGATCATCCCGAAGAACGGCATCTCGTTGGTGGTCCCGAGCGCCCCGTGCACCTGCATGGCCCGCCAGGCGATGTCGTGCAGCACGGTCGGCATGACGACCTTGGCGGTGGCGATGTCCTTGCGCACCCGCCGGTAGTCGTTGTACTTGTCGATCTCCCATGCGGTGTAGAGGACGAACAGCCGGAACTGGATCAACTGCGCGTACGAGTCGGCGATGTACCCCTGCACGAACTGCTTGTCGGCCAGCAGGCCGCCGGCGGTCTCCCGGCTGAGCGCTCGTTCGCACATCATGTCGATCGCCTTCTGGGCGCTGCCGATCGTGCGCATCGCGTGGTGGATCCGGCCGCCGCCGAGGCGGGTCTGGGCGATCGCGAAGGCCTGCCCCTCGCCACCGAGGACCGCCTCGGCGGGAACGTGGACGTCCTCGTAGTGGATGAGTGCGTGGGAGCCCTCGTTGAGTGGCTCGCCGTACAGGCCGACGTTGCGCACGATGTTCACGCCGGGCGTGTCCGTCGGCACGAGGAACATCGACATCCCCTGGTACGCGCTCACCTCGGGGTTCGTGACCACCATCACGATGAGGAACGACGCCGTCCTGGCGTTGGAGGAGAAGAACTTCCAGCCGTTGATCACCCACTCGTCGCCGTCGCGCTCGGCCCGGGTCTTGAAGAGCGTCGGGTCGGCTCCGGCATGGGGCTCGGTCATTGAGTAGCACGAGAAGCACTCGCCGTCGAGCAGCGGCTGCAGGTAGCGCGCCTTCTGCTCGGGGCTGCCGTAGTGGGCGATGATCTCGGCGTTGCCGGTATCGGGGGCCTGGCAGCCGAACACGATCGGGGCCCACGAGGACCGGCCCAGGATCTCGTTGAGCAGCGCCAGCTTGAGCTGTCCGAAGCCCTGGCCGCCGAGCTCGGGTCCGAGGTGGGTCGCCCAGAGGCCCTGGCGTCGGACCTCGTCCTTGAGCGGGTCAATGGCCTCGCGCCGCTTGCCCTCCAGGGGGACAAACTGGAGGTGTGGGAAGGCGAGGTCGAGCGGCTCGACCTCCTCCCGCACGAACCGGTCGGCCCAGTCCAGCTTCTTCTGATACTCGGGGTCGGTCTCGAAGTCCCAGGACATGTGCGCCTCCCGCGTCGATGCCAGAATATGATTCTGACTATCAAGAATGCAATACCAGATCCCGATACCTCCGTCGAGACCGGCGTCGCCGGCCGGATCGTGCGTCGCACCCTCGCCAAGCGGGAGAGCGAGTACGAGGGTGAGGTGCGGCGGCTGCTCGACGCGGCACTCCAGCTCATGCGCACGAACGGCACGTCGTCGCGCCCTCGGGTAGCCGACATCGTGGCCGCCGCCGGCCTGTCCAACGAGGCCTTCTACCGCCACTTCCGCTCGAAGGAGGCGCTCGTCACCGCCATCTTGGAGGACGGGGCCGAGCGCCTGCGCGGCTACCTGGCCCACCAGCTGGCCAAGGAGGCCACGCCCGAGCTGCAGGTCCGACGATGGGTCGAGGGGGTGCTGGCGCAGGCGGCGGGCGGAATCGCGGCCACCACGCTTGCTGTGCTCTGGAACGGGAGCGGCGCCGACGGGGGGATCGCGGCCGGCCGGCACTTCGCCAGCGCCCCCCTCGCCCCCCTCCTTTACGAGCCGTTCGCCGCGCTGGGCAGCGACACGCCCGAGCTCGACGCCGCGCTGGCGGCGCACGCCACGCTGGGCATGCTCTCGGACTGCCTGTGGCGGCGGACCGCGCCCACCCGGGCGGAGATCGACCGGGTCACCGCCTTTTGCCTGGGGGCCGTGACCCGCTGAAGGGCCGGGTCCGGCCTGCTTCAGTCGGTGGGCAGACCCTCTGGGAGCCAGCTCGGTGGCCGCTTCTCCATGAAGGCGAGCATCCCCTCGCGCGGCTCGGGTGACTCCTCGAGCGCCCAGAACATCGTCTGGTAGTCGATCAGCCCGTAGCGCTCGTTGAGCATCCGCTTCACGTGCATGCGCGCCATCGGCGGCGTCTGCAGGATCTCGCGCACCGCCTCGACGGCGGCGGCCCGCAGCTGGTCGTGGGGGACGACGCGCGAGATCACCCCGAGCGCCAAGGCCTCGGCGGCGTCGAAGCGGCGGCCGGACAGCAACAGGTCGCGCGCGACGGCGATGCCGACGTGCGCCGGGAGCACCGCCGCATAGGTGGCGTCGGGGATGCCGCGGAGGAGCTCGGGGGCCCGGAAGGTCGCCCGGTCGCTCACCACAGCGATGTCGGCCAGCATCGCGATAAGCAGCCCGCCGGCCTGGCAGATCCCGTTCACCGCGGCGACGACGGGGGCCCGGCTATCCCGGATCTCGAGGAAGGGCAGGATGTCATGGCCGATGTCGGGCAGCGGCTGGTCGCCGGGCTGCGACCGGCCCCCGAGATCGCCGCCGGGGGCGAAGACGTCGCCCGCCCCAGTGATGATGAGGGCCGCCAGGTCCGGATCTCGGTTGACGAGCCGGACGGCCCGCTTGATGCCGAAGTACATCGCCGGCGTGAGGGCGTTCCTCGCCTCCGGCCGGTCGATCACGCACCAGGCGATGGGGCCGTCGCGCTCGAGGCGGAGTCCGCTCGCGCCCAGGTCGTCTGCCACCTGTCTCCCCTCGTGTGAGGTCCGGACGGACACTACTGTCCGGCGGCGGACACCTCTTGGCGAGCGAGTGGAGAGACGCATGACGGTGGGCATCGTGACCGGAGCGGCCCGGGGCATGGGCGCCGCTTGCGCCAGGCGTGTGGCCGACCTGGTCGACGTCCTCCTGCTCGCCGACCGCGACGCCGAGGCGCTGGACCGGACGGTGGAGCGCCTCGCCACGGAGCCGGTGCGGGCCGAACTCGAGCCGGTCACGCTCGACGTGACCGAGCGCGACGGCGTTGCCCGACTGTTCGCCCGGGCCGCGGAGTCGGGCAGCCTGCGCGCGGTGGTGCACTCGGCCGGGGTGTCGCCGACTATGGGCGATTGGCGCGAGATGATCCTCGTCGACCTGGTCGGCACGGCGCTGATCGTCGATGCGTGCCGGCAGCCCGCGACCGTGGGCACGGCCATCGTGTGCTTCGCGTCGATGGCCCCGCTGCTCGCCATGACGGACGTGGACCTCGCCGCCGACGCGGTGCTCGACGACCCCCTGGACGACCGGTTCCTCGATCGCATCCGCGAGGCCGTCGGCCCCGAGCTAGAGGACTCCGGCACCGCCTATACGTGGGCCAAACGCGGGGTGCAGCGGCTGGTCCGGCGCCAGGCGACCGCCTTCGGCCAGGTCGGTGCCCGGATCTGCTCGGTGTCTCCGGGGATCATCGACACCCCCATGGGCAAGCAGGAAGCGGCGGCCCGGCCGACCAGCGACATGCTGGTCCAGCTCAGCCCGCTCGGGCGCGAGGGCGCCGCAGACGAGGTGGCGGCGGCGGTCGCCTTCCTCCTCTCGGACGAGGGCTCGTTCGTGACCGGAATCGATCTGGCGGTCGACGGCGGCATCGTGGCCGCCATCCGCAGCGGGACGACGCGGGCGACCTGAGATCCCCGCGCGGTCCGGCGCCTTCAGAGCCTGCCGGGTCCTCCGCTGCGGGCACGGATCATGGCGTCCTGGACAAACGAGGCCGCGAGCTGCCCGTCGGAGCGGAAGATGTCGCCCCTACCGTAGGTGCGGCCGTGGCCCGCATAGGAGCTCCACTGTTGGATCAGGTGCCACTCGGAAGCCGGGCAGGGCTCGTGGTACGTCAGCGTGTGGCTGAGGACCCCGGTCGACAGCGTTATGTGCGCCTGGGCTTGGCCCACCCCTTTGTGTGGGCGCATCGCCGTTCCGATGAGAAAGCCGTCGGTCGAGTACGCGACGAGCGCTTGGTCAGTGGCCGGATCGTCGGGCGCGCCCACGAAGCGAACCCACACGTCGAGCTCGGGCGGACCCACCAACTCGGGGTCGTTGATGTCCACCGCTCCGACGACGCCGATCTCCCAGGCGCCCGAGCTTCGGATCTCTGTTTCATCGGGACTCGACGACGATCGGGGTGTATCCGCGTGCCGGATCACGTCGGGCTCGTCGGCGGTCAGAAGCACCAACGAGCGCGTGCAGATCTGGTCGCTCTGGCTGATCGTTACGGTGCTGCTCGCCACCGATCGGCCGCCGTGCATCCGCTCGACGGCGATGTCGAGTGGGGCGTCGGGCGAGGCCGCCCGGGCGAACACGGTGTGGATCGTCTTGACCGTCTTGGCCTCCTGGCCGGCCAGGCCCGCCATCACGGACTGCGCGAGCAGTTGGCCGCCGAAGACCACGTTGTGCTCGGAGGGGATGTTGGAAGCTCTGTACCGATCGTCACCGACGGGCTCGAGCGTCAACGCGTCGAGGAACGCCTCAATGGTGAACATGCGTCTCCTTCGCTTGAGGACGTCGGCGCCCGTCGCCCGAGCGCCGAGATCGGCCGGGCCACGGTGCGCGGGTGGGCCGCGCTGCCCAAGCCTCGTCGCGGCAGTGATCCTATAGCCATTTTTGACGACGACGTCAAAGTCAGATACCCTCCGCGCGATAGCGCCGCAGGCCGTGATCCGGCGGCGGTCGTGTCGCGACCGGGGGCGGGTCGGCGCTCCTGGGATAGATCGATCCAAACGACGAGAGGAAGCGGACCGTGGCCGAGGCATTGAAGGTGCATCCAGAGTCGAGGATGCTGATCGACGGCAAGCTCGTCGAAGCCGAGTCGGGGCAGACCTTCGACAACATCAACCCGGCGACCGAGGAGGTCCTCGGGCAGGTGGCCGACGCCTCAGCCGCCGAAATGCACCGGGCGATCGACGCGGCGCGACGAGCCTTCGACGAGACCGACTGGTCGACCAACCACGCGTTTCGCAAGAAGTGCCTCGAGCAGCTGCAGGAGGCACTCCAGGCCGAGCAGGAGGAGTTGCGCGAGCAGCTCATCCTCGAGGTCGGCTGCCCGCGCATGACGACGAACGGCCCACAGCTGGATGCCCCGCTCACCGACGCGCTCTCGTACCCGGCCAAGCTCATCGAGGAGTTCGAATGGATCACCGAGCTTCCCGACGCCATGGCCATGACGGGAGCGCTCAACGTGCGTCAGATCTGGCGGGAGCCGGTCGGGGTGGTCGGCGCGATCGTCCCGTGGAACTTCCCCATTGAGGTCACGCTGAACAAGCTGGGTCAGGCGCTCGCCACCGGCAACACCGTCGTGCTGAAGCCGGCGCCCGACACGCCTTGGAACGCGACGCTGCTCGGACGCGTCGTCGCGGAACGCACCGACATCCCGGCCGGCGTCCTCAGTGTCGTGACGTCGGCGGACCACCTGGTCGGCGAGGAGCTGACGCTCTCGCCCAAGGTCGACATGATCTCCTTCACCGGTTCGACTTCGGTCGGCCAGCGCATCATGGAGAAGGGAGCCGCCACCATGAAGCGGGTGTTCCTCGAGCTCGGAGGGAAGTCGGCCACGATCGTCCTCGAGGACGCTGACCTTGGACTCGCGGCGATGATGGGCCTCGGCGTGTGCTTCCACGCCGGGCAGGGTTGCGCCATCCAAACTCGGATGCTGCTGCCACGCTCGCGCTACGACGAGGGCGTGGAATTGCTGAAGGAGTTCATGGGGGCGGTGCCCTACGGCGATCCACAGCGTCCCGACGTGATCATGGGCCCGCTGATCTCGGCAAAACAGCGCGACCGGGTGTTGGGGTACATCGAGAAGGGGGTCTCCGAGGGCGCGACCCTGGCCGTGGGGGGCGGCCGGCCTGCCGATTATCCGAAGGGGTTCTTCGTGGAGCCGACGTTGTTCACCGATGTCGACAACTCGATGACGATCGCCCAGGAGGAGATCTTCGGGCCGGTTCTCGTCGCCATCCCCTTCGAGGACGATGACGACGCGGTGCGGATCGCCAACGACAGCAAGTACGGACTGTCCGGGGGGGTCTTCTCGGGCTCCCTCGAACGGTCGCTGGCCGTCGCCCGGCGCATACGGACCGGCGGCCTCTCCATCAATGGAGGCGCCCCGTACGGTGCGGACCTCCCCTTCGGGGGCTACAAGCACAGCGGGATCGGTCGCCAGAACGGGACGGCCGGGTTCGACCAGTACCTGGAGCTGAAGTCGTTGGCGTGGCCAAAGGAGTGACGGGCGAGGAGCACGTAGTGACCGTCACCAGTCCAGCGCTTCCCGGACCGGACCGGATCCCTGCTCGACCGGTCCGCTCGTGACATCGACTCGAGGACCGGAGCACAGCATGCACATGGACGACATGATTCTCGTCAGCATCGACGATCACTCGATCGAGCCTCCCGATATGTACGAGCGCCACGTGCCCGCCAAGTGGCGCGATCAGGCGCCGAAGATCGTTCGGGACGAGAACGGTAACGACGCCTGGGTCTTCCAGGGCTCGGCGACGACCACCCGCTTCGGCATGGCGGCCACGGTCGGTTGGCCCTCTGAAGAGTGGGGCATGAGCCCGGGGGTGTTCGCTGAGATGCGACCCGGATGCTTCGACGTCCACGAGCGCGTCCGCGACATGGATGCCAACGGCGTTCTTGCGTCCATGTGCTTTCCGACGATGGCGGGCTTCAACGCCCGTACCTTCACCGAGGCCGGTGACAAGGACCTGTCCTTCGTCATGCTGCAGGCCTACAACGACTGGCACATCGACGAGTGGTGCGGCTCGTATCCGGGCCGCTTCATCCCGCTCGGCATCGTGCCGATGTGGGACGTCGACCTGGCCGTGGCCGAGATCCGCCGCATCGCGGCCAAGGGTTGCCGGGGCATCAGCTTCCTGGAGGCGCCGCACGCACAGGGTTGGCCGAGCTTCCTCTCGGGCCACTGGGACCCCATGCTGGCCGCCCTGGTCGAGGAGAACATGGTGCTGTGCCTCCACATTGGAGGGTCAGGAGACCTGATTCGGCTGGCGCCCGAGGCGCCGGTCGACCACGCCATCGTGATGCCGACGCAGCTGGTCGTCCTGACCGCTCAGGACCTCCTGTTCGGGCCGACGCTCCGAACGTTCCCCGGACTGCGGGTCGCCCTCTCCGAGGGGGGCATCGGGTGGATCCCCTTCTACCTCGAACGGGCGGACCGCCATTACGTCAACCAGACCTGGATCCACAACGACTTCGGGGGGAAGCTGCCTTCCGAGGTGTTTCGGGACCACTTCCTGGCCTGCTTCATCACCGACCCCGCTGGCCTCAAACTCAGGCACGACATCGGCGTGGACATCATCGCCTGGGAGTGCGACTATCCACACACCGACACCACGTGGCCCGAGTCGCCCGAATTCGCATGGAAGGAGCTCCAGAACGCCGGCGCCAGCGACGAGGAGATCCACAAGATCACCTGGCAGAACGCGACACGGTTCTTCGACTGGGACCCCCTCGCGCATACGCCGCGCGAACAGACGACGGTGGGCGCACTCAGGGCGCGCGCCCGCGACGTCGACACGACCCGGATGCCACGCGAGGAGTGGCGTCGCCGTAACGAAGCGACCGGGATCGGCGCATTCTGAAGACCGCTGCGTGACACCGCCCCACCTGCCGATGCCTTTGACACAGTTCGAGAACGAGGTGCCCCGATGCTGCTCGCGCTGACCTCCGATCAGGAGTTCTTCAGGGAGACGACCGAGCGATTCCTGGTCGAGCAGGCGCCCCCGAATGAGGTACGCCGGCTGCAGAAGGACACGGCCGGCTTCGACGCGGACTACTGGCGTCGGGGTGCCGAGCTCGGCTGGACGTCGTTTCTGGTCGGTGAGGCCCACGGTGGTGGCACGATCAGCGGGGCCGGCCTCGTGGACCTCTGCTTGGTTGCGTACGAGTTCGGCCGGCACGCCGCACCCGGGCCGCTGGTGTCGACGAACGTCGTCGCGGGGGCCCTGAGCGCGCGCGACGCCCACCCCGATGTGATCGCTGATTTGGTGGCGGGGACCGGAATCGCCAGCTGGTGTGCCCCCGAGCTGAGCTCGGTCCCCGGTGTGTGGGTCCCGACGGTCGAGATCCGCCGCGACGGCGGCGAGGTGGTCGTCACTGGCACGGTGAGTCCGGTGGAATCCGCCGGCCAGGCCGGTCATCTCCTCGTGACCGGTCACGATGGGGGTGGCATCACCCAGGTGCTCGTTCCGGCGTCGGCGGCGGGGGTATCGATCGAGCCTTTGCGTACGACGGATCTCACCAGGCGCTTCGGCGCGGTCACGTTCGACGATGTCCGGTTGCCTGAAGAAGCGATCGTTGGGGCACCGGGGGAAGCCTCGACCGACGTCGAGGCGCAGTTCCTCCGGACCCTGGCCATTTTGAATGCCGAGGCGGTCGGGGCGATGCAGGCCGCGTTCGACATGACCGTCGAGTGGTCTTTCGACCGCTATGCCTTCGGGAGGCCGCTGGCGTCCTACCAGGCGCTGAAGCATCGGTTCGCCGACATGCTCACCTGGGTCGAGGCGAGCCACGCGATCAGTGACGCGGCCAGTTACGCCATCGAGGAGGGCTCGCCCGATGCCGCCGAGCTGGCCAGCGCGGCCAAGGCGTTCATCGGTCAGTACGGCGCCGAGGTGGTGCAGGACTGCGTCCAGATGCACGGCGGCATCGGCGTCACGTTCGAGCACGATCTGCACCTGTTCCTCCGGCGTTTCACGGTCGACCGCTCGCTGGCCGGCACGCCGGGAGAACACCGACAGCGGATCGGTGCGATCCTGGACGGACGGGAGGTGGCGGCATGAGTGCAGTGTCGACCGAGGGAGCACAGATCCCCGAGCAGCTCGAGGATCTCGAGAGCTTCCGCGAGCGCGCCCGATCGTGGATCGGGGCCAACCTGCGACCGGCCACGGCCGACGAGATGCGGTGGGGACGTTTCGGCGGCAGCGAGGAGGCCGAGCTGGCCTCCGTGGCCCGGGACCGGGAGCTCCAGCGCAAGCTGTTCGACGGCGGGTTCGCGGGGATCTGCTTTCCGCGCGCCTATGGCGGGCAGGGTCTCTCTCCGGGGCACCAGAAGGTCCTGAACCAGGAATTGGTCGGTTACGAGTACCCCGCCCGCATGCAGGTCCCCACCCTTTCGCCGTGCGCGACCGTCCTGCTCGAGTTCGGCACCGAGGAGCAGAAGCTCCGCCACATCCCGGCCATCTTGAAGGGAGAGGAGCTCTGGATGCAGTTCCTCTCCGAGCCGAGCGGCGGCTCCGATGTTGCCGGAGCACTGACGACTGCGATCCGAGACGGCGAGCAGTGGGTGTTGAACGGCTCCAAGGTGTGGACCACCGGAGCGTGGTGGTCGGACTGGGGGCTGTGCCTCGCCCGCACCAACTGGGACGTTCCCAAACACCGAGGCCTGTCGGTTTTCATGCTGCCGATCCATCAGTCCGGCGTCGAGGTGCACCGGATCGAGATGATTAACGGCTCGCGGGAGTTCTGCCAGGAGTTCATGACCGACGTGATCGTTCCCGACTCAGACCGGGTCGGGGAGGTCGACGACGGCTGGACCGTCGGTACCCGGTGGATGTTCCACGAGCGGATGCTGTACAGCTCGCCGTATGTGAGCGTGCCCGACGGGGGGCGCCAGGCCGGAACGGCCGCGACACGCGTGTTGGGCATTGCCCGCGAGCACGGTCGCATGGACGATCCCTCGGTGCGCGATCTGGTGGGCGAGGCGCGCATGCTCGAGATCGTGAGCGACGAGTTGATGAAGCGGGTCACCGAGAGCATCAAGTCTGGCCGGTTGTCCGACCAGGCGGCGGCCATCGGCCGGTTGTTCAAGGGCACCACGGCCTCGAGGATCAGCACGCTCGCGCTCGAGGTCGCCGGATCGGCCGGGGCAGCCTGGACCGACGAGAGCGCGGCCTCAGAGACTGCGGTGAGTTTCCTCATGCGTCAGGTGGGGAGCATCGCGGGCGGCACGCTAGAGATGGCACGCAACGTGATCAGCGAGCGCGTGCTCGCCATGCCACGGGAGCGCACCCTGGACCGGGACGTCCCCTTTCGAGACGTCCCGCGCAGCCGGCCGACAGGTTCGTAGGGGATCGTCGGGAAGCTCGGGCCGGGCCCCGCTGACGTTCGCGACGCCCGCTTACTCGTGGCTTAAGTCTGGCCGGCAGATGGCGCGGCCGCGCCCCAGGAGCCCTCTCGCAGCCCCAAGGCCCTCACGAAGAGCAGCGTCAGCTGTTCGACACCCTTGTCGAAATCGCAGTCAAAGAGCCCCTGGACGAACCACATCTCCGGGAACCGGTAGGTCATCGAACCGAGGCCCGCCGCAGCGATGGTCGGGTCGAGCCGATCGTCTATGAGGCCGTGACGCTGGAGGCTCCGGATGGACTCTGCCATCTCCGCGAGGTATTTCTGGTGGCGTTCGGATCGAGACGCATTGGCCGGTTGATCGATGCGGGCCACCTGCTCGATCACGCCCATGATGCGCGCCTCGTCGCGATAGCTCTGTAGGTAGACCTTGATCGCTTCGTGGATGCGCTCGCAAGGGCCCGCGGCCGAGGTCGGATCGAGGATGACCTTTTCCAGGGGAGCGCTGAGCCATTCGTCGACCTCGGCGGCAACCTCCCGGAAGACCTCCTCTTTGGATTCGAAGTAGTGGTAGAAGGACCCGTGCGACAGGCCGGCGCGTTCGGCGATGTCTGAGATTCGGGCGTCGAGGAAGCCGTCTTTCTCGAATATCTCCTTCGCTGCGGTCACGAGCCGAGCCCTCGTCTCGGCTCCCTTACGCGACCGCGGTCCGCTGGGTTTCTCGCTCGCTGTCGGCCGCGGTGAGGACACGCCTCCTTGCCTCGGTACGGGTTCGTTGCTCGGCGATGTCAATGCACCTTCGCCGTTCCCCAACCGCTGGCGGACCTGGGGCTCTTTTTCCATGTCACGCGTCCATTCGCTGCAGGAGCAGCACACCTGAAGGCGTTCCGCCGCCGGAGGTGACCACGGCCGTCGTCGCCCCGGCGACCTGTCGCTCGCCGGCGTCGTGGCGGAGCTGCACCACCGCTTCGTGTATGAACCCGAAGCCGTGTGTCCGTCCTTCCGAGAGCTGACCACCATGCGGGTTGATCGGGAGCTCGCCATCGAGGGCGATGCGGCGACCACCGTCAAGCCAGTCGTAGGTCTCGCCAAACCCACAAAAGCCGAGACCCTCGATCCACGAGACGGCGTTGAAAGTGAAGCCGTCATAGACGAGCGCCAGATCGACGTCCGAGGGACGCATGTCCGTCCTCGTCCACAGGTGCGCGGACTGGCCGAGAACCTGAGGTTCGTGGGTGAGGGTTCCCTGGTCCCACGACACCCGCTCCAGGATCTGGGTGCCGACGGCTTCGATCCGCACCGCCGGGTGGGGGAGGTCGCCTGCGACGGACGCGTCCGAGACGACCACCGCAATCGATCCGTCGCATGGGACATCGCAGTCGTACAGTCCGAACGGAGAGCTGACGGGGCGTGCCGCCAGGTAGTCGTCCATCGTCATCGGGTCCCGATAGATGGCCACCGGGTTCAGGGCGGCGTTCTTCCGCGCGTTGATGGCGATCAGCCCGAGCATCTCTCGCGGCGCGCCGTAGCGGTGCATGTACTGATGGGCGTTCATGGCGATCCAGTTGGCCGCCGACATGGCGCCGAACGGAGCACGCCATTCACGGAAGGGACCAGATACCCGCTGGCCGGTTCCTCCCTGTCCGATCGCACCGCTGGCGACGAGCGCCGCGTATGTCGACTCCCATACCGTGCGGAAGGTCAGCACGTGGCGGCAGAGGCCCGCCGAGACCGCCAGGGCCGCGGCAATGACCGAGCCTCCCGGCCCGGGAAGGTCACCCCCACCGTTGATCCAGGTCGGGTGGATCCTGAGGGCTTCCTCGATCGCGGTCGGACCGCCCTCGCTCATTCCCATGCCCCCCATGCCCGGGTAGGTCGAGAGACCGTCGATGTCCTCGAGCTGCAGCCCGGCGTCCGCGACCGCTTGGAGGCACGCATCGATTGCCAGGGACCGCGGGTCGAGCATGAGGCGACGACCGATTCGTGACCGCCCGATACCGCTCAGGACGGCACGGTGCTCAAAGCGCTCCTCGCTGACCGGGGGGCGTGGCACGGGGCGGACCGGTTCCGCGACGCGGTCGATGGGGTCGAGGGCCCCGGTGGTTTCGAACAGGGGCAGCCAAACGTCTTCTTGTTGCTCGAAACGGACCGAGACCTCCTGGCCGATCCGAACGTCGGACGGTTCGCAACCGACGATGTTGGTGGTGAGGTGGACTCGGGCATCCTCGGCCAGGGCGACGTTGGCGATGACGTACGGCGGATCGAAACCGGGCAGCCAACGATGGGAGTTCACGGTGAACCCGACGACGGTGCCACGGCCCGACGTCGCGGTCGGCGTCCACGACCTGCTCCGGCAGTACGGGCAGATTGGCACCGGCGGGTGTACGAGCTGCCCGCAGTTGTCGCAGCCCTGGATGCGAAGGACGTCGTCAGATCCCGACTTCCAGAACCACTCGTTCGCCGACGTCAGTTCGGGAAGCGGTCGCATCACGTTCCTGTCATGCCCGGAGCGGCAGAAGCCCCTGCAGTATTGATATCGACGTCGCAATTGAACGCCGCCGCCATGGTATGCCACCGGGCAAAACGATGGCGGGGTTTGTTCGACGCGAAGAACCGGTCACAACTCGCCCGTCCAGTTCCCGCTGGTGAGCCAAAACTATGATATTGACGTCGCAGTCAAAAGCTATTACCGTGGCCACCATGCCTAGAGTCTGCGATTTCCCTGTCTTTGACGCCGACAACCACTTCTACGAGACCCAGGACTCGTTCACGCGGCACCTGCCGGATCGTTACAAGGGCGCCGTCGATTACGTCGAGCTCCACGGGCGCACGAAGATCATGATCCGAGGCACGATCAGCGAGTACATCCCCAACCCGACCTTCGAGGTGGTCGCCCGCCCCGGTGCGCAGGAGGAGTACTTCCGGAGGGGCAATCCCGACGGCAAGTCGTACCGGGAGCTGATCGGGGATCCGATGCGCAGCATTCCGGCCTTCCGGGAGCCGGCGCCCCGGGTCGAGCTGATGGACGAGCTGGGCGTGGACCGTTCGCTCATGTTCCCGACCCTGGCCAGCCTTCTCGAAGAGCGCATGCGTGACGACCCGGAACTGACCCATGC